>Ga0114977_10002833_pt1 | contig 11158 bp, 9 predicted proteins | sample S_130805_MF_Meta_FD_87026 | JGI IMG/M metagenome (GOLD analysis project Ga0114977, IMG submission 87026) | Freshwater microbial communities from Lake Simoncouche, Canada to study carbon cycling - S_130805_MF_MetaG | ecosystem: Environmental > Aquatic > Freshwater > Lake | place: Lake...
AGGAAGTCGGCCTCCCACGATTTGAGATTCTCGGCGCCCAGTCCGAGGGCGAGGCCGACGCGACTGCCGTCGGTGCGACCCCCGGCTCCCAGCGGCCCGAGTCCGGCATCGGCAAGCGCCGCGGCGCAGGGCACGAGGCACATCCGACCGAGGCGGGTCTCCTCCCAGTCCTCCCCCCCCAGAGCGACGGAGGGGAGGTCGCGGACGGGGGCTGCGAACTGGCGTTCGCCGCGGGATGCGCCGGCGCTGTCGATCTCCGCGACCCCCGAACGGCCGGCGAGGAGCGCGTCGGCGATGGCGTCGAAGCGATTCCCGAGCGGAGTGACCGCACCGATGCCGGTGACGAGCACTCGGCGCGGGGAGGATCGGTCGGAGGCGTTCATGCGGCGCGCCTCCCGGTGTGCCGGACGAGCGTTGCGGGAAGGGCATCGAGCGTCACCGTCGCCCCCCAGCCGAGGTCAAGCGTCCACAGGCAGCGGGCAGATTCGTCGTCGCCGCCGCATCGAGAGAGGGCCTGCCCGAGGCTCGCCGCGAGGAGGGCAAGCGGCCTCGAGCCGTCACGCTTCTCACCATCGCCCCGCACCGCGGCCCGGGCGGCCGCGGTGCCCAGCGACAGCCGCGTCGATCCGGAGCCGGTGCAGTCGAGGGCCATGGCCACAGCCCGGCAGATGGCGTCGGCGGGGACCGCGCCGGATTCGTCAAGCGTTGGCTCCGCGTCCCAGGCGGTGAGCACGAGCCAACAGCCGGCGACGCCGGGCTCGGCGAGGATCGACAGCGCCGCGAGCATTCCTTCGCCGATCGCCTCGGGGCCACCGCCGACGCCGATGTTCGGACCATGCATGCCGAGCCCGACGCTCACGGCACTGGCCGGGGCATGGAGCGAGCATTGCGGCACGATGTGCGGGGAGACGGTCACCGGTCCGCATTCGTGGAATTGCACGAGCGTGCGGGCGCTGGCCGGGCGGCCGGCCCGGCAGGTGGCGGCGACGACGCCGAAGCGCTCGAAGGCCTTTTCTCCCGGGGCGGCCCCGTCTGTCGTGGAGCCGCGCGCGATGGCGCGCTGCACCGCACGGACACCGACAACGGTGTGTTCGTCGGCATGGCGGAGGAATCGCGGCGGCAACCGGGGGGCACCGGCAGGATCGGGAGCATCGCGCAGCGCCCCCACCGCGCCGGCGCGCTTGGCGACCGCCGCATGGGCGCGAATCGTGCAGGTGGTGACGCTGGACATGGTCGGATGGATCCCCCGAAGCGGGGCGGTCTCAAGCCGCCTTGCGGACGGCCTTGGCCGCGAGCTTCGACTCGAGAACGTCGAGCAGGTCGCCGACCGACTGGATGCCGTCGAGCAGTTCGGTCTCGATCTGGATCCCGAAGTGGCTCTCGATGTGAAGGACGAGGCCGGCCATGTCGAGCGAGTCGAGGTTCAGCCCTTCGCGGAGCGTGGTCGATTCCTCGACGCCTGGATAGGTTTCGCCCGTCTCCTTCTCGAGAAGATCGAGGACGACGGCCGAGAGCTGCGAGCGCTCCATGGGGGGCTCCTGGTGTGGGGGCGGGGCAGATGCCTTGGCTACGACCGCCTGGAGGTGGGGGTTTTTCAGCCTTGCGAAATGGTTACGATCCGCCCGTGCGGGTTCGAACCGTGTGAAATCTTCGTCCCGAGGGGGGCGGGAGGGTAGCCGATGGACGCGATCGGGCGAAGGCCAATTCAAGCCCGTCGCGGTGCCCTGCCGCCGCCCCTGATCCGCTGCCTCGACGCCCTCGCCGTCGTCTACGTCGGCGTGCTCGTCTACGCCACGCACCACCCCAAGCCGGAGAACCTGGTGGGTACAAACCCCCCCAACGACAAGTTCCTCCACCTGGCTGCGTACGCGACCCTGGGGGGGGTGGTGGCCGCTGCGTTGGCCGCCCGAGGGGGGTGGAGGACACGCTCCGGCGTGGCCCTGTTTGCGTCCCTCACGCTGTTCGCCGCCGTTGACGAGGCGACGCAGCCGTTGTTCGGCCGATGGGCGGACCAGGTCGATTGGGCCTTCGACGAGATCGGCTTGTCGCTGGGGATCGCCGCCGTGACGGCATTGGTCATGGGCTGGCACCGGGGGGGCCCGACCTCGACGGCCCCCGGCAACGTCGAACCTTCGGGTCAGTAGTTCGGTGTCGGTGCCCGGTAGTCGTCGATGTTGACCGTGCGGAACCAGTCGATCGTCCGCGTCAGCCCTTCACGGAGCGGGATCGTCGGCTCCCACCCGAGCCGCTCCTTTGCCAGCGTGATGTCGGGGCGGCGGCGCTCGGGGTCGTCCACGGGCAGGGGGCGGTGAATGATCGTCGAGCGCGATCCGGTCAGCTCGATCGACAACTCGGCCAGTTCGCGGATCGTGAATTCGCCCGGATTGCCGATGTTGACCGGACCAGGGAAATCGTCCGGTGCCGACATCATCCGGATCATCGCGTCGACGAGATCGTCGCGGTAGCAGAAGCTGCGGGTCTGATCGCCCGAACCGAAGATCGTGATCGGTTCGCCGGTGAGCGCCTGGCGGACGAAGTTGCTCACCACCCGGCCGTCGAAGGGGTGCATCCGCGGGCCGTAGGTGTTGAAGATGCGGACGATCCGCACGTTGACCTTGTTGGTGCGGTGGTAGTCCATGAACAGCGTCTCGGCCGCCCGCTTCCCCTCGTCGTAGCAGGCCCGCGGTCCGATCGGATTGACCGATCCGCGGTAGCTCTCCGGCTGTGGATGCACCTCCGGATCGCCGTAGACCTCGCTCGTCGATGCCTGGAGCACCTTCGCCCGGCAGCGTTTGGCCATGCCGAGGACGTTGATCGCCCCCATCACGCTCGTCTTCATCGTCTTGATGGGATTGAACTGGTAGTGCCCGGGAGCCGCCGGACAGGCGAGGTTGTAGATCTCGTCCACCTCGAGCCACAGCGGGTGGATGATGTCGTGGCGGAGGAATTCGAAGTTCGGTTGCCCGAGGAGGTGGGCGACGTTCGATTTCTGACTCGTGAAGAAGTTGTCGACACAGACGACGTCATGGCCGACGGCCACGAGCCGCTCGCAGAGATGGCTGCCGAGGAATCCGGCGCCTCCGGTGACAAGGATCCGCTTGAGCGACGACATGGGGTGACCTTTGGGGTGTGTGTCAGGGCCCGTCAGCGACCGAGGGAGTGAAGATAGCGGACGAGGTCGGCGAGTTCCTCGCGCGACAGGCCGTCGACGAGCCCCGCCGGCATCAGCGACGTGCCGGGCGACTCCTCCTCGATGTCGGCCAGTTGGAGGCGGACCTCACGGTCGAGGGCATCGCGGAGCACGAGCTCCGTGTCGGATCGCGACACCGGAATGCCGCTGGTGACCTTGCCATCGCTGCCGACGACGACGAGCGAGCCGAAGCCCTCCTTGACGTTCTTCGCCGGATCGAGAAGCGATTCGAGAAGGTAGTCGGGAAGGGCCGCGGTACCGATGGCGGTGAGGTTGGGGCCGACGCGCCCCCCCTCCCTGTCGATCCGGTGGCAGGCGATGCAGCGCAGTTCGGCGCGGCGATAGATCGCCGCCCCGCGGGTCGCGTCGCCATCCCTCCCGACCCGGCCGAGGAGCTCTGCCCGCTCGGCGGCGGTCATCGACCGCAGGGATCCGGCCGCGGATGCCTTTTCGAGGATGGCCGTGAGCAGGGCCTCGGGCCGGCCCGCCGCGGTCACATCCTGCAGGGCGGTGCGGGCGGTGGCGGCCGGGAGCGGCGTGGAAGCCAGGGGGGCGGAGAGCCGATCGGTGGCGCCGCGCACCCCGAGGAAGGCCCGCATCACCTCGTGGATCGCGGCGTCGCCAGGCCCGCGCGCGAGCCACCCGGCGGTGAGCGTCGAGGCATCGTCGATCGAGCGTCCGACGAGTGCCGCAAGCGCCGTCGAGACGAGCGCGTCAGGTGTTGCCGTCCCCTCTGCGACGGCGGTGAGGCAGTCGTGGGCGGCGCTGCCGGGAAGGTTGCCCAGGGCCCGGATCGCCGCCTGCCGGACAGGCAATTCGCGGGCGGGATCGGCGGCTATTTCGGCCAGTCCTGCGGCGGCCGGAGCCACCTGCCAGGCCCCCGCCGCGTCGATCGCGGCCGCGACGAGCGTTGGCTCCGGGCTCGTCACCAGCCGCGAAAGTCCGGCCAGATCCCCCTCCGGGACGACATGCCTTTTGCGGTGGGCCTCCACCTGCTGCCCGAGCACCGTGGCGGCGCGGACCGCGGGCGTGGCCGGGTCGGAGACGAATCCGAACACCAGCCGCTGCTGCCCGGCGTCGCCCAACAGCGCGATCGCGTCGATGAGCATGTCGAGCTCCGCTCCCGCCACGGTGCCCGATTTCCAGCGATCGATCATCCAGCCGGTCGCAGCGGTCGTCTCGGCCGCACGGATCGCGAACAGGACGCGCGCGATCCGGCCACCGTCGTCGAAGGTGCCGGCGAGCAGCGCCGGCAACCAGGCCCCCTGGAGCTCACGGGCCGCAAGCCAGACGGCATAGTCGAGGGCGTCGTCGCGCGGGTGGTCGATCACCCGCAGCGCCAGCTCGGCGGCGCGCTGGGCGTCGGCCGGCGACGCGCCGGCGCGGGTGCCGACGGCGGCCAGCGCCCGCACCCCCTCCAGACGCACTGCCATCGATTCGTCTGCGATCGTGCCCTCGAGGAGGCGCAGCGGCCCGAGCCTGGCGTCGGCGCCGGGCGTCGCGAGCCGATCGGCCCAGTCGACGACCACTCGGGCTGCCGCCGCCCGGGCCCGCGGGTCGGGGGAACGGAAGACGCGGGTCAGCAGCGCCACGTCGACGGCGCCCGGCGAGCCGTCGTCGAGCCCCTGGCGGAGCCAGAGGAGCTCGAGGCAGCGCCGTTCGAGCCCGGGATGGTAGCCGGCGGAACCGGGCATGGTACGGCGCGCCGCGGTCGCCCAGTCGTCGAGATCGGGGCCCACCCCCCCGATCCCGCGTTCGACGAGGACGCGCCGCGCGGCGTCCCGGGCCCAGCCGTCGGCTGTGAGCAGGTCGATCAGTTCGTTGTCGGAGAGTGTCGCCGCGTCAAAGCGCTGGGACAGGGGCCGCCCCTTGGCCGTCACCCGCCAGATCCGTCCATGCGTTCGATCACGGCGGTCGTCGCGGAAATCGACCTCGCCATGCTGGATGATCGGGTTGTACCAATCGGCGATGTAGATCGCGCCGTCAGGCCCCATCTTCACGTCGATCGGCCGGAAGTCGACGCGCGGCGAGCGGATGAGATCGGGGAGCTTTTCACTGGTGAACCCCGATCCCGATTCGGTGAGCCGGTAGCGGCAGACGCGGTTGGCACGGAAGTCGTGCGTGACAAGCACCCCCTGCGCGTCGTCGGGCAGGTGCGCTCCGGAGAGGATCTCCAGACCGCAGAGCTTCGGGCTGCCGGGATTCATCCCGTGGAGGATCCGCGGCGTCCCCACCGCCATGACATAGGCGGCGCCCGGGAAGCCGAGATTGATCCCCTGGCCGCCGGCGCCGTCGGTGACCAGCGACCGGCCCCAGGGGTCGATCGCGTGGCCCCAGGGATTCACCCAGCCGCGGGCGAAGATGCCGAGGTCGAGCGTCGAGGGGCGGAAGCGCCACATCCCGCCGCCATTCAATCGCCTCACGCCGGTCGGCGTCTCGACATGGCTGTGGATGTAGATCGACTGGTTGAAATAGAGCCGCGAGTCGTTGCCCCAGCGGAAGGTGTGGATGAGGTGGTGGGTGTCCTCGGTGCCGAAGCCGGAGAGGATCGTGCGCCGGGAGTCGGCCCGGCCGTCGCCGTCGGTATCGGCGAGGTGGAGCATCTCGGTGGCGTTGGCGACGTAGCAGCCGCCATCGCCGGGGAGGACGGCGGTCGGCATGTGGAGCCCGGTGGCAAACACCTCCGAGACATCGGCGACGCCATCGCCGTCGGTGTCGTCGAGGATCGTGACCGTGTCGTCGGGCACCTCACCGGGGCGGAGTTGCGGATAGACGCCCGACGACGACACCCACATCCGCCCGGCGGGATCGAAGTTGATCTGGAGTGGCTTGCGGATCCCTGGATCGGACGCGAACAGATTGACCTCGTATCCGTCGGCGACCTCCATCGCCTCGAGCTCGGCGACCGGGTCGGGCGTGGGGATGTCGGTGAGCGCGCGCTGCGCGGAGGCGGGCCGTGGCGCGGACGCGAGGAGGAGGATCACCGGGGCCAGGAGCGTCGCTCCGGCGGTGCGGCGGGCGTGGCGCGGCATGTCAACGGACCTCCGTGGCCAGGGCCCGCACCTTCGCCTCGGCGGCATCGACCAGCGCGTCGAATTGCGGAATCTCGACGGCATTGTTCCCCTGCTCATGGCGGCGGAAGAGGAAGAGGTAGGTTTCGTTGGCGGGCCGCCAGCGGTGGAAGAAGAGCCGGTTCTTCTCGTTGACCGCGGCGCGGAGTGCGGCGGTGCGGCCGACGTGGTCGCCGGAGAGTGCCTTCCCGCAGGCGGCGGCGAAGACGGCGGCGGCGGCGTCATAGCCCGCATCGGTGAGGTGGACGCCGTTTTCGGTGAGGTGGGCACCGGCGGGAAGCCGCGCGGGGATGCCTGCAAACAGATCGACGAGCCCCGCCTCCTCCTCGGCCGCCACGGCGCGGATCGCGGCGGCGTATGCGGCCAGCCGTGCATTGCGGTCGGCGGCCGCCGCGGTCGAGAGTGGCGGCACTCCCTCCACGGGCGGCGGGGTGACCAGGACGATGCGGGGTGGGGGCCAGTCGTTGTCCGCCGCGATCCGCCCCGGCCCGCGGAGGTCGCGGCAGAGTCGCCGCAACTGCTCGCTGAAGGGCTCCAGGCCGGCCGGGCCGGAGAGCGATTCGTTCCGGCCGTAGGCGATGAACACGACGGTGGGGCGGAGCCCGGCGACGAGTTCGATGAGACGCGCGTAGCCGGCCGAGGGGGCGTCGAACACGCCGCGCGATTCGGCCCACACCGTGTCGCCGCTCCAGCCGAGATTCCGGAAGGTGAGGTCGGCGCCGGGATGGGCCGCGACCAGTGCCGTCTCGATTGCGCCCTGCTCCCCCTCCCGCTCGACGATCGTGTCGCCGAGGAAGACGACCCGATCCCCTGTCCGCAGCGGCAGGGCCGGCCGGTCCGCGTCCGCGGCCGAGGGAGTGGACGCCGGCACGAGCGCCGCGGCGAGGAGGAGCAGGCGGAGGACGGCGTGGTGGCCGGGGCGACCGACCGGAAAAGCAGGCTCGGGGGGAGGCATGGCGGACGCTTCCGGAGTGGCTGGTCAGGTGGTAGTGTAGCCTCGCCCGTGGTCCCCGGGGGGCGACCGCGGCGGCGGAAGCCGTGTCGACTCGCCCGACCCGACCGCCATCCACCGTTCCATGTCATCCGCACGCATTTCCGGAGAGCCACGCATGAAGGGCCACATCAACCACTCGCTCGTCTACTGGTGCTACAACATCGCCGGCGACAAGTGGGATCTCGAGACGATGTGCCATGTCGCCAAGGACCTCGGCTGCACGTCGATCGAGATCCTCGAGCCCGAGGCCTTCCCCACGCTCAAGAAAAATGGCCTCACCTGCGCGCTGGCAGCCAATGGCATGCCCGGCGCGCCGTTCATGCGTGGCTTCAACAACCCGGCCTACCACGCCGAGGTGATCGAGCGGACGACGAAGACGATCGACGCCTGTGCCGAGCACGGGATGCCGGCGGTGATCGCCTTCACCGGCTACAAGTGGCGCGATGCCGACGATCCCACCAGCGGCGAGATCTCGCTCGAGGAGGGGGCCGACAACTGCGTCAAGGGCTTGAAGGCCATCGCCGCCCACGCCGAGAAGAAGGGGGTGACGATCTGCCTCGAGCATCTCAACACCCGTGACGGCAGCCATCCGATGAAGGGGCACCCCGGCTACCAGGGGGACGACATCGACTATGTCGCCGACATCGTCCGCCGCGTCGGGTCGCCGCGCGTCAAGCTCCTCTTCGACATCTACCACGTCCAGGTGATGAACGGCGACGTGATCCGCCGGCTGGAGGAATGCAAGGACGTCATTGGCCACATCCACACCGCCGGCAACCCCGGCCGGGCCGAGCTCGACGACAACCAGGAGATCAACTTCCCGCCGATCATGCGGAAGCTCGTCGAACTCGGATACAAGGGCTGGGTCGGCCACGAATTCATCCCCACGCGCGACGCCCTGACCGGCCTCAAGCAGGCAGTCAGCCTGTGCGACGTGTGAGGCGATTCGATCACTCCCGGGCGAGCACGATCCGCACGTCGGCGACGTTCGTGCCCGTCGGCCCGGTGCGGACGAGTCCTCCGGCGGATTCGAGCAACGGCCCGGCGTCGCAGCGGAATAGGGCCCGGCGGAGCGCGGCTGGATCGGTCGCGAGGTGCCGCGCCACCGCGGCATCGACGACGCCGCCGGCCGCGTCGGTGGGGCCATCCTCGCCGTCGGTGCCGATGCTCGCGATCAGCATTCGCTCCGGCCAGCGACTCCCGTTGTGCATCACCCCCTGCGACCCGAGGGTCTCCTCCACGGCCGCAAGCACCGTCTGTTGGTTGCGCCCCCCCGTGCCGTGGTCGTCGGGGACCTCAACCGTCGCCTCCCCCCCCTCGATGATGGCGCGGGGCCGACCGTCGCGCGCCGCTTCCGTCGCCAGGTCCATGCCCTCTGCGGCGAGCCTGCGGCCGACGCTCTCGGCGCGGCAGAGGAGCGCGGGGGTGGATCGGTCGGCATGGCGGCGGACGACCTCGTAGCCGAGGGACCTGGCGGCGTCGGCGGCGGCGTCGACCGCGGTGTCGTTGTTGCCGACGATCCGGTGGCTGACGCGGCAGCCGGCCGGTGTCTCCCAGGTCGGGCCGGTCGCGGCGAAGGGCCGCGGGATGGTGGCCGTGGCGAGATCGTGGCGGAGGAGTCCGACGAGCGCCGGCGCGATCCCGGCAGTGACCGCGCCGTATCGATCGAGCACGTCGAGGGCGGCCCGTGGATCAGGGGGGGATGGCATGCATGGCCCGGAGGCGATGAGGTCGAGCGGATCACCGATGACGTCCGAAAGCACGAGCACCACGAGCCGACCGGCCCGGCAGGCGCGGGCGAGCCCTCCGGCCTTGACGGCGCTTGCGGCGCGGCGGACGGTGTTGATCTCGGTGATCCCGGCCCCGCGCGCCGCCAGGAACCGGGCCAGGGCGATCTTGTCGTCGAGCTCGATCCCGTCGCGCGGTTGTGCCAACAGCGCCGATCCCCCGCCGGTGACCAGCGCCACGCCGAGGTCATCGGGCCCGAGCCAGGCGAGGATTGCGAGCATCTCCCCAGTGGCCGCCACGACCCGCTCCGTCGGCAGGTTCGCCCCGGCGGGACGGGTGTGGCGAACCTCGATCGCTCCCGAGGAGCCGACGCAGCCCTCGGGCACGCTCACCAACCCCGACAACCGCTCGCGGGGGAATCCCCGGGCTGCCAGAAACCCCTCGACGCCCGCCGCCATCCCCGCCGCCGCCTTGCCGGCGCCGACGACCCCGATCCGGCCCTCCGGCAACGGCCCCAGCAGCTCGCCCGCGGCCGCGGCCAGGAGCCGCTGCGGTCGGACCGACTCGATCGCCGCCTGCCAGATCCGCGCGATCTCGGCGCGTCGGCTCGGGTGCGGGACCATCATGCACCCGGCGGGGCTTGGAAATTCTTCGGATCGAACTTGGAGAGGTCGATCCCGCCGCGGGATTCCTCCTCGAGCAGCTTGCAGCGCACCTCCAGCCGCTCGAGCCTCCGGGCGAGCAGTGCCGGCGATTCGGCCGACGGTGTCGCCGGTGCGGGGCGGGGCACCTGCGGATAGCCCAGCTGGCGCTGGAGGGCGGAGAAGAGGAAGAGGGGATCCTTGCCGCGGTTGGCCCGCGCGATCCGCCCCTCCTTCTCGCCGAAGAGCATCGCCCGGTCGGGCCCGGACTCCGCGCGGCCGGAGAGCAGCGCATCGCGCTTTTCGAGCCGCCAATACTCGGGGCTGCGCACGCACACCAGGTCGCCGATGTCGACGAAGCCCACCTGCCTGCCGACGGTGCGGATCCACGACTTCCATTCGGCGTCGAAGATCGGATCGTCGGCGATCGCGTCCATCCCCTGCTGGTAGTCGAGCCGGTTGCGCGACAGGCATTCGAAGCAGTAGAAGAACAGCCCCTGCGGCGTGGCTCCGTCGGCCCGGTAGCGGGCCTCCCGTTCGAGGATATTGAGCGCCGTGCGCATGTCGAATCGCCCCCCCTCGTGCTCCGCCCGGTTCATCACGAACGTCTGGAACGAGGTGAAGTAGTGGGGGAGGCGGGCCATCGCCGTGGCCATCGTACCGAACAGCTTCAGCTCGGCGATGAGGTAACCGATCGCCATCGGCAGCTTCGTCGTGGCGAGGACCTCCTCCCCGATCGAGGCCAGCGCCTCCTGGGTGGCGATCCCCGCCTCCATCCGCTCGGCAAGCGCCCGGAACAGGTGGGCCTGTTCGATCGATTCCTCGCGGTCGAGCATGGGGAAAAGTTCCGGGGGAGCGGATCGTTCGCCAGGAAGGCGGAGCGGCCGATCCCCCGGCATCCTATACTCGGAGGGCTTCCTCCCGCCCTGTCGCGCCGGTCTCCTCCCACGAGTCATGCCATGTCGGAAGGATTTTCCCCGATCGAAGCCGCCGTCGCCGCGATCCGCAATGGCGAGGTGATCGTCGTCGTCGACGCGGAAGATCGGGAGAACGAGGGGGACTTCGTCTGTGCCGCCGAGATGGCGACGCCCGAAGTGGTCAACTTCATGATCCGCCACGGCCGCGGGCAGGTCTGCATGCCGATCCTGCCGGAGATGGCGCGGCGTCTGGAGCTCCCGATGATGGTGGAGAGGAACTCCACCCCGCTGGGGACCGCCTACACCGTCCCGGTCGATCATGTCTCGGCCCGGACCGGGATCACCGCCGGCGAGCGGGCGACGACCATCGCCTCGATCCTCGCACCCGACGCCAAGCCGACCGATTTCGTCCGGCCCGGGCACCTCTTCCCCCTGGTGGCCAAGGAGGGGGGCGTGCTCCGCCGTGCCGGACACACCGAGGCCGCCGTCGATCTGGCGCGGATGGCCGGACTCCAGCCCGCCGGCGTGCTCTGCGAGATTCTCGACGACACCGGCAATCGGGCCGATCGGACGACGCTCCTGAGAATCGCGCGCGAGCACCGGCTCGAGATCATCTC
>Ga0114977_10002837_pt1 | contig 11151 bp, 9 predicted proteins | sample S_130805_MF_Meta_FD_87026 | JGI IMG/M metagenome (GOLD analysis project Ga0114977, IMG submission 87026) | Freshwater microbial communities from Lake Simoncouche, Canada to study carbon cycling - S_130805_MF_MetaG | ecosystem: Environmental > Aquatic > Freshwater > Lake | place: Lake...
ACACGGATTTACATGGCGGAAGGGGGGGGATTTGAACCCCCGAGAGGCTTGCACCCCTGACGGTTTTCGAGACCGTTCCATTCGTCCACTCTGGCACCCTTCCGTTTTGGAAGGCTATCGGCGTATATCTAGTACCGTAAATCTCCATGCTCAAGTTTTTAATGGTTAAATACCGATCTTCGCGATTCCACAACGCAAAAAATGGTCGGCGTCTCGCAAAATTGATGGCGATTGTTGTTTCATTCACACGTAATCCGACAAGAACGAAGACGATCAATGGAATTACATACGAACTAGATCTTAGGGAAGTAATTGATTCCTCCCTGTATTTCACCAATACATATGAGGTGAAAATCGATCGTCTATTCGACAAATATGTAAAGCCAGGCTCGACTGTCGTTGATATCGGAGCAAATATTGGGTTGCACACGCTTCGCTCTGCCCTGCTAACTGGTCAAACAGGCAAGATTATTGCAATCGAACCAAGCACATGGGCGATCAAGAAGCTTCAGCGAAACCTTGAATTGAATCCACAATTATCCAAGATTATCGAAATCCGCCATAACGCACTTGGAGAAAATGTCGAGAAAGCAATTTCTCTTGGGTTCCAATCGAGCTATCGGCTAAACGGAAAAAATGAGATTTATTCTGAAGTGGTTGACGTGCTAACACTTGATTCAATTGCCGAGCATGATTCACCTCAAAGCGTAGATTTCATCAAAATTGATGTTGACGGCCACGAGTTGCATATTCTTCGTGGAGCAAAGCAACTGCTCTCGATTTCAAAGCCGGTGTTAGTCGTTGAGTTTACACCTTCATATTCCATCAGTTACCTAGACGAGTTAACAGCAATTGAGCAATACCTTCAGTCTCTTGGGTACTCGGTGTTCACCGATGACGAACTATCTGTCCCATCATTGACTCAATACCTAAAGATCTTACCTGTTGGGCATAGTGCAATGATCCTCATCATTGCTAACTAAACACTAGAGTTGGTTCATGCAAATCAGGCCGAATTCATGGGCCATAACTCGACAAGATGAAGCGGCTTTGGGTTTAATCACTAAATCAGCGGTTGCGTTTTCTTTATCTTATGCAATGCGACTTTCCTTGCCATCAGCCATTCTGTTCGGCCTGATATTTGCAATCATATTTATTATTAGTGGATCTATCGCGCGCGGCTTGACAAATTTCTTTTTATCAATTGCTTTTACTTCCGTTTTTAGCTCAGTTCTATATTTATTCAAAATTGAGATAGACCGCCCTTTAACGGTCTTTCTCACGACAGTTCTTTTGTCAATAGCGCTTTCCCGCTTAACTCCAAAAAGCCCAGATGAAACCGATCGGGAAAATCACTACTTTGACTCAGTTGCAGCCATAGCTCTAGTTGCATCAGCGCATCTATTTCACAAACTGACAAATCTAGAAGGGGTAAAACTATTTGGCATGCTTCTACCAGAGGACAATGCAGCCTGGATCCATGCCTCAAGCGGTTTTGTTCGATTTGATGCCTCGGCTGGTCATGTTACGTCGCTGCAGTACGGAACTAGTGCATTCACTTCCAATCTGCTTAGTGCTTTGTCCGTCCCTACAAAATTTCTAAGCTCAGACACCGGACCAATTCTTTCACTTGCAAATACAGCTAACGCATATGCATTTTTGCTGATGGCTCTCGTCTTTCTTAGTTCATCTGTATGTCGGGAAATCTTCCACATTCAGACTGAATCCCATGCATTCAGGAGTGTTATCTCCAATGGAAAATTCGTTTTAATTGGGATTTTCTCAGCAATCAGCGTTGGAAAGATTTTCATAAACTCTGGACATTTAAGTCTTATTCTTTCTGTAGTCGTTTTCTGGGCAGTTATCTACCAGTTCCGAAGTTCTTCTGGTCCAACTGACCTAACTACTGGTGCTGCAAAACTTTGGAATTCAAATTTGGTCATTCTTTCTGCATTCACAATCGGAACTGTTTGGTTCCCACTGATTCCAATTGCTTTTCTGACCATCGTCTGTATCGTCATTAAGTTCGTAGTGGTTGACAAAGTCTCAAAGTTTCGCCGTAGCAAACAACCTCAAATTGTCTTTTTGGTTGGCAATTGGTTTCTATTTGCAACGATAATTCTTGCCGCATTAACTCAACTGCAAATTCCAACTGGATATTCGGTTTCGTCTCTAGTTAATGTTGGCTCTGGAGGCACCTTGGTTCCGTCCGTAATTGGTCTTTCAATTGCGCTAATTGGTTTTTTGATCGCTATTGAAACTGAGGGCAAGAATCTAATTCTGTCAATCTATTTATCTTTGTTTCCACTCGGTCTTTTAGCGTATTGGGTCGTGTCAATGTCAGCTAACCCAACTACTCCTGGTTATTCAGTTGAGAAATTTTCATTGCTCATCGCGCTAGTCGGTCTACCGCTTTTCCTAGGATTTGTTTTTTCGTTTATTGAAAAGATATCGAATTTCAGAGTTTCTTCAATAATCACGCCGCTTCTAATTGCCTTTTCGCTCGCGACTGCCACTTGGGGCATAAACTCGTTTCCGCGTTTGGCGATGGTCGACAAAAGTAGCTGGACGATCAACTATCTAAGTTCGCTCCTCAACCAATCTGAGTTCAATCCAAGTGCTCAGCTATTGTGCTTAAGCGGAGATCCAAGCTTCGACATGACGGCATACACGTGTTCTCGGTTCGGATCAGCTCTCCAGTTCAAGGAATACTCAAATAATAATCTCGCAAGGCGATGGCGTTCCCAGATTTTGGAGACAAATATTGATCCGTATAACTTTGCTGAAGGAACGATTGACTTTGACGTTGTTGCAAATATCAATGCCTACATTGGTAACGGTGGACATCTAATTGTTGTCTTGAGCCCTGGCCCATTTTGGCAAATCGAAAAGAGGAGTGAACGACCTTGGATGCAGGAACTGCCGTGGTCAAAGATTAATGTGATCCAATAATGAACTTGTCATTTGCGTTCAAAGATTTTCGGTGCATGTAGGGTTGCCGTTTTTATAAGTTGCTCCCAAAATGGAGCAACTATTTTCCAACCAATTGAATAATGTGACATTCGGACTTTGCTCGCTTCATTGACCGACTTCTTTCGTTGACTCACAGTCAAGGAATTTGAATGCCATCGGAACGAAGCCACATCGCAATCAATGTACTTAAGCTTCCCTTTATTCGCGAATCGCACAAATAGGTCATAATCAAAGGCCCAACCGTAATCTGATCTTAAGCCGCCTACTTCCAAGAATGTACTTCGTCTGAATAGAGCGCCGGGTTGAGGGATCAAGCAAGGACCAAATTTGAGAATTCTGGCCGCAAACTGACCAAACGAATTTTTCCATACCTTGCTTCCACTTTCGTTTATATATGTACAATTTCCATAAACAAGGCTAACGTGCTCGTCTTGCTCTAATTCTGCAAGAAAGAGACTTAGCGTGTCTGGCTCCAGCAAATCATCGTCACCAAGCCAATTAATGTAAACAATTTCCTTTGGCATCGAATTGAGTCCAAGGTTGATCGCATCTACTAATCCGGTTTTTGGATCCTGAATCATCATGTCGTAGTATCTTGGATCAATTGTTGCCACAGCATTGTGAACATCGGGGGCAACGATTGCGATATGAACTAACCCATATGATCTAATCGACGAAAGACACTGAATTAACATTTCATTTCGAGTACCCATAGTTGGTACGACTATTCCAACTTTTGTTTCTATCCTGTTTCCGTTATTCAAATTTCACCTCACCTTTTTGTGAACTGCTATTTTTCAGCTTTATTCTCGGGAAAAGTCCTTTCTCACATCCATATAGTGACGCCGAAGTTTGAAATAAGGAATCCAAAAGAGCCACTTGAGAGGATCTCGGATTGGCCGAATCTTCTTTCCTTCCTTGAGCGTTCGGGATTTGTAGGCAACTGGATATTCGAACGGAATCGTCCCGCTTCTCGCAAAATATGCGACAAGCTCCCAATCAAGCTCGAACCCATTTCCAATTAGGTTAAATTCTCTTACCGTTTCACCACACATCAACTTCCACATTGTTGCAGGATCGGTCAGATCAGTTCTGAACACATTGTTGAAAAACTTTGTAAACATCCAGTGTCCTACATTGAAGTATCGGCTAAGAAATGGCGCTCCGATGAATGATCTTGCTGAAAAAATGTCAAGGTGTCGACTGCCTAGCAAAAGCTTGCATTGTTCCAACTCATACGTCCCAAGCAAGGAGTTTAGTTCTGATAAATCGTATTCGTCGTCAGCATCAATTATTACGACTATCGCTCCTCTAGAAATCTTTATCCCTCTTCGGACAGCATTTCCTTTTCCTTTATGCTGTTCTTCAATCAGCGTTACATTGATTGAAAATTGACTGAACAGCTGTTGAATAGACTCGAGCAATTGAAGTGAACCGTCTGTAGAACCATTATCAACGAACACTATTTCAAATTGATATCTATCTCGACAGATTAAAACAGCAGATTTCAGACTCTCACCTACTTTTTGCAGTGTTTGGGCCTCATTCAACACTGGCATGATCAGCGTGACCGAGGTTTTTATCCCGTCTGAGCTATTCCTCACTTAAATCTTCTCTTTCACACGATGCAATGAAACTCAAAATGATCTCTCTGCCCCAAGGGTAAACAGCTATTTCATCCGTTTGCCTACAACTTTTTGGTACTGAAATTCGGGCCCCTCGCCTAGTTACAACCAAAATTGGATTCTCATTCTCATTTCTGACCTTTGAATCGATCTGTTCCATGTTTTGCTTAACCAACCAACGCTCATCAGAAAAATCAAATGCCAAGGTTGCATCAGAGGGAATTTGACGCACGGCTTCCCTCAGCGACAGGCCCATATAGTCTCCCTCCCATTTCGCATTTGGTGAAGAGATGAGCTCACTTTTATACACGTACGGAAAAGGGAAGATTTGCACTAGTGCAATACCAGGAGCAACAAACAAAGACAGCACAACTAGAGCTTTGCCCTTAGTTGACTTCAAGTTGAATAATGAAGTGAAGCATTTTGCCACGATAATTGCAAGCAATGGATACAACATTAAAAACTGACGGTCTCCGTCGTAGAGAGGCGGTCGAAGAAGCAATGCGACTACCGGAGGACCTGCCAATAGCCAGATCACTATCAACCATTTTGTAGTAGTTACTCGCACCCGCGCGCTCTTCTGCATTACTGCCTTTAAAAATTCTTGGATCCGACTCTTTCGCTCTACCGAAAGACGAGCGGCTCCAATCAACAAAACAATAAGAAAAGTTGCTGGCATTTGAGCCAACACCCAGGCCGGCAGGTACCACCACGGAGGGTTGTTCCCATCCAAAAGAATTCCATTAGTTAGCACTGGTCCGGCGCTCTGATTGAACAAGCTCAGCGTTCCAGTTACCGAGTTAACTACCAACGAATAAGGCCGGAGAAGAACCGGATTCATTGGCATCAACACGATGTAGGAAATCACATTGGCGCCCACAAGTAAGAATAGATTGCTGCGCCTATCTTTAAAGTTACTTAATCCGAAAATTAGAATCAGTTCAGCAATGAGAATAAATAGGTACAGCCCAAATCTAGTACCAAACGATAGATAAATACCAAAAATCAACTCCGTAATTGCACTGCAGTACTTTAAGCGACTCTCTCCTTTCATACATTCAAATAATGAAAACAACCCATCAATGACGAACAGGAGCCCTACTGCTACAACTGTGTCTTTTATGTTTATTGTTGCCTGACCGAGCCAGGCTGGTGTGATTGCAAGCAAAATCGAGGCAAGTTGAGCCTCTGAATCCGAACAGCCTAGGTGCGCGGCAATTCTTTTTAAGACGAAAACTCCTGAAATTGACAGCAGAATTAAACCAATCCTGATGTCCAACAACTTTTCAAAACTATCACTAGCGCCGAATGAAAAATCGAGCGAAAACAACTTTGAGAATAGGTTTAAGAAGGTATACCCACCCAAACCATAACCATCCCCAAAAGGAATTTGGTTATTCCAAATGCCCTTTCGCAGATTACTGAGTTGCTCATTGTATCTTTCCGGGTAATACCAATCATCCCACCACGGCCCCTGACGACTAGAGGCCAGAACCATGTAGGGTATCACCATCAATAAAACGGAGCGATAAACGAATCTCATCTAGAATCAAACTATAATGATTCTTACAGACGCTCTTGTTCTGGTTTGCTTTGTTTTATTCATTTTCCAAATAGGAAGTTGTTTTGAGCAGCCAGTTGTGCGAAGCGAGCGCATTTTCTCAAACTTCATGATCGGTTTCATGATGTTTTCATACACATTCACGCTACTCGGATCGTTAAGCCTTCTGTATAAGCCAATTCTGCTCTCGGCCGCTCTTGCGCTTGCAATTTTTGTTTTTTGGATAAAGCTAAAATCTGCTGAAAGACCAATAAATCTGCTTCGAAACCCAAAACCATTCGTAATCAAGTTGGTTTCTAGACGCTTCCTCGCAGTAAGTGTTCTTCTGTTTTTTGAACTATTCCTATTTCGGAGAATTCTTGAGAGATTTTTGGGGCCAATAGATGGATATGACGCCCTTTCCTATCATATTTATGCTCCTCTTTACGCATTAAATCTCAGCCATAATCTCGATTCCGCAAATCTAATTCCGAATTCTGGCCTTCCGCTCGGGTTCCAGTCAATCTACGGCTGGTTGTCACCCATGGTTTCATTGCAGGTTTTTGCGCTCATCAATTTGGTGATGATCGTATTAATAGGTGTTTTCGTCTATTCAAAATTGATCAAATTTGGTAACATCCGCGCTTTCGTTGCGCTGAATCTGAGCATGTGTTTAATCCTGCTGAGTGGCTCAACTGTTGTTTCATCACCATCAAGTGATATTGCACTAGTGCTTTTTTCATTAATTACGATCTCGGAATTGCACAAATATTTAAGCAGTGAATCACAAACAGGGTCATTGACTTACTTAAGCCTATTCCTTGGGTTTCTTCCATTTGTCAAACCTTTTGCTGGAGTTTTTTCAATTATTGTTTTCATCTACATATCACTGAAGATTCTCAAATTAGACATCGAGCGCAAGCAACGAATCAAACAGTTGTCCGTATTGATTTCAGGCTATATTCCCATCTTGTTCTGGTTGCTCAAGAATTGGTTTGAAACATCCAACCCATTTTTCCCAATGTTACAAGGCATTTTTAAAGGAGTCGGCTACGGACCCGAAGTCATGACCAACGAGGAAGATGTTAGAAGATCTTTCGGCCAATTGTCTCAATTCATTGCGGACACAACTTTCTTTACACTTCCAATTGATCTCATACGTGGGCAACTAATTCTGTGGATCGCCGTGACTTTTATATCTCTAAGTTCAGTTTTTTATGTTTCAAAATTATTTCGGCCAATTGCAATCGCGCTCTTGGTTACCGAGTTTGTGATGTTGATATACATCGGACCAATTGTTCGATATTTCTTGTTTGTTTCAATTGGACAGTTATTTGTGGCAGCTTCGTTTCTTCGCCCGTTGGGAAGCAGGCGTTCAACAAGGTTGAGTTTTTTTGTTGCTACTTCTGCTTTAGCCGTCGTTATTATTCCAGTTGCTCTGTTGGTGGTGCCCGCAATCAATACTGAGTTCTCGAAAAAACCTGTAACCAACCAGCAAAATTATATTGCTTCTGGAATCACAGTTAATGAGCCAAACTTTTTAGCAACGATTGAGTTTTTAAATCTTTCTGACTTTCCTGAAAGCAAACGTTTCGCTTTATTTGGTGAGGGCCGAGCATTGCTGTTCTGGCCAGCCGATGTGTCGGTATTTGCAGCTGACAGGAGAAATCCTTTTGCTAATCCGAAAGTGAATGGTGCAGACGAGGCTTTGTACCAATTCCAGTCTGCTGGATTCGATTATTTAATCCTTGCTCAAGAATGGGGGTTTGCGCAAAACGTTAACTTGGATTTGTTGAAGAGTTTTGAGACTGTTTATGAAAAACGAATTATTTATGCAAATTCAGGTTGGACGATTTTCCAGATTGCAAATTAGTTTCCTTCTAACAAATATATTTAACAAGAGACACCGTGCCAGAGGGTGATTGAATGGGTTCAGTAAATTGACAACCTTGTTGTTCTAAAACCGCTCTTACAGAGTTATTATCTCCACTGCTTGTCAAATAGAAGTACATGACACCATTGATCTGACCTTTCCAATCTCGCCAATTCTGAACTGAATCGTTCTCTATGGATCCCCCGAGTGTGAGTCGAGTCTGGATGAATCCAAGCCCAGAGCTGATTGACCCTAAATAGCCGCGACCATCATCTTCTTGCGACCACAGCGCTATTTCTGACTTGTCGTTTCCATCTTCTAACATCACCCAATTATCAATCAACCAAAATTGATCTTCAAAGAAACTATGTTCTAGCGAAAAGTCTCCTATTTTTTGACTGCGAAGCGCACTACCAAAATCCGGCAACTGCTGGAAGCTAAAACATACAGCCACCAACAGAACTAGATATGCAGAATGCCTTAATCTGCGACGTTCGGCGAAGAGGGAGGCAATCACATAAAGGCAGACTGTGATCAAAAAATAGTTGATATACCTACGGTGATCACCAGTGCTAATCCAAGTTGAGCCGCCCGGGTATGCAATCCAGTTTGGCAAGTACAGAAAGATCGGGAATAGTGCAAACGGTGCTGCTGAAAGGATGTAGCGCGCTCCCTCTCTCTTTTGGATTGTTCCTAGAACGGATATATAAGCTGATGCAAATGCAACCCAAAAACTGTCCCAGTACCAAAATGTTGTTGTTACTGGATAGCGCAAAACTTCCTGATAAACAAAGATCATGATTGTTCCAAACAAACCAAAGAATGCGAGCATTCGGATCGGTACAACCCCAGACTTATCCCTATTGAGGTATGTTCTACGCCAATTGAAACCAATGTAAGTCGCGCAAATCGAAGGTCCAATTATGTACCAAGGGAACTGACCCGTTCGCCAAAGTTCCAATAGGGATTTCCACTCCCCAGCACCTGATCTTCCGATCAAAAAGGTTGTGTATATCTGCCACCACCAGGACAACTTAAATGTCAATCTGGGCTGGTTAAATTGGTAAAGGATTTCAACAATCAATGCCGAAATAATCCCTCCGATCAACCAATACTTCAGAATGAACAACTTCAATTGACCGTTGTCTTTTGCAAAAAAAAGCAACCCGGCGAGAAGAGTAACCACAAGTGGAATGGCTTTGAAGTGAGTATTTATAGCACAAACAGCAAAGAATCCGGCAAGAATCAACTCGGTTTTATTACTTCCGCCCAAGAGACTGAAATATATTGAAAGCAGAAAAAATGCATTAAAAGTTATCTGAACGTAAGACCATGAGCTTTCATAAGCAAATGATGGCAGGCTGATTAACAACACACTGGTTGTTAGTGCAACAACAAGATTAACACTCGGAATAACTCTTTGAATTATCTTAAAAAGTATCAGGACACAAATCCCTGAAACCACTCCAAGATAAATTATCGGGCCCCACGCATCAAAGATGGATGTGAGTATCGCCATTGGAAAAATGTGCATTACTCGAGACGAATAATAGGTAGAACCGCCTTCAGCAACTATTGCTCGATAGTTATGAGATAGACCAGAGTATGCGTTCGGATCGATATATCCGATGTTTAGTTTTGACCCGTTTGCACGTAGCCACCAATGAGTTGTCCCACATACTGTGATGAATATTGCCGTTGCAACTTTCATCGGTCTTCCATATACAAGTGATTTGGCTTTTTCTATAAATACCTCATTGACCTTCATTGTTTTTACCATTCTGTTAAGCATTTAGATCTGAGTCGTGTCTTTGGCAAGAAACTTTGATTGGTCATTGCAAGTGAATTCTGTGATTATTTCTACGGCTGATGCAAGGTTCGTAACTACGTATCTTGCATTAGTTTCTAAATTGAGTCGATTGTCGCTCGAAATAAGAATGGTAATCGCATGTACTAAAGCTCCAGCAATAACATCGGTTTCCTGATCGCCAATCATCCAGATTGATGAATACTTCTTTTCAGAGCTTTTAATGTACTGCTCTAACATCCCCGGTTTAGGTTTTCTACATTCGCAATTGTCTTCATCTGAATGCGCACAAACGATAACTTTATTCACACCAAGTTCTGATACTTTCAAATTCATCTTGTGAAGCAGACTCGGTTCCAGATATCCCCTCGATATATCGGGTTGGTTGGTTACAACTACAACTTCAAATCCCATCCACTTAAGTTTTTCAATAGCTTTCTGTACACCTGGAATTATTGTGAAATCCTCAATAAGTCTAGGTGAAAGCAACCGTCCATCACGAGCGACGAGAGCATTGATTACACCATCTCTGTCAAGGAACACAAGCTTGGAATTCAAACTCTGTTCTTGTCTTTCTGAATTTTTTTAGTGGTTTCAGCAAACCTTTGAGGATTCCCTACATCCCAGTATGGGCTATTTACGGGATACGCCATCATGTTTTTCTTAGCTATTTGATCAATTATCACGCTGTATAGGTCAGACTGTTTGTCGCTAGGAATCTGATCAAACATCTCGACGTTTAATCTCATCATCCCATAGTCGATCCATTCAAAATGACCAGAATCGGAATTCTTTCTATACATGGTGACCTTCATCTCAGTCGAATCAAATTCAATATTGCTAGGTTCAACCTCATCACAATTTCGGTATACAGACATGATGCTTCTCTTAAAATCATCATAAATAAGATCAGCTTCAGAAACATCTATCTCCACCAGCGAATCACCATAGGTAACCCAAAAGACATCTGGCAGCTTAGATCGTATTGCTGCTATTGATCCTGCGGTCCCGAGCAAGTTGGGACCATCATAAAAGACTCTAAATTCAATACCTATTACATTCAACTTGCGAACGTGTAACTCAATTTGTTCACCATGTTCACCAACAAGTAGATCTATAGATTGGAACCCCATTCGAATAAGACTTTCAATCTTGTAATCCAAAAATGGCTTGCCATCTATTTCAATCATTGCCTTGGCAATTCTCCCTTTGGTGATTTCAAAAAGCCGTGTTCCAAGTCCACCTGCAAGAACTACACAATGTTTATTCATCATTGCGATACAGTAACTGAAGTTCCTTCATTATCAATACGAAAATCCAATTCGGTGAGTCC
>Ga0114977_10002842_pt1 | contig 11147 bp, 5 predicted proteins | sample S_130805_MF_Meta_FD_87026 | JGI IMG/M metagenome (GOLD analysis project Ga0114977, IMG submission 87026) | Freshwater microbial communities from Lake Simoncouche, Canada to study carbon cycling - S_130805_MF_MetaG | ecosystem: Environmental > Aquatic > Freshwater > Lake | place: Lake...
CGCCGCATGTTGGGTATCTGTAATAACCTTGGCCTCGTGCCGGAGAACTTTTTCCCGAAGGGCGCTGGCGCCGATTACAAGTCCTCACCTTACCTCGATCTTCTGCAGGAGCACCGCCAAGACTTCACCGTCTTCAGCGGCGTCTCGCACCCAGATGTCGATGGTGGCCACCCGGCTGATAACTGCTTCCTGACGGCGGCCCCGCACCCGAGCAGTGGCGGCTTCCGTAATACCATCTCCCTCGACCAGCATATCGCCGAGCGCATTGGTCACCTCACGCGTTTCCAGTCGATGACTCTCGGTGTGAACGTCTCGCGCGGTTCGCGCAGCCTCTCCTGGACTGCTGGCGGCATCATGATTCCGACGGAAGAGAAGCCCTCGGTCGTCTTTCGCCGTATGTTCATGGGCGGTTCTACCGCCGAAATCTCTGCCGCCGAACGTCGTATGGACCTAGGCCGTAGCATCCTGGACGCCGTTGGTGGCCAGGCGGGCGACCTGAAGCGCACCGTCGGTGCGCAGGACCGCGATCGCTTGGATCAGTATTTCACGAGCGTCCGTGAGCTCGAGAAGCGCATGCAGATGTCGAAGGAATGGGAGCGTAAACCGCGCCCAGTGACTGCGCAGCCTGTGCCGCTCGATCCGGCCAGCCCCAAGGAGTATATGGATAAGGTCCGCCTTATGTATGATATGGCTCGCCTGTGCTTCGAGACCGACTCGTCGCGGGCGGTCACGCTCATGTTGGACAGCGTTAATTCCCCAGCCATCGACCTCGACCACGTACACACCACGTCCGACGGTTACCATAACCTCTCGCACCACGGTCGCTCGGCGCAGAAGCTCGCCCAACTCAAGTCCATCGACGAATGGCACATGCGCCTCCTCGCTAAGCTCATGTCCGACCTCAAGCATGTGAAGGAAGACGGCGACACCTTGCTGGACCGCACGATGATCCTCTACGGCTCTAACCTCGGCAACGCGAACACCCACGTCACGACCAACCTGCCGACCCTATTCATGGGTGGTGGTTTCCGTCATGGCCAGCACCTTGCGTTCGACACCTCGCGCAATACACCGCTCCCGAACCTCTTCGTCTCGATGTTGCAGCGCATGGGTATCGACCAAGACAAGTTTGCCTCGTCGACTGGTGCGATGCGCGGACTCGACCGCGTGGGCTAAGCCTGCACGGGATTAGTCGTCGTCATCGGCCAACGTCGGGTCGAGCACCAGACCAAGGGCTTTGAGCCCACGGCCGTGTGCTCCCGCCCATTCGCTCGGATAACGCTCGCCCGGGCGCGTCTGCGCCCAGATGGCTCGGTTCAGCGTGTCCTCATGAATTAAGTCAGGGGCGGAGAAGTCCAGGCGGTCGAAACGCTCCGCCAGCCGCTCCTCATCGGTGCGCCACGGCATCCAGGAAGCCGACTTCGGCTTGGCCTTCGGGCGGGGCTCATTGAGCTTCTGGTCGGGCTTTAGGCAGTTAAAGGGCTCGAGGTCGGGCGTCGTGGCGAAGCAGTCTTCCATGGTCGGGGAGGCGGCCACGATTTGGTTCATCGGCGGTAGTCCAAGGATACGGCAGATCGTGTGCAGCACGGACGTTTGGTTATAGAACTTACTGACCACTGCACCGCGCTTGGCCCAGGGGCTAGCGACAAAGCAGAACGAGCGATGTCCGTCGACGTGATCTTGGCCAGCCTGCGGGTCGTCTTCGTTGACGAAGATGGCCATCTGCCCCCAAAAGCGGCTATGCGAAAGCCCTTCGATGATACGGCCCAGCGCTAGGTCGTTATCGGCCACGTAGGAGTTGGGCGTTAGTTCGGCTGCCGTGTGATCGTTGGGTAGGTAGATAATAGTCAGGTCAGGGAATGAGCCCTTCTTTTCGAAGTCAGCGAGTTCCTTGAGGAAGATATCGGCGCGTGTTTGGTCGGGGATGGACATTTCCCAGCCTGGGTAATCCATGCAGCTATACTGCCGGAGGGCCGCGAGTTTGTAGGAAACTAGGAAGGCCGTCTTGCCGGCTTTGGTTTCGCGGTCCGTGAAGAAGTCATTATAGGTCTTCCCCTTGAGCTTCACCGTGAAGTCAAGTTCGCCGTAGTTGCGGAAGGAATTACCGTGTAGGAGGGCGTGGTCCCAGATGAAGCCGCAGCCGGCGTAGAAGAGAGCGTCAGTCCCGAAGTCGTAGGCGCAGCGGTAGCCCACGCGGTCCTTCTCACGGTAGGGCGTGACGATACCTTGGACGCCCCAGGCGTGGCCATCGGAAGAATTCACGCCATTACAGTAATAGTTATCGAGGAGCGGAAAGCGTTCCGCGAGGGCATGGTGGTTGGGCGTGATCTTGCGCGGAAAGTTGCAGAACTTCGGTTCGCAGTTGCCCTTGCCCATATCGCCGAGGACTTGGTCGAATGTCCGGTTCTCCTTAATGATATAGACGACGTGCTTGATGACGGAAGGCTGGCCGACTTCGGCTGGCACGGGAACGGGTTTGGCGTTGGGGTTGGTGGTGCGGGCCGCGGCGCGGAGGGCATGCGATAAGTGAGCGGCCTTGCGGGCTCGTTCATCGAGCGCGGTCACGGCGGCCGTCGTCGTGGGGAGTTCGACGCGTTGCAGGCCGTTCCGGACATTCGCGACAAAGAGCGCGGAGCCGTGGGTGCGGACGGCGCCGGGGTACCAACCGGAGGGGATGAAGCGGGTCGGGAAGGTGGGCTGGGTCAGGTCGATGCAGCCGATGGCATTCACGCCAGCATTGGCGGTGTAGAGGGTCTTGCCGTCCGCAGAGAGGGCGAGGCCGTCGGTCAGCGTGCCCCAAGGTAGCGCTGGATCGGGCTTCGTGGAGATTGTTGCGGTAACCTTGCGGGTGGCCGTCTCGACCACGCTGACGCTGTCGCCGCCCACGTTGGCGATGTAGAGTTTGGAGCCGTCAGCGTTGAGGAGGACCTCGCTGGGGTGCAGGCCCACGCTGATTTGCGCGACTTCGCGCGGCTTGCCTGTCAGCTCGACAACGCTGAGCGTACCGTTGAGAGCGATGGAGCGAACGTCGACGGCGACGAGGCTGCCCGCGGACGTTTCGCTGGAGTCATTGGCGCCGGGAGGTCGGCCTCCAAAGTTGGAGACGTAGGCGGTCTTACCGTCTGGCGACAGGGCGACGCCGTAAGGGGCGATACCTAAGCTTACCTTGCCGGTGATTTTTCCGGAGGTGAGATCGATGATGGCGAGTGAATTATCGACGGATAGTGCAACGTAGGCGAACTTTCCGTCCGTGGAGAAGGCCAGCCCGAGCGGGTTGACGTTCTTCGCACCGCCGGAGACATCGATCGAATCGCCGAACTTAAACGAGCCGTCATCGGCGAGCGTCGCGCGGTAAAGGTGGGTTTTGCCGCCTGAGACCAGGACCGACTTGCCGTCCTTGGCCACGGCTAGGCCGTGCATGGAGCCACCGCCTTTGACGATGGGGTAGTCGGTCTTCTGGATCAGCTTGAGCGTTGTTGCTTCGAAACTCGCGAGGACCGTCGTTGTCTTCACGAGCACTACCTTCCCCCCTAACGCGATTTCAACGGCGAGGAGGCGGCCAGGGATATCCACGAGTTTACCTTCCACATCGAGTTGTTGGCTGCTGTGCAGCATCGCATCGCGGCCCATGCGGGTGTTCATCCATTCCTCGTCGCGGACCGGCGACTTTTTGTCTTCGGGAATGGGACCGGCGGCGAAACAGGCGGTAGCCAGGAGCAAGCCGGACCAAGTAAGGGCGGAGGGGCGGGGCATGGAGTATGACTATCTCTACGAGAGGTCTATTCAAGGTCGCAATCGGCGCTCGTGTGCCGGAAAGGTTAAAGGAAAGCGTTGAAAGCGGGGCGGGGTGCGACACGCTCGTGCGTATGGAAGTCCTTGCTCTTGTCGCCTTCGTGTTGGTCATGGCCTTCCCCATCCTCGTCATCGCGCTCTGGGTCAGGGTCTCGAGTTTGGAGGCTAAGGTCGCCCGTTTGACCGCCAATCCGATCGTGACGCCGAAGCCGTCCGTAGCCGCTGCGGAGACTCCGCCGCCTCTCCCTGCACAGGCCGTGGCGGCCGCAGTGGCTTCGCCCGTCGCAACCGTATTTCCGGCTGCTCCGAGCCCCTTGGCGCCAGTGGCGGCATCGTCTCTTAGCAAGATCGTTCCGCAAGACCCGTGGAAAGGTTTGCGCGAGATGGGCTTGTTGCCGCCAGCAGATTTGAAGGGCGAGTTCGCCTTGGGTTCTTGGTGGGCCGTCCGTGTCGGTGGTGCGTTGGCCGTCGCCTCGGTGGTCTTCCTAGCCATCTGGCTGAATCTCCGGTCTACTTTGCCGGCGTGGGTGCGTTTGGGCGAAATCCTTGCCTTAGGGGGTTTAGGCCTTTGGGGCGGGCATCGACTCGAACAGAGCCGTCGCGATTTGGGCCGAGTCGTCTTCGCGGTCGGACTCACCGTCTTCCAGTTTGCCGCCTGGGCGTCATACGGCATGGAAAAGATGCGTGTGCTCGAGACACCTGCGCAGGCAGCGGTCCTGCAGTTCTTCGTGGCCTTGATTGTTGGCGGCGTTGCCTTGGCCCGTAAGGACAAGCTGATCGGGCAGATCTCCATTATCTTTGCCACGGTCGCGACCGGCCTATCCGTCCAGGCTGGCTCGGACGCCTTAACCATCGGGGTGGAAGCAGGGTCTATCGCCGCACTCGGCGCGGTCCTCCTCTCGCGTGGTGGTTGGGCTTCCTCCGCCGTGTTGGGCTTAGCAGGTTCTGTCATTGGGTTGCTGCTGCTCTACGAAGGCCGTCCGAACTCTCCGGCGCTGACGTTGGCGGTGCAATTAGGCGCCGGCCTGACCTTCCTATCCCTTTGGTTGGCTGATCGCTTTGGTCGGGTGAAATCGAGTTTTGATGAGGCTGAGACAAATGCGTTTCTCGGTGCGGCATTCTTTGGTCCGTCCGTGATTAGCATCTGGGTCGCCGTGGGTGGCGATGATGCCCGGGCCTTGGCTTCGCTAGTAATTGCCATCTTGGCGGCAACGTTTGGCTTCTTGGAGCTCGGTCGCCGTCGTGTGGTTGCCGAAATCCTGCTTACTTCGGCCTTGGTCTTTGCGGCCGCCGCGGGCGCTTGGAAAGTCGACCAACATCTCGTCTGGGCGATTTGGGTCATGGCGGCGGCCTTGACTCAACTTATTTTCACGCGCACTCGCAGTGCCACCCTCATTTGGGTTGCGGAAGGCATGGCGGCCGCCGCGGTCTTCACTTACCTGAATCAATCTCCCGCTCAGCCGTGGATGCGTCTCTTGGCACCGGTGTTGGTCGCGGCCTTAGCGGCTTGGCGTTTCACTTGGGGTCAGGAAAATTTCTCGGCTTCGACGTTACGTCGGACGGTGAGCCTGTTGGCCTTGGGCTTGTTGGTCTGCTATGTGCAAAGCCAATTTCCCGTGATTGATCAGCCATGGGCTTGGTTAGTCGTCCTGCCCATCGCGGCGCTTTTCCGTCAGCCCAAACTCCTGTGGGCGATTCTGCCAGCTTTCGCCTGGACGCACCTCGTCGTGCTGACCTCGCAGCTGGGTGGCAATTCAGGGGGTGCCGCTTGGCCGTTGTGGTGGGCTTTGGCCTTGGTGGTCCTCGATGCTACCGCGGTCTGGTTTATTAATATTCTGGAGCACGAGTTCGCCCGGTTTGTCCAAGCGGCCTTGGCTTTCATCAGTGCGGTCTTGCTGCTCAAGGCCTTGGGCACAGGGCTGAATCTGGCTAGTTCTCCGGTACCTGAGGCGGGTCGCGCGGCGACGCTCTGGTTGGGTGGCATCGCCTTGGTGGCAGCCTTGGCCGAAGGCTACCGTCTCCTGACGAATCGTCCGACGGTCGCGCTGGTCGTACAGGTAGCCTTCCTGCCGGCCTTCGTAGTCTTGGCCTTCGCTTGGTCTGGGGGGGAGAAGTCCCTCGCCCTGACTCCGCTCTGGTTGGGTGGCTTGGCTTTGGCGCTCTATGGCTTAGCCCGGTCGAGTGTTGGCCTCGAGCAGATGGGCTCGGCTAGCCGCGCCCTCGTGAGTGCCGGCCTGGGCTTGATCGTCTTCATTTACTTTAACGCATTGCCGGGTGCGGGGGTCTCGCTCCTTTGGGCCCTAGCTGCCGGCCTCGTTTTCATGTTGGGTTTCGTGTTAAAGACCCGCTCCTACCGCATGCTGGGTATCGTCGGCCTCGTCATCGCCACTGGGCACGTCATCCTGTTTGATATCAATGATATTTTAGGCCGCATCGTCGCCTGTGCCGCCGTGGCCATCGCCTTCTTCGGGGTCGCTTGGCTGTATGGTAAGGTTGTTAAGAGTAATCCAGTAGAGGGCGGCTGAAGCTTCTCGGCCCGAGAGAGTAAACCCAGTTTTACCACCCCGTGCGATTTATTATCGCAAGGGACTAGTGCTGAATCCAAGGTGTCGTTGTGAATACCCCTATTCGTTACGATTGCCACGTCCACCTCGTCGGGAATGGTCAAGACGGGAGTGGCTGCTGGTTGCGCATCGAAGGGCTCTGGCTGAAGGTGCTGAGTGAGGTGATGCGTAAGGCCGTCGGGATGCCGCTACCGCTCATGCACAAGGACTTTGACGTTAAATACGTCGAGGCCTTGCGTGAACTGGTGCGTGGCTCCTATGTGGATAAGGCGCTCTTGCTGGCGCAGGACGAAGTGTACGACGAAGAAGGCAACAAGATGAACTTCGGCTCATTCCATGTGCCGAACGATTATTTGTTTAAGGTCTGCCGTGAGAACCCTGAATTCGTACCGGCGGTCTCGATTCATCCTGGCCGCAAGGATGCGCTCGCGGAGTTAGACCGTTGTTTGGCGTCGGGCGCTCGGGCGCTCAAGCTTCTGCCCAACTGTCAGAACGTGAATTGCTCGCTGCCGCAGTACGATGAGTTCTGGCGCCGGATGGCTGCCGCTGGGCTCCCGTTTCTTTGTCATACTGGGGGTGAGATGACTGTACCAGTGTTACACCGCTCTTACCAAGACCCCCGTGTCCTGCGTCGTCCCTTGGAGCTGGGCGTTAAGGTCATCGCCGCGCACTCAGCTGGCAATAGCCACTTCTTCGACCAGAACTACTTCGGTGAACTCATTAAACTGATGGATGAGTTTCCCCGCCTTTACGCCGATACCAGTGCGCTGAATAGCCCGATTCGCAGTGGGGTCTTGAAGCAGGTCAAGCAGTCGGGCCGCTTAGGGCGCTTCTTGCATGGCAGCGATTACCCCGTGCCCGTGGGGGCCAATTGGGTGTGGCTCCGCGGCTTGATTACGCGCGCCCAGGCTTCGGAGGCAGGTAAGATCCCAAACCTCATCGAGCGGGACGCGTTTCTCAAGCGCGCCATGGGTTTCGATGACGGTCACTTTACCCGCTTGGGTGAGATTCTCCGGTCGGTCTGAGCCCCTTAGAGCGCCTTCAGTAGGCCGGGGATATCGACTGATTCTCGAATCATCTTTTCGATGATGGGAATCTTATCGGCGTCCTGCCGCATCGTCTTCACCGACATATTATTGATACGCGCCGTCACTGCGAAGGACTCCGCTTCGACGGCGGCGATAGGGATGCCGGCCTCGGTCAGGCGTTTGATGATACCCTCGTTGGGGAGAAGTCCGTTGGAGAGGAGCACGCCAGCGAGCGATTTAGCGCCATCGTTCTCGATGAAGGCCTCGAGGAGGTCTTCGCGGTCGCCGGGAACGATGACGAGGGTGCCGTTCACCTTTAGGTATTCCAGGGCCCGACGGGCGGACATGGCACCGATGACGACGCGGCGGACGCGGCGGAGGCCGGTGGGCTGGTGAATCCAGCGGGCGCGGGTCTCGTCCGCCACCTGATCAAGATTGGGGTAGACGAGCGTTTCCTGGAGTGGCACCACGCCCAGTAACGGGACGCCGAGCTTACGAAGGCCGCGCCCAGCGAAATCGCGGATAAACTCGACCTTGTCGGGCAAGACTTTGTTGAGAATGACCCCGACGAATTCGACACCGGCTTTATCGAAGAGAGCCTTATTGAGGGCCACTTCGTCGATGGGTTTGCCGATACCACCGGCGGCGACGATGAGGGCCTTGGAGTGGAGCACGCGGGCATTGTCGGCATTGGATGAGCCAAAGACTGAGCCCACGCCCGCATGGCCAGAGCCCTCGACGACCACGATATCTTTGCCGTAGGCCGCACGGTCAAAAGCACGGCAGATACGGTCCTTGAGTTGCGGGCCGATGACCTCAGGGTTCTCGAGATAGTGCTTAGTAAACTCTGGTCCGATGGCCACGGGCGACATGGCTGAGATCGGGATATCCAGATTGAAGAGTCCCTCGATGAGTAACGTATCCTCGTCGACCTGATCGTCGCCCGACTGCACGATACGCTGGGCGATGGGCTTGATGTAGCCCACGTGCAGGCCCATTGACTGCAGCGCCGCCGTGAGGCCGAGACACGTCGTCGTCTTACCGTCGTTCATGCGCGTTGCCGCGACGAAGATCCGGCGCGTGTCGAGGTTCATCGGGCTCATCAGCAAGCCCGGGATGTTGTCGGCGAAGCGCTTCCGGATGGCCATGGTCAGGCAGCCGGTCCGTCCTTGAGGGTCGGGTAGAGGTAGGACTTATCGACCGCTTGGGCGGCGACGATGACGGCGGTGCCAAAGATGTCGTGCGCGCTGGCGCCGCGGGAGATCTCCGCCGCTGGCCGTTCAAGCCCCGTGAGAATCTGGCCGTAAGCAGGGATGTCCGCGATGTGCTGCGCCATCTTCGAAGCGATGTTGCCAGAGTTCAGGTCGGGGAAAATTAGCACGCTGGCTTTCCCGGCGACGCTCCCCGTGACTTCCTTGGACTCGGCGGCAAAAGGGTTCAAGGCAGCATCGGCCTGCATTTCGCCATCGATATCGGCGACGATACCGAGCTCGCGGGCCTTGCGCTTGGCCATCTCGGTAGCCGCTTGGACTTTTTTGATCGAGGCGAGGCGCGCATTGGCGGAGTGCGTCGAGTAGGCGAGCAGGGCAACCTTGGGCGTCGTATTGGTGAGGTGGCCAGCGAGGCCAGCGGTGGTTACGGCGATATCGGCCAGCTGTTCGGCGGTCGGTTCGGGGATGACGCCGCAATCGGCGAGGAAGAGGACCCCATCGCAACCAAAGCGGGCTTCTTCGGACTCGAGAATGAGCATGGACGATACCGTTTCCACGCCGGCTTGCCGTGGCATCGTCTGGAGGATGGCGCGGAGGCCAGAGGCGGCGTGGGTGGTGGCGCCAGAAATCAGGGCGTCGGCGCCAGCCGTGGCCACCATGATGCAGGCAAAGTAACTGGGGTTCTTGACCAACTCGCGCGGGTCACCTTGCAGGTTGGTGTTGCCGTAGCGCTGGATTGATTCGAGCTTTTCGGCGAAACTCGCGAGTTCGTCGCTACGTTCGGGCTCGATGACGCGGATACCTTCGAGGCTAATATTAAGGCGGGCGGCCGTGATCTTAATGCGCTGGCGGTCGCCGATGAGGATCGGTACGCCGAGCTTTTTGGTGACGAACTGGCGAGCGGCCTGGATGATGCGAGGGTCGGCGCCTTCGGGGAAGACGACCCGCTTCGGGTGGTTCTGGAGACGGGCGGAAAGGCGGGAAATTAAGGACATGGATGGAGAGGCGGCACGGGGCCGTCTATGGGTTCTATTAGAGCCAAAAGCCGTGGCAGGGCGAGGCAGAAGGCGCTCACCCTGCGACCCGTTGTCCGAGAGTCACTTACCCGCTGGAGCGGGTGGCGTATAGGTGAAGACCGGGAAGCCCTTGAGGGCCTGCTTAGTCTCAGCGGTCACGGGGTAGCCCAGTTTCGTAAAGAAGTCGGAGACGTCGACCTTGGCGGCTTGGCCGTAGCGGATGACGAAGCTGTTCTGCTTTAACGGAACATCGCCGGTCGCCGGATTTTGGGCGTAGGATCGGAGGGTCGCCCGGAGTGGTTCCCAGCCGTGGGCGTGCAGGAGAACGATGAACGGCGAGAGCTGCTCGAACGCCCCCATATCCGGCGGGTTGGCTAGGCGCTTGGCCATGTTTCCATGGAGGTCCTTGATTGAGCCGTGGCCCGTACCGCGTGGTAGCCCCACGAGCTTCTCCATGCAATACAGGGAGAATAAATTACAGGTGACTTCGGTCTGGCCAGGGAAAGTCCAATCCGTGCGCTGGTGGTTGTGGCCGAGTTCGTGGAAGAAGCCCCAATTGCCCTTGGTCGATAACTTCTGGAGGTCGACGATTTCGGCTTCGCTTGGGTTGATCCAGCACATGAACGGGTAGCCCGAGTGCATGAAACCAGCCGAGATTTGGATGTCGGGGACGACGCGTTCCGGGGCGAGGCGGTCGAGCGCAACGAGGTCGTCTTCCAAGGCGAGGCACTTATCCCACCATTCCGTGATCGGCTTGGGGTCGGCAATCTGGGCGACGGTGCTACGGCGGACGTGCAAGATGGCGTGCTTGGCGACAAACGTCACCCAAGGGGCGGGCGAATTGGCCAGGGACTGCTTCCAGGTTTCAGCCGTGTCCTTGCCGAGCACATACGTCGGCATGGCAACGGCATTAGCGAAGGCCAGTGCGGGAGCAGCTTTGACTGGCTGGGCGGGGGCTTGGGCGGCTTTGCGTCCGGGACCGGCTCCAACGTTGCGGACTTGGATGAAGAGCTGGCCGCCGAAGGCGTTGGCGATTTTATTCGCGCCGGGTTTTAGTTCGAAGGTCCGTGTGATGATGGGGAAGCGGTTCCATTTTTCGAGTTTCAGGAGGCTGTCACGATGGCAGCCGACGATGATACGGACGATACGCCCTTCGGGCAGGGCCGGGGCGGTGACGGTGAGCACTTCGCCAGGTGCGGCGTACAGTCCAGTTTCTTGCCAAGTTTCTGGACCAGTCGCTAAGTTGGGGGCGTTACCTGCGGCAGTATCCCAGCGGGTGATGAGGTTCGCGTCGTAAGCCACGGTGCGCGTGACGCGTTCCTTAGACTCGACGCTGCCCGGGAAATCTTTCGCCGCGGGGTGGGCGGTGACTTGCTCGGCCGGCAACGACATGTAGGCCTGAATGCTCTTATGCAGTTCGCTGCGGTCAGCTTCGGCTGGCTGGACGAAGGCGGCCTTGGGCTTGGGCGTGATCTCTTCTGGCTTGGTCGCCGCGAAGGCCGCGGAGGCGAGAAGGAGGAGGGTGCAGGTGCGGAG
>Ga0114977_10002843_pt1 | contig 11139 bp, 8 predicted proteins | sample S_130805_MF_Meta_FD_87026 | JGI IMG/M metagenome (GOLD analysis project Ga0114977, IMG submission 87026) | Freshwater microbial communities from Lake Simoncouche, Canada to study carbon cycling - S_130805_MF_MetaG | ecosystem: Environmental > Aquatic > Freshwater > Lake | place: Lake...
CGGGATCTTTTCCTGTTATGATTCTAACTTTGCCGCTGCTAATTTCGCGTGAAAGGTCTAATAGCTCGCCATTTAGCTCAATAGCAAGCGCAGCTTTTGCAAGGCCAGCACCAATGCTTAAGGCCACATCCATTCCTGTGCTACCGGCATTATATTCTCGTTTTGTACCATCAGGCAGCGTTATTGTTATCATTTGTGCGCTTAGTTCTTTCTGAATCATTTTTGGCTTCTAAATTATTGTTTGCACGTTACTATTACTCAATTTATCCTCAACTGGCAACTAGTAACTTCATATTAGAACATACCCGCAACTGAATTGACAAGATACCTTATTAATTCAGGTTCAGCCTCATTATATTTTAAATTTGATTTGTTTGCGTAAACTATGAGGCGTGTTGAATATCGCCTTCTGCCATTTTCATCAATATTTACTTGCTTGTTTGTTCTATCATTTTTATTGGGTTTCTTGGTCTTTTTATCACCCTCCTCATCTTCGTCATCATCAGCGGAATCATCTTTAGCTTTATCTGTCTTTGCTATAGATTTAACTTTCTGTCGGATCTCAATATCTGTAGTAATGGAATATGTTGTGTCTTCAATAAGAGAGCTGCCCACAAAGCCCGCTGCCGCACCAACGGTTGCTCCAATTATAGCGCCGTTTTTGCCTCCTGCATTATGGCCTATTACCCCGCCAATAACAGCTGGAACTGCCGCATCACCAAAATTTTGTAGCAAATTGGCTTCAGACTCATTTTTGCCAGCCTGCAAAACATTTGCCTGCAATATAAAGCTGGCATTATTTGGGTCAGGAGTTACCCTATAACCACTTTTTATAATTAAATCTTTAATTTGCTTTTCAACACTAAGTGCATCTATACCTGTAGTGTTACGAACCTTTACATAAATAATTTTTTTCGCATCCGCTACCGGATCCAGGAATATCGTTTCCGACATTTTTGTTTTCACTTCAAGATTCTTTTTTGTGATGGCCGTGCGAGCAGCAAAACATCCAGAAAGCGTCAATAATATTAGCATCATTAAAAGCGAAACAAGCCTTTGGCCCTTTCCATTTTCAATAATATTTCTCATATATCCTTCCTCTCTTTTAAATCCTGATTTGCCCACATTTCCCTTGCTTTAGCAATTCTGATTGTGCGTGCAAATGCATATATAACGCCTTCTACAAAACCTTCAACCCCGAAAAGAAAGTGGCGCTTTATAAAATAGCCTTTCAAAAAACCAATAAAAGGCTCGGTAATTAAGCGTATAACTGAAGGTTTACGGCCACGCCTGAACATATCCTCTGCCTGCATAGAGGAGTAGCGGTTAATTTTTTCCATTGCGTGCGCATAAGAGCGGAAGCTTCTGTGTAAAACAGGCTCTTTAAATTCATAAATCTTTTCGTTTACACCGCTTTTTAACACTACAGAATCATGTACTGTACTGTCCTTAAAACCAGCATAATCTATGTTGTATAAGCGCAATTGTATGTGCCTAGGTGTAAACTTTGCAATTTTTCCTGAAAAGCGATTTACATCCTTTATTACAACGCTATAGGCTTTATATTTCGGCAGAATATTTATTTTCTCTGCCTCTGTAAGAGTGGGATTCGAACCAGTAAATTCCCTTATTATTTCATCCTTAAGCGTTGGCGAGATTTCTTCGTCAGCGTCAATGTTCAGCAACCACTTATTCCTGCAAAGCGCCTCTGAAAAAATCTTTTGTTGGCCATAACCTTTCCATTCGTTGAAAAAAGTTTTCGCACCAAGCTCTTTTGCGACTTCAACGGTTTTATCTGTACTGCCGCTATCAACAACTAAAATTTCATCTACCCAGCCTTGCACACTTTTTATAGCAAGTGGAACCCTATCCTCTTCATCCTTGGTAATTATAAAAACTGATATTGGTAGTTTCATTGTTTATGGCTTGGTTTTACGACGTTTAGAAGGTATTATTTGCCCCATATTGAGTATTTCATCATAAACAGCGAAAGTTTTTGCCGCCATATTATCCATCGAGAAATTATCCTCAATATTTTTTCTTGCCTGCGACGTTATCAAGTCATGGCTTTTTTTGCCCAGCTTCAAAGCTTCCCTTAAGGCTTTTGTCAGGCCATCCACATCGCCAGGCTCAACAAGCCAACCCGTTTCACCGTCCCTGATAGTTTCAACAGACCCGCCGTGGTTTGTTGCTATAACTAGCTTTTCCATTGCCTGCGCCTCAATCGTAATCCTACCGAATGCCTCAGGATTTGTTGAGGCGGAGACCACGATATCCGACAAGCTATAAAGCGCCGGCATATCAGTCACATTGCCTATCATCCGAACTTTTTGGAACAAGCCTTTTGCCTTAACCATGTTTTCAAGTTCGCGGTGATAGCTTTCATGTTTTTTATCGTATCCGGCAAAAATGCAAACGAAACTCTCGTCTTTAATGGCAGCAAGAGCCTCAATAAGGAATTCATGGCCTTTCCATCTTGTAAACCTTGCTGGAAGCAGTATGACAGGCATATCAAGCTCTATATGGAAGTGAGCATCCATATTTATGATCCTGATTTTATGCACTTTTTCTTTTGTAAATTGATCAAGGTCTACACCGCGCGGGATTACCCTTATTTTTTCAGGATTAATGCGATAATCATTTACCATGTGATTACGAATAAAATCAGAAATTGCGATTACAATTTCCCCCTTAGTCATTATAGAGTTATACATTTTCTTAAATATGCTGCCGTAAGAATATGTGCCATGGAATGTAGTTATAAAATGACATTTAGTTTTTTTTGCAGCGAAATATGCACTCCAGGCCGGCGCCCTTGATCTTGCGTGGACAATATCAACATTATGTTCTTTGATTAAATCTTTCAGAAGGCCAATATTCCGGATAATTTTAAATGGGTTCTTACTAGCAAGAGGCAGGGTTATATGCTTTATATGCGCCTCTTCTAATTGTTGCACCATCTTGCCTCCGCTCGAAGTAACAAGCATTTCATAACCAAGATTCTTACCAGCCTTGGCAATTTCAATTGTTCCACGCTCAACCCCGCCCGATTGCAATTCTGGAAGCACTTGCAAAATAACCGGCTTTTTGCCGTTTACTAATTTTATTTTTGGTGAAGAGTTTTCAACTACTAAATCTTGAATAGATTCCGCATATTGTGTTTTTGATTTTGTTTTTTTTGCAGGCGCTTTCTTTGCAATTTTTTTAGTGGGTTTACTGGCAAGACTTTCTGATTTTTTCTTTGAGGCATTGGCAGCTGCGTTTTTAATTTTTTCTTTGGCACCTTTACTTTTTGCCTTGCTCTGTTTAGTTTTCTGATCGATGCTCATAATATTAAAAACCAGGTTGAGAAAATGGAAGTTAGTACACAAAAATTATACATCACTGCATCTGATTTTATCGCCTATCATAAGCATGATGGCAAGGAAAATAATAAGTGCGTTATATTTCTTGGTGGTTTTATGTCAGATATGGAGGGAATAAAAGCAACTTCTTTGGAAAGATTTTGCAAGGAGAAGGGCTATAAATTCATACGTTTTGATTATTTCGGTCATGGAAAATCAAGCAAAAAATTTACCGATTGCACAATTGGCATGTGGAAGCAAAATGTATTGGATGTTCTAGATAGGCTTACCACTGGCAAACAAATCCTCATTGGTTCAAGCATGGGTGGGTGGCTTATGATGCTTGCAGCCCTAGAGCGTCCGGAACGAATTTCTGCGCTGATTGGCATCGCATCTGCCCCTGATTTCACAGAAGATTTAATCTGGGATAAAATGACGGCTTTCGAGAAAAAAGAATTGCTTGAAAAGGGAATATATAATTTAAAATCAGAGTTTAGCGACAAACCCTACCCTATAACAAAACAGTTAATAGAAGAGGGGCGGGAGCATTTATTATTAAAAGAAAATTACATGGCTAATAAAAATGCAAAATACAAAATTTCAGATTTTAAATTTCCAATTCGACTCATACATGGCAAAAAGGACATAGATGTACCAAGCTCTCTTTCTACAAAACTTGCATCTTTAATTAACGGAAGCAATGTTATGGTAAATCTGGTTGAGAATGGCGACCACCGAATGTCTACACCAGAAAATATAAAGTTGTTGCTGGATACTTTAGAGGCGCTCTTTTAAAGTTATATAAAGTTACACTCATCTTTTAGGATAATTAAAAATATGCGGCTAAATTGCTAAATCTAATTCGCGGGCTATTGCACAGAATTCCTCTATACTAAGGTTTTCCGGCCTGCGGTTATCATCAATACCCGCTTTTGCAAGCAAGGCTTGTGGATTCTGGCTAATTTGCTTAAGGCCCACCCGCAAAGTTTTGCGCCTTTGACCAAAAGCGGCCTTACATATCCTCTCCAACGTTTCAGCGTTTGCCTCACCTCGCTTATTTGCAAGTGGAGTGATTGTTATAACCGAAGATGTCACTTTTGGCGCTGGGAAGAATGCCTCGGGCGGAAGGTCAAATTCATGTCTTGTATCACACATCCACTGGGTCTTTACAGATAATCGGCCATAATCCTTACAATTTGGCTCAGACATTATCCTATCAGCAACTTCCTTTTGAAACATCAGTGTGAAGCCAGAGAACAACTCGATCCTATCGAGCCACATGGTTAGAAGGGCAGTGGAAATATTATATGGCAGATTAGCAACAACCATTATTTTCTCAGGGAGATTAGCATAATTTCTTATATCAAGCGCATCTCCGCTGATAACCTTTAACCTTCCATTTGAGGCGGGTACAAGATAGTAATTTAATGCATTGACGCATTTTTTATCCATCTCCATTGCAGTTACTATAGCCCCCGCACTTAGAAGTGAGCGCGTTAAAGCTCCTGGGCCAGCTCCAATTTCCAGTACATGCACATCTTTCAAATTGCCTGCGCCGCGTGCAATTTTGTCTGTAATGTTGAGGTCGAAAAGGAAATTCTGACCAAGTTTCTTATCCGCAGCAATGTCGTATTTATGCAATATATCGCGTATTGAAGGCAGTAAATTAAAGTCTTTTTCCATTAATTAGTCCTGATTTCAATAAACGCTCCACGGCGTAAATCCCTTAAATATTTATTTGCCTGCATCTCAAGCTTTTTCATTGACAGGCCTTCACGTATCTTATTTTTTAGCTGGCTGATTGAAGGAGCCTCAGGCTTTTCGCAAACCATATATATATTTAATCCGCCATCCGCTGCAATTGGCTTGCTAAATTCACCAACTTTTAAATTGGCTATTTTATCCCTTATATTTTGAGCGATTACTGATATTTTTGTCGTTACTATTTGGGAGTCTATATTTGAGCCAATTGATTTGGCAAATGCACCAAAATCATCACAACTTGTGATTTTTTCTTGTTTTTTCTGGATAGTTTCCTCTAGTTTCTTATAACCATCCTCTGTAGTGTCTTTTGCAATTGCAACAAACGCATGTCGTAGACCAATCTCAGAATCTTCCTGCCCTAACGGAGGAATGGAACGCTTATCATTTAGTTTTAAGATAGTATATCCAAACCCTTCCGGTACAGCCAACGGCTCCGAAACCTGGCCTTTTTTAAGGGATTTTATAATTTCTGCAGCTTCTTTGGGGATTTGTCCCGGCCTTATCCAGCCAACATTACCACCATTTTGTGATGAAGAAGCTTTTGAGAATTGCTTGGCTATTTTTGCAAAATCGCCTCCACTCCTCAATTGTTTTACAAGCTTATTTGCCACTTCTTTAATTTTCTTTGCGTCCTGATCATTATCTGCTGGCAGAAGGATCTCAGATATATTTAGCTCATCTGTACCAGCTTCCCTGGCGATATTTTCAAGCTTTTCTTTTACATCTTCATCCGCTACAGATATTTGAGGCCTGATTCTTCTTGCGACCACTTTATTCCAGGTTAGCTGTGATTTAATCTGATCCGTCATACTCGTGGTAGAAATTCCATTAAATTTTAGGAAATCATTAAATTTGCCTGGCTGGATATTATTACGTTTTTCTATGTCTGCAATAACGCTATCCATTTCTTCTTTTGTTACTGACACGCCAAGCTTTTCGGCTTCTTGCATATAGAGCCGCTCATCAATCAGGTTTCTTAAAACTTGTGGCTTTATTTTTTCTTCGAAACCCTTACCTGCAGGCAGGTTCGAGGCGAACATTGCTATTTTAATGCGCTCTTGTAAATCTAAACTAGAGATCACCTTATCATCAACAATTGCTGCAATACCCACCTCATTTGTCGCTGTAGAACTATTTGCATAGATAGGCACTGACAAGATAAAAGCAACGGCTCCCATAAAAAGAGCTATGCGAATATTTCCAAATACTTTGTTAAAATTATTCCTTATATTCATTTCCCGTATAATCCTTAGAATCATCATTACATTTTAGAAGATGGCTGTTTTGGACCTAAATTCTTTAAGCTAAATTGGAATGATATCGTGCTGCTTGGGACGATATCACGGTCCCTTGTATATTCTCTAACCCATTCAAGTGAAAAATTAACACAATCACCTTTATAAACAAAACCGCTTTTAGTCGAAACCCATCTACCACGATCAAGATCCCTGTTCCCATTTGCATTAAACTGCCATTGGTCGTTAATATCAAGCTTAGTTCCAGCTATAATAACTTCTCTGTTATCGTCGAGATTTGATGTGGACGTTGTTTTAGAAGGAGTTTCATTAATCAATACATAATCAGCTGTGAAATGGACACGACCATCATTTACAGTGCTGGAAACAGTGTTATTTCGTACATCAAAACTATCTTTATCAAATCTGAATTTATATGCAACATCAAAAATACCGTTTTTATTGTAACCTATTTTCCCTACATAATCCGAAAAATTATCCGCAAGGCCGCTCTGCTGGCTAAAATTAGAATCAGCCTTTGCCCTATAGCTTTGACCAAAAAGTAAGTTTACATCTCCCCTTTGATAGTCACTAGCTCCACCCCGCAAACCATAATTTACCCTTGGGCCACCTTCAATTAAATCATAACCGGTAAAATGGTTATTATCGAAAAGATTGGTATCAGAAAATTCTATATCCTGACTATCTTCATTAGGGATTTTACTTGGATTTCCACCGTGAGGGCTAACAATGAATTTTGTTATCGGCTCTAAAGTATATTGCCGCTCCACGCTGTGTTTAATAAGTGGCAGTGACCATTTCAAACTTGCCTCAGGAATTGCGCGCCCCTGAGTGCCGCTTAAGCTATTGTTAGAATTTGTTGGGTCTGTAACGTTATCAACCAAATACCCATCTCCCCTTATCGAAGCGCCGGCTTGAAAAACACTTCCTGATTTTGTTACATAAGGTTGCAGCACACCACCTTTTAGCGAAACCCTTTTACCATCTACACCTTGCTCTCTGGTTAAGGCAAGAATATTGGTATCAACAAAAGCCTTTGTACCATACTCCCCAACCCGACGTTCTGTATGCGACTCTTCATAGGGTAGCGCAAGAGGAATTGTTTTTTGGTTGTCGGTTGCCTGAAGTCCCTGGAAGGCAACAGTTTCAACTAAGATATGGTCGTTATTTTCTATTCGGTTCGCATAAAGTGATGAGGTAAGCACGTTCTCTTCGCCGAAATGATACCTTTTTAGATATGTATCGTCTGATGCAACCTTGCCGTTAAATCCCCAAGTCCAATTGTGATCCGCCTTAAATTCACCGACACCCTCAATATGACCTCGCACCTCGTTTCCAGAAATATTATTTCCGTTTGTATCAACCTTTTGTGGGTTTGTTATACTTCCTTTGAAATTATAGCGGCCATTTTGCAACAACTGCCTGTATTCACCAGAAAGGATTACCCCTTCATTTGTAGTGAATATTGGGATAATGGTTGCGTCTTTGTCGGGCGCTATGCTGTAATAATATGGCGTTGTTACCATAGCACCAAAAATATTGTCTGATGAATATTTCGGCGTCAGGAAGCCACTTTTACGATCAGCATCTGGTGTAGGATGCGAGAAATAAGGAGTGTATATAAATGGAATGCCTTCTACGTCTAAGAATGCATTCTTATATGAAACCCGCTGTTTATCATTATCGATTGTTGCCTCTTTCGCTCTTATTTGCCATAGTGGGGCCCTATCCGGATCTTCTTTACAAACCGAACATGGTGAATATGCCAGATTTTTTAATACTACTTTGCTTTCAGTAACTTTCTCACCTGATCTTGCAGCAACAAGAGATTTATCCGTAAGACGTGCTGCAAAATTTTTGATGATTCCTTTTTTAAGTTCATTATTCAGAACCATGTTATCGGCAAAAACAACTGTTCCGGTTGGCTCAAGCAAAACCACATGTCCGCTTGCGGTAGCGATGCTATTTTCCTTGTCGTACGTTAAGTAATCCGAAAGCAATGTTCGGTTGCCTTGTGTTATTTCAACATTCCCTGTAGCCGTGGCGATTTTTTTATCTGTATCGTAGTCCAAATTCTCGGCCTTTATTAGGGCTGGAGCGGCAGCAAGATTTTTTGCATTCATCTGATCATTAACGCGGTTCTTTTTTGCGTATGAAATTGCCGGAAACCCAGCAATTATAGCAATAAGGAGTATATTAAATGATTTACGAACGTGACGCATTTCTACCGTAATTTGAATACAGATTGTTAATTATTGGCGTTTTAACAGAATTTATAAGCATTGTCATCCTATAATAACATGGCATACTAAAACGCCACGAGTAAGAACATTGATGTGGATAAAGTATGGTTGTGTGAAGAAATTAATAAGCTTAAATGTCTCTAGCTATGAAAATGATATTCGTTAAGTGCTTGAGTAATTTTTGTATTGTTTATTTACTCGATTTATTATAGGAGTATCCTTGCCTTAAATTGTATCAAATTATGATTAAATTATGAAATATCGCTTATTTTTTGCTTCATTAATCGTTATATTTTTTTCCTCACAAAGCGCCCGCGCAATGGTGAGTATTGATATTACTCGCGGAAACGTAGATCCTATGCCAATTGCCCTGCCTTATTTACCAGGAAGCGATGAAAATTCTGCAAGCCTTGGCAAGGCAATTGCAGAAGTTATTGAGCATGATCTGGAGTCTTCTGGCCTGTTTAAATCAATAAACAGGAAGGCTTTTATACAGCAAGTTGACAATAAAGATACAATGCCATCCTTCCCGGATTGGCGACAAATTAGCGCAGCTGCGCTTGTGACAGGCGGCGTGACGGTCACTGGTAGTGATGAATTTAAAACCGAATTTCGTGTTTGGGATGTCTATAGCCAACAACAGATTGCTGGAAAATCTTTCACAACTAATAACAAAAACTGGCGACGTGTTGGCCATCTTATAGCCGATGAAGTATATAAGCGCATTACAGGTGAGAGTGGGTATTTTGATAGCCGAATTGTTTATGTAGCAGAGTCTGGCTCAGCTTTAAAGCGCAAAAAGAGATTGGCAATTATGGATCAGGATGGAGAAAACCACCGATTCTTAACAGATGGCAACGATCTGGTAATAACCCCTCGCTTCTCTCCTACCGCTGCCGAAGTTATATATATGTCCTATGCTACTGGCGTTCCAAAAGTTTATGTAAGAAATGTTGATACGGGAAAAACCCAGATTGTTGGCAACTTCCCAGGAATGTCATTTGCACCAAGATTTTCGCCTGATGGCAAAGCAGTTGTTATGTCGGTAGAATCAGATGGTGATAGTTCGATTTATACTATGGATTTGAGCAGTGGGACAAAGCGACGAATTACAAATGAAGATGGGGTAATTGATACTTCGCCATGTTTTTCACCAGATGGCAAGAAAATAGTGTTTAACTCAGACAGGGGTGGCTCGCAGCAGCTTTACGTAATGAATTCGGATGGTAGCAACGTGCAACGTATTAGCTTTTCTGATCGTGGAAAATATGGCACACCGGTTTGGTCGCCGCGCGGTGACTGGATTGCGTTTACAAAAATGTATAATTCAAAATTTTATATAGGAGTTATGCACGTTGATGGAAGCGGCGAGCGATTGCTTACAGAAAGCTTTCTTGATGAAGGGCCAACATGGTCACCTAACGGCCGTTTAATTATGTTCGCGAGGCAAGAACCATCATATGGGGGCAAACAAGGGGCATGGAGCGTTCATTCAATTGATCTGACGGGATATAATCAACATATATTAAAAACCCCAACTGAAGCCTCTGATCCTGCATGGTCAAATTTGATGTAGTAGTGAATTGGTGCATTGCCTAAACTTGATTATTTATCTTTTTATTGACTAAATGCCAAACTCACACTAAGTTTGCACCGTTTTCTATTGAATATCTCGCGGGGAATAAAATGCAGCTTACAGGCGGCGGTATAGTTATAAAGGCTTTAGTTGATGCTGGAGTGGATACTATTTTTGGTTATCCAGGTGGAGCCGTGCTTCCACTTTATGATGAATTATTTAAACAAAATCACATACGCCATATTCTAGTACGCCATGAACAGGGCGCTGTTCATGCAGCTGAAGGCTATGCCCGTTCCACAGGAAAAATCGGCGTGGTTCTGGTTACCTCAGGCCCAGGGGCAACTAATACTGTTACTGGCTTAACCGATGCACTGCTAGATAGCATACCAGTGCTTGTTTTAACAGGACAAGTTGCAACACATTTGATTGGTACTGACGCGTTTCAGGAAGCTGATACTGTTGGTATAACAAGGCCTTGCACCAAACATAATTATTTAGTTAAGAATGTTGAAGATTTAGAAAAAACTGTAAAAGAAGCAATCTATATTGCAACCACTGGCCGCCCTGGGCCGGTTGTTATTGATATACCGAAAAACATCCAGAACTTAACAGCGGAATATAAAAACCTGAAGAATGTTACACGCAGCTCTTATTCTGTTAAGGTTGAAGGTGATGAGAAGGCGATCCAAAAAGCCATGGAGCTGCTGGCAAAGGCAAAGAATCCGGTATTTTATACTGGCGGCGGCGTTATAAATTCAGGGCCAAAGGCTTCGGAACTGCTAACAAAATTTGTTAAAATGACTGGCGCACCAATAACAAACACACTTATGGGTCTTGGCGCTTACCCAGCTTCAGATGAGCAGTTCCTGGGTATGCTAGGCATGCACGGCTCTTTGGAGGCCAATATGTGCATGGCAAAATGTGATGTTATGGTTAATATTGGCGCGCGTTTC
>Ga0114977_10002844_pt1 | contig 11137 bp, 12 predicted proteins | sample S_130805_MF_Meta_FD_87026 | JGI IMG/M metagenome (GOLD analysis project Ga0114977, IMG submission 87026) | Freshwater microbial communities from Lake Simoncouche, Canada to study carbon cycling - S_130805_MF_MetaG | ecosystem: Environmental > Aquatic > Freshwater > Lake | place: Lake...
AAAGTAAAAGTTTGGTTTGCAGATTAGGAAAGTAGCGGTTCGTCGACCAGCCAAGCCACCTTTTGAGCGACTCGATACTAAACTACTCTCTAAGACATCCCTGCCTTCATATTTTTGGTTCCCTTCAGAATTAAACCCTTGGTAGAGTTTAATTAAGGATGATAACAGCACCACCTGTTTTCCACCATACCTTTCGGTTTTAAAGATACCATTATATTGAACAACACAATTATAAGGTTGGAGACCTTATTTCTTGTAATAGTTCTACAAGTTATTCTTATTGTTCTTCCGAACTCAGTCAAACGACCTGCATCGCTTGACCACCAAACCACTTTCCCTACAGTGTTACCCTCAGTACTTAAGGTTCGATGATACCTTGCTTGCCTACTCAAGTTCTATTTCTAAAACCGCAATCTCATTCAACCAAATGAAATCACTTTATCCCACTTTCATGGTTTATTTTGTTGACCATAGGCGGCCAATATTTTTAATTCAAAGAACTTTTTCTTTCGATAAAACCACCTTTGTGATTTCTTTTACAAATATACAATTTATATTTGGTAATAAAAAATTATTTAGAAACTTTTTTATTATTTTTTTTCTTTTCTACGTTAACTTCGTAAGATCCACCCATATCGTGTTGAGTTTCAACTACTTGTGTTTTTTTATTTCCTTTCCATTCTGACTTAGGGATAAATTTCCAAACACCGCTCGCAACTTTTTGGTCTGCGTCAATATCGTCAGTTCTACGAATTTCTCCTAATTTGTAAGATTTAGTTTCTTTAATTGCTTTAATACATTTCATATGTCCATGTTTTAATTATAATAAAATATAAGAAATAATTTTGATAAAAAAAAACTATTTCCAAAATAATGATATGACTATTATGGTAAACGCCAATAATAATTGTGTTGCGGTTTTCATAGTAAATGGTTGGTCAAAGTGATATGGATACAATACCGCGGCAATGATAATTCCCGTAACAAAAAATAAAAATCTATTACTCCACATTTCACCGTTAAAAGCCTTAACACCATAATGTGATGCCATTATCCATAAAAAAGTACAGACAATAGAAATCATATATGGCCACGGAGTTTTTATCCAATTAGGTAATTTAAATTGCCAATACATAATATACCAATGTCCAACAGAACCCAATAAAAATAATGTAAGTGAGTATAAAAGATTTATTAATTGTGACTTAATCATGTTAATTTAATGTTAGTATCGTACCCGTAATATTCTAATTCAGGTAAAAAATATTTATACAGTTGTTTCATATTATTTAATGTGGCCTCTTCCGAATAATCCCACCTTAAATGATGTTTTTGGTTAAAATATACTTTGTAATATGAATATAATATTATAAAATCAAATGTTAATTCTTTATCAAAAAAACTTAAAAAATCAAAACTTTTAAGTAACGAATCAACATTTTGTGTGGTGTAATCTAATTTAGACTCATATAATACACCATTATTAACATTGTATTTATTTGCTAAATCCTCAATTCTGTAAAAATTAAACGTTGAGTGTTTAAATTTCTTTGCAAAATCGGACTCTAAGTTTTTATACTTGGTAAATTCGTATCCATTGGTAAATTCTTCTAAAAGATATGTTGATTGAGGTAGAAAATGTGGGTCACCATAACTTTTAATAAAATTAGGATATTCCTTAACAAAGGTGTCTAACGAGTTTATATTCAATTCGGATACCAAATTCCTTAACTTATCGTTTTCACGATTTTCTTCATCATATTTTAATCTATTTTGTAACCAACTATAACATGAAAAAAATCTATCGACTGGATTTCTAACAAAAATATTACAACAGTCTTGAATACCGCTTAAATCTTCTCTAATAAAATGATTTATATCATGTATCCTAAATAAATGAGATAATGTCGTCCCAATTAAATTTTTTCCTGATTTAAATGGGATAATATACGAAACGGAACAATCCGGTAGACTTAAAACCATATAAACTAATATACAAAAATTTTGTGATAATACAAATTATTTAATAAATTCAGAAAAACAAACTGCTTTGTCGTCGATTAAATAATCGTAGTGTAATTTGCCCATTATTAAACCGTGGTGTTTAATCCCCCACTCTTCCAAACTATTTAATGTTAAAACATACAAAGAATTATAAACCTTAACTAAATCACCATTAAATTGACCCATACCTCTTGCGGTATAAATGTAAATGGTGTTACCTTCATCGTAAAGTTTATTTAATTTTTCAATCATTGTCGGGATTGGGTGACAATATTTGTATTTGTCAGGACCTAAATGTTCAACTCCATCTTCTCTTGTACATAACGTATCATCCAAATCAAACGCGTAAATTTTAGACATAACTTAATAATTCATTTAACTTATTTATTATCATAGATTTAACTTCAGTTGTTATTTTAATATCATCCGTAATAGAATTAGGTAAGTTATTGAAATTATAGTGACCACAAACCATTATTAACTTTTTCTTATCTAAAATGTCAAAATTATCGTTGACCCATTTTTTCCATTTTTCAGATTTAAAACATATTAAATAAAAATCATCAATTTCAGATTGATTCATGTGTTTTAAATAAATTTCAGTTTCAATTTGTGCAATTTCAGGTCCAATATTAATAGAATTTAAACCACTATCAAACCTAATTCGAAAATCGTTTTCTTTTAAGTAATCACCATTATGTTCTTTTGTTTGTTTACCAAAAAAAGTAGATAATGTAATCATTTGTTTTAGTTTATCTATATTAAAAACTCCGGTGTTTATCTGATTAACTAAATCGAGACCAACTCCAGATTGAATGCACACATAAGTTATGTTCTTAAACATTTCAGGAGTTAATCGAATATGTAATTCGTCAAGGTATCTGTCTAATTCATCTATTGTGAATGGACGAATCGCTTCTTCGGTACCTACCTCAAATTTAATATTTTTGTTATGTCGATAAATGTGTTCAATGTTTTTTATTGTTTCATTTATACCGTTAAATAATAATTTATGCATTACCCAAGGGTCTAAATGAATTAAATCAAAATATTCAGAATCCTCTTCAAACGATATGTATTCATCACCATCTTTTTTTCCTTGTTTACCACCCGAATGATCTCTTTGGATTATAATGTTAGATTTTGTTTTTACATAATCAGTAAAACTTTTAGTATTCCATTCATTAACATATCCACCATCATAATCAATTTGGCGACGACTTGGTAATAGTCCTAATTTTTCTGAATTAATTTCTATAACCGAATCGACAATGTTTTTAGACATTGGACATATAAAGAATTTAACTTTAGACATAATCTTTTCCTGTGTATAATTTAAACTGTTCCAAAGCTTGGAGTTTGAATATTTCCTTACCAGTCTTTGTAAATGGTCTACCGTCGATTATTGTATTTCTTTTTGATTTTATGTCAGCTGGCGTAGCATTAATGAAATATTGATTAACAACCTCATCTATATGTTCAACATCTTCTCTATTATATATGACATATCCTATTTTCAATAAATCAAATGCATATTGAATTGATTTACTAAACCCACCGTTACCTATTATACTCACAAATTTTAAATTTTTATCTTTAAAATATTCATACACACCAATGTAATCCGTATTATATCCCCACAATAAACCATCTTTAATTAAAACGGTATTAGCGGCACCAATAGACTTAACCGATTCAGAAAGGACATCAAGATATGGAACGACTTCAATTTTTAACGGCATACTTAATGCAAACCCTGAAAATTTAAGATGTTTAACCGAACCTATTGTTTTTTTAATATCAGTGGAATAAAATGATTTATAGATGGCATCAATTTTATGTTTCTTAAATCCTTTATTAAAAAACATACAACCATTATTACCTGGTTTATCAGAAAACGAACCGTATAGTTGTGTGTCTTTATTTAACATAATCATCTATCATTTCAATACCTTTAAACCATAACATTTTACCAAATTTTTCGTCATGTAATGGTGACATATTAAGAAAGATTAATCCTGTAATTAATTTTATTTTTTGTAAATCATATCCATTACGAATTAACCAATGTTCATATATTAATTTAAATCTAACTAAATTGTCAGATATTGGGTAGTCATATTTTATTGAGTACAAACCTTCGGTGTAGTTTAGGTTATCATTATTTTTCATAATGTTATATGGAATTAATAATCCGCCATATAATTTAGATAAATCATAATAAATGTCACCACTATCCACGGATTCACCAAACGAGTCTCTCCAATCAATGTAGTAATACCTATTTTCCTCAGAGTTGTAGATAACATTATCAAACTGTAAATCACCGTGAAATAATACATAGAAATCATTTGATAATTCAAATGTTGGTTTACTATGTAGTAAACTATTAAGTGATGGTCTTTTAATACCATTAACTTCATGTTCTAATTCTAAATAATTAATCCCGTTTTTTTGAACAAACGAGTCAATTCGTTTCTTTGTTTTTGTAATGTAAAACTCTTGAATGTCATTGTCATTACCGTCAACTTTACTTTTAAGATTATACTCAAGCAATTCTAAGAAATTTGTAAAAACATCCAAATTATCAATTTCATATAGGGTATTACCCTTAACCCAATCATAATGAATGAATTTACTTGTTGACCCAAAATTAGGAGGTATTAACGAATCTAAAAGTTTCGCTCTTTTACTACGGTTATTTAAAATTGTGATATCAGGAACAAATTTTAAAAATTTATCACCATCACAATATGTTATTTCGTTAGTATTTTTTTGTAGTGATAGCGGTTTGTCTTTAAAATATTCTCTTGTTTTTTGTAAATCATCTAAATTACCGGTATCAAACCACTTTAATTTTTTTACCTTAAATGTTGAGTAATTTTTTGGATTTATAAATGCCGACACTATTTCACCATTTAATATGTTTTTAGAAAGTTCATTCCAAAAAATTTGATAGTCCAAAATTGAACCTAACCCAATAAATGCATTATCATAACCTTCAATGTTTTTATTTGAAAACGATTGAATGTTGTCAAATTCATCAACGCTAATTGTTGAATATTTTTCAGGATATGAGGTGGGATAACATCCCAACCAATTTCCATCCAAATACGGTAAAGGAGAATCAATCACACAATCACCCGTTATAAAATAAAATGGTCTTTGTAAATGTTCTGAACACATTAAAGCACTATAACCGGGTCCACTATTTTCAGAGTCGAATACATCCACATCTACAAAAATAAAATTACGATTCTGATGTGTGATTTTACAATATTCCTTTATTGATTCACCTTCATATCCTAACGCAATTACAACATCGTAGTTTATTGGGAACATATCTATGATATGTGATATGATAGCTTTATTATTAATTGGTAATAATACTTTATTAATGTTGTTTGTTAGGTTTTTTAATCTTGTTCCGTAACCTGCAGCTAAAATTAAAACCGCAGGCGTTTGATGTTCACCGTCAATCTTACCATCCACTCGATTTGTGTCATCTTCAATTCTAATAACATCATCAACCTCGGGAGTTGATACTTCTTGTAATATTATATCAGTTAACGCAATAACCCTATGTTTTTTTGGTGGTGTTACATTAAAATATTCACCAGGACCCATTATCTTTTTTTCAACAATACCTTCATCGTTTTCTAACCATATCTCCGCTTGACCTGATATGATATAGTTTGTTTCTCTTTTAAAGTTGTGATATTGATATGATGTTTTATATCCCGCGTTTATGTAAATTCTTTTATAACAATAAGAATTATTTAACTCTAACCATTCTTCTCTACCCCAAGGTTTATGTATTGTTTTCATTTCTTTACTTTATATTATTTTTATCCCAAAGTCTAAGATGTTTAATTATTGTATCTACATTTAATTCTTCATTTTTATCTAAATCCCTAATATTTGGTCTTACAACCGGAAAATTAAATTCTGAAACCGCATCTACAAAAAACCCTAACGATAAAATGTATTTAGCTAATTCAGTATGTATATTAAATGTAATTTTATTTGGTAATATATCGATTAATTTTGATATGTTATGAGATGTACCACAAAAAAATGTATCGATTAAAAAATAATGTTTTATCCCCGTTATATGTATAAAATTACAACCATAAATTCTGTCATCTAAAGAACATTCTTTTAATTTTTTAATCCCATCATCATTTAACATCATATAGGAATCGGGTCTCATTAAAACAATTAAATCATACTTTTTCCCACTCTCTTTTATTAATTTTAAACCATTTTTCCAATGGTAAATCATTTTCGTACTGTTAATTAAACCGGGTCCTAACCCATTAAAATCAAATTCAACATTATCTTCATTAACAATATCAATAACTGCGTTTGGTATGTGTTTTGATATCATTTCGGACGTAACATCTTCATTTAAATCATAACCTAAAGGTTCACATTTTTGAATTGATTTACTCCATGTTGAAAAGTAAAAATCAAAATCTGAATCCCCAACAAATTTCCAAGATTTGACTGCAATGTCAAATTCTCTATACATTCCATATACAATTACAGCAATTTTCATAGTTATAGTGTGTTATTCCATTCATTTCTTTTACTATGAATAGTTTCGTGGTTAATTTCAATGTCATTAATTTCAATAACATTTGGTCTAATCACATTTATATGTAAAAATTCAATCATTTCAACATTTAAATTCAAATCATGAACATGTTCACCTAAATAATGATGAATATCACTATGTATTGTTGGTACTGTGTCAATTAATTTCTTCATCATGTCATATGACCCTAATAAAAAAATATCACTTAAAAAAAATCTATTATTATTGTATTTTAAGATGCTTGTTGAATATAAAATATCAGGTTTAATCAAATTTGGTAACATTTCAGATGAGACACTTAATTCAAAATAGTCATCAAATCTAAGTAATAAAATATAATCGTAATTTTCATTTGGTTCATTTAAAAGTGATAAACAATTTCTCCAATGAAAAATCATTTTTTCAGAATTACTTAACCCAATATAATTAATTTCATCTAAAATATCTATAGTGGCATTTGGGTAGTGTTTTAGTATCATATTTTCATTGACATTAAATTCACGTCTATACCCAAGGTTTTCATTTACTTGTTTTGACTTATTCCATGTTGAAAAGTAAAAATCACAATCAAAGTTATTTAATACTTCCCAAGATTTAACTGCTATGTCAAATTCTCTATATTGTCCATAAACCAAAACTGCAATTTTCATATTATAATAATTTACCCTCGTACCATTCACGGTTTTTAGTCCAAATATTTTTTAAATTAAAATTATTAGGAATTAACTCTCTAACATTTGGTCGTATTATTTGAAAATTTAATTTATCAGTAGGACTTTTTAAATTTAAATTCAATGATGAAATAACATTAGATAATTCAACATGTATATTATTTGAATTATCATTTAATTTATCAATAAACTCAGATAATACGTCAAATTTAGAAATAAAAAATAAGTCCGAAACCGTTTTATTTTTCACGTCACCTCTACCATCGTAATATAATGTTTTTTCTTCATTTAATTTTAAAACTTCATTATATTCACAACTAATAGTAAAAATAGTATCAAATCTCAATAAAAAAATCATATCATAATCAACATTTGATTCTCTTATCATTTTTAAACCGTTTTTCCAATGATATATAATTTTTCTTGTGTTTTCTTCTAAAGCAATTCCCGTATCTAAAATAATTGATTCGTCTAAGATTGATATTTGAGAATTTGATATGAATTTTCTTATCATATCTTCATTAACGTCAAATGAAGACGTCAAATTTAATTTTTCAGAAGTTTGACTAGATTTATTCCACGTCGAAAAATAAAAATCACAATCAAGATGATTAATAAAATCCCAAGTGGTTACTGAGATGTCAAAATCCCGATATTGTCCATAAACTAAAACCGCTACTTTCATATTTTAAGTTAAATTTGATTTTGGTTTCATTGTAAATAATTCGTTTAATTCTGGAAATATCTCTAACACATTTTCATCTCTAATTTTATCATAAAATTTAGTTTCTTTTTGTAAATCACCAATATTTTCATCTAAAGTATTTTTATTAAAAATAAACGCTTTAATTTCATTAAAAATAATGACAATATTGTCTAAGTTCATAATTTTTTTGATTAATTTATACTTTAATATTCTTGAATCATATAACTTTAACCATTCTTCTTTTAAATTATCTGTTAGATTTTGAATACAATAAATTTCAGGGTTGTACACAAAATTAACGTTAATTTCATTAGGGTCAATTTCCAATTTGAAAATCAATTCGTCAATTAAATCAAACAAATGAAAAGAATTTAAAATACTAACAGTTATTGACGCACCAATTTTAACGTGAGGTGAATTTTTTCTAACCTCAATTAAATTATTAACATAGGTTTCCATTTTAAAACCTTTTCTAATATACTCTCCTCTTTCATTAATACCATCTATTGATGTCTGTAATGTCACATCTTTAAACTGATTCCACCATTCAAATACGGGTTTTGATTTAAACCTGAGATTCATAAAATTGGTATTATAATTTATTTTAACATCTGTTCTATTTTTTTCAATTAAAGTGTTTAAAATTGTGTAATGTTCATTTGTGATTAATGGTTCTCCTCCCGCAAAATAGATTTGTTTCACAATATCATATTGATTATCACTTTCTAAAGATTTTAAGATATTTTTTGACTTACCTTGTCTTAATGCGGGGTAGTTACCTAACAAAGATGGATTGAATTTAGATAATTCTTCACCCCAAGACGAACTATATGTTACTCCGCAGGATCTACATTTTAAATTACAAACATTACTGAATCTAAAATCCCAATAAATTAACGATATTTTTTCAACAGTACCATCATCTTCAGTACTTTCTAAAATTTCAGGTATTTCATTTTCTGTACGGTCCCAAAAAGACATTCTAAATGAATGAGACCCCAATTTTTCTTGATCATAACAAATTACGCAAGACGGTTGCTCAATACCATTTAATGTGTCAATCCTAAATTTTTTTATTTTATCACAATTCCATATTTCAGATATATTTTTATCATTATAATCCATATATGGAGATGTTACATTTAAACAACATGGATAGGCTTTACCATCGGTAAATAAATGAAGATGACTCCAAGCCGCAGTACAAACTGTCTTATTATTTTTTGGGTTAAAGTCTTCTAATTTATATTTCATAATAATATATTTTGCTGTAGTGGGTGGGTTCGAACCACCAAGATGAGATTCAGTAAGTAACACTATGCCGGCCGGCTGGTGGTCTACCCCATATTAGTTACCTATTTCTTTGTCACCACCCCCGAGACAGGAGGGTACGTTTGCCAATTTCGTCACACTACAATATAACATCCTTTTATCAGCCTAAGCCTCACATAACCTTAGTGTGGAACCACCGGTAGATGTCATGAATGAAGTTATCACGGAGAATGTAGATTTTCACTAACTCGATTTAGCGGTCTCTATGATAACAATGATGGATGAAAAACATCTGCCCTTCTTGCGGACTTCCATCGGAGTCCCATAATTTACAAGATTTTTTTATCTTGTCTTCTTCTTGATTCTTCTGCGTCTTTATACCAACGAATCCATGTTAATGAAATATCAACGGGAGCTAAAACCCACGCCATCACTAACACCATTATCACATCCAATTCTGGAGAACCTCCAGTTGGGTCGTTACTATATCTCTTACTTAAATTTTTAAATAATTGATAGAAGCAATAAATAACACAAATAACATAATAACCTATAAACATAATTTTTATTTTTAGCGTGGACCAGATAGGAATCGAACCTATTACCTTCACATTATGAGTGTGCCGCTCTAACCTAGTGAGCTACAAGTCCAAAATTTACGTGATCCCGTTTGGATTCGAACCAAAGACCGACATCTTAGAAGGATGTTGCTCTATCCAACTGAGCTACGGAACCATACTAAAATATAACAAAAAAAACCCGAATAAAAAAATTCAGGTTTTTGTGATTAATTAAGAACTAACATTGCTATCAGGGTTTAAATGGTTCACAGATAAATCCGAATCACCACCTACTGGTTTTACAGTATCTTAGTCAATTCTTTGCGGAGAGAGTAGGATTCGAACCCACGGGCCAGTTTCCCGGCCTCCTGATTTCAAGTCAGGTGCAATAGACCAACTCTACCATCTCTCCATGTTCCCGTTTTTTTTCTACATTTAGCCCAAGCACCAGTAGGTCAGTGTTTTGGGTTTTGACTCGAGAAGTCTACAAGGTTTCCCCATTAGACCGTGACCACGGGCAAACTCTACAGCGGACTAGACGAGACTCGAACTCGCGACCTTCGGCGTGACAAGCCGACATTCTAACCAACTGAACTACCAATCCAAAAATTACAGGTTTTTCATACCCATTGTACATCATAACAAACATATCTCTATATCTGTGGTTACATTTTCGCCATTGGGTAATTACTCCCGACTTATAGTAACTCTACCCTCACCGCTTTGATATCTAGAATCAAGACAGCTCTTTGGGATTTATATACCGTGGGGTCACACCACAGTCGTCACCTGTTTTACAAAGATAAGAAATAATTAATGATATACAAAATTATTTCAAATTATTTTGACCAATGTTTATCTCTTAATTCATAAACATCAATAGGTTCACGTTTCATATGATTACCTTGATTGTAAAATGCTCCTTTTTTCAAGAATCCACCTAAGAAGTTTCTTCTCATTCTATTTGAATCGTTAGCCTCTGACCCATGTACACAATGTGAATGTAATAATACGACTTGTCCTTTTTTAAGGATACCTTCCACTTTTCGGAAGTCATGTCCTTCAGGCATAATACAAGGTTTACCACGTTCATTTCTCCAAAAAGATGGATTTGTTTTGGTTCTTTCCTCATCAACCTCAATAGGTAATGTTGGTAATCTGTGTGAACCCTCATAATTCCAAACCGACCCATTACCCCCATCGTGATTATCTAACGCTAATGCGGTGTTGATAATTTCATTATGACCACATCCTGTGTAAAATGCGTTTTGATGCATATCTCTACCTAATTGTCCTGGTGGTTTAAAATATGCCCAACTTTGCA
>Ga0114977_10002850_pt1 | contig 11120 bp, 10 predicted proteins | sample S_130805_MF_Meta_FD_87026 | JGI IMG/M metagenome (GOLD analysis project Ga0114977, IMG submission 87026) | Freshwater microbial communities from Lake Simoncouche, Canada to study carbon cycling - S_130805_MF_MetaG | ecosystem: Environmental > Aquatic > Freshwater > Lake | place: Lake...
ATAACAAAAAGAACGGCTAATCCATTTATAACTGGTTTCGCCCTAAGTCATTATGTCCAAAAAAGACTATTATGATATTCTTGGTGTAACCAAAAAAGCAACCCCTGAAGAAATAAAAAAAGCCTATAGATCTCTTGCAATGAAATATCACCCTGACAGAAATCAGGGGGACAAAACTGCTGAGGGAAAATTTAAAGAAGCCTCTGAAGCTTATCAAGTTTTATCCGATCCGAAGAAAAAATCTTCCTACGATCAATTTGGGCATTCCGCATTTGAAGGTGGGGCTGGTGGGGCTGGAGGTTTTGATTTTGGAGGTTTTGAGTCTGGAGCATTTTCTGACATCTTCGATGATTTTTTTGGTGACTTTATGGGTTCAGGCCGAGGTGGAAGAGCTTCTAAAAAATCAAGATCTAATCGCGGATCAGATTTAAAAATTAATTTAGAAACAACTTTAGAAGAAGCCTATCTTGGAAAAAAACAAACTATCAATTTATCTTCAAACGAAAAATGTGAAAAATGTTCTGGTGATGGTGCAGAACCTGGTTCAAAGCCTAAAAAATGTTCAACTTGTAATGGTCATGGAAAAGTAAGAACACAGCAAGGTTTTTTCACCCTACAACAAACATGTCCTGATTGCGGAGGAGAAGGCGAAGTGCTTTCTAATCCTTGTAAAGATTGCAAAGGATCTGGCGCTACTAAAACAAAAAAAAATCTATCTATTCAAATTCCAAAAGGAGTTGATGATGGAACACAAATAAGATTATCTGGAAAAGGAGATGCCGGTTATAGAGGAGGATCTAACGGAGATCTTTATGTATTTATAACTGTTGAAAAACATAAAATTTTTCAAAGATCCGAAGAAAATCTATACTATAAATTACCTATATCAATGACAGATGCTGCGCTTGGCGCTGAAATAGAAGTTCCAACTATTGATGGGGGAAAATCAAAAGTTAAAATTCCAGCAGGAACGCAATCTGGAAAACAATTTAGACTTAAAGGTAAAGGAATGCCTATTATAAGAAGTGACGATTATGGAGATTTATATTTAGAAACGAATGTAATAATTCCTGAATCTTTATCAAAAGAGCAAAAAGACTTGCTTGAAAAGTTTAAGTATTTAGAGGATTCTAATAATAATTCAGAGATTAAAAATTTTATAAATAAAGCTAAAAAGTTCTGGAAAGAATAAAAATATAAAATTTTATCAACTTTTAAAATGGATTTGTTAGAAGAAGCTATTAAATTTCATAAAGACGGTTTTTTAGAAAAGGCCGAGAATATTTATAAAAAAATTATTAAAAATGAACCCAAAAATTTTCAAGCAAAACATTTTTTAGGGGTTATTCTTTTCTCAAAAAAAAAATATTTTGAATCAATTAAGTTAATAAAAGATTCAATCTCAATTAATCCGGAAAATTTTCCTGCTTACAACAACTTAGGAAATGTATTTAAAGAATTAAAAAAATATGATGAAGCGATTAATTTTTACAAAAGTGCAATTAAATTAAAAGAAAATTATGCTATTGGGTTTTATAATTTAGCGCAAATATATAAAATTACATCTAATTTTAAATTAGCATTAGATTTTTATAAGAAAGCAATATTATTAGATAAGAATTTTTATGATGCGTATTACAATTTGGCTGAATTACATGAAATTTTAAAAAATTATGATGATGCAACATATTACTATAATCAACTTTTAAAATTAAAACCCGACTACCCCTACCTACTAGGATCAATAATTAATTTAAAACTTCAAATATGTGATTGGGCTAATTTTGATGAATCTTTAAAAGACATTAAAAATAACATAATAAAAAAAAAACAAGTTTCTAGACCATTAGATATTATATTTTTATTTGATTCTCCAGAACTACAAAGTACAATTATTAAAGATTATTCAACTAAAAATTTTCCGCAGATTAATAGTGCAGTAAAAAATACTCTTAATAATGACAAAATTAAGATTGGATACTTTTCAAGTGATTTTAATAACTCTCATCCTACTGGATATTTAATACCTGAATTATTTGAGTATCACGACAAAACACAATTTGATTTGTATGTATTCTATTTTGGCAATAAAATTGACTCTAAATTAAATAGAATAAAAAAAGCCGCTACAAAATTCTACAATATTTCTTCAACTTCCGATCACAAGGTAGCTAGATTTTGTAACAAAATAAATCTTGATATAGCTATTGATGTAAATGGTTTTATAAAAAATTGCAGACCTAATATTTTTGCATTAAAAGCGGCACCAATACAAATTAATTATTTAGCATTTCCTAATACCATGGGTACTAACTACATAAATTATATAATAGCTGATAAGATTTTAATACCAAGTCATAGCCAAAAATTCTATTCCGAAAAAATAATTTATTTACCTAATAGCTATCAAATAAGTGACCAAAAACGGGATAAATCTGACAATAATTTATTTAAAAAAAATTACAATTTACCAGAGGATAAATTTATCTTTTGTTGTTTTAATAATATAATAAAAATTAATCCTTATATTTTTAATATATGGATGAATATTTTGAAAAGAAATACTAATAGTGTCTTATGGTTACTATCGGACAATACTCGAATTATTAACAATCTGAAATCTGAAGCCAAAAATAGAAATATAAATCCTGAAAGAATAATATTTTGTAAAAAAGTTAGTATTTCTGAAAATTTAAATAGATACACACTTGCTGATTTATTTCTAGATACCTTTCCATGTGGCGCTCATACCACCGCTAACGATGTTCTGTGGGCCGGAACTCCTTTATTAACTCTTGCTGGAGAAAGCTTTGCTTCTAGGGTTTCAGCAAGTTTATTAAGCTCAATGAACATGAAGGAGTTAATAACTTATTCAGAAAAAGAATACGAAGACTTAGCCGTCAAAATATCCAATGATAATAAAAAAATATTAGAAATCAAACAAAGACTTACAATAGAGAAAGGTAATACAACATTATTCAATTCTCAACTCTATACAGAAAATATAGAATTAGCTTATCTTGAAATATGGAATAATTTTAGAAAAGGTTTAGAACCTAAAAATGTATATATTGAATAATGATTAATGTAAATTTTATTACATATAATGAAAAAAATTAATATTACTATAACGGGATGTCTTGGTAGAATGGGTAAAATTATTCTTAAAAGAGCATTAAATAAAAATAAACTTAAAATATATAGCATTACAGACGTTAAAAATAATAAATCTTTAGGAATATTTAAAATTCAAAAAAATAGTTTGAGTGCTTTTAAAAATACAGATGTTATTGTTGATTTTTCAAATCCTTCTTCAACTATAGAAATTCTTAAAATAGCAAAAAAGTTAAAAAAAAAAGTTGTAATTGGAACAACCGGTTTTAATAAAAAACAGAATGATCTGATAAATAAATTTTCTAAAAAAATTGCAATTTTCAAGTCCGGTAATATGAGTCTTGGCATTAATCTTTTAGAATATATAGTTAAAACAATTTCAATAAAAATCCCAAATGAATATCAAATTACAATTTCAGACACCCATCATAAAAAAAAAATTGATTACCCTTCTGGAACAGCTTTAATGCTTGCCAATGCTGTAGCTAAAGGAAAAAGCAAAAGTCTTTCCTCTGTTACTGGAAATTTATTTCTAAATAAAAAAGGAAATTTAAAAAAAAATAAAATTAATTTTTTTATTACACGGAAGGGCAAAACTATAGGAAAACATACAGTTAAATTTAACAATGGTATTGAAAATATAGAAATTAAACACGATGCTTTTTCAAGAGAACTTTTTGCTGATGGAGCTCTTAATGCCGCGGAATGGATAAGTAAAAAAAATAAAGGTTTATTTGACATGCAGGATATGCTGCATCTAAAATAAATATAGATTGTTTAATAATTAATGCTTTTAAATAAAAATAAAGCTTTAAAACTTATACAACAATTAAAAAAGTCGATAAAAGAACCAAGAACATCCTTAAAGTATAGGAATCAATTTACATTATTAACATCTGTGGTTCTTTCTGCGCAATGTACAGATGTTAATGTAAACAATGTAACAAAAAATATTTATAACAAATATTATATACCAGAACATTTTGTTAAACTTGGTAAAAATAAAATTAAAAATTTAATCAGACGCATAGGCTTATTTAATAATAAAGCAAAAAATATATACAACTTATCAAAAATTCTAGTCGATAAATATAAAAGCAAAATCCCAAATCAGTTCGAAGATTTAATAGAATTGCCTGGTGTTGGTAGAAAAACTGCAAACGTAGTTTTAAATGAGGCTTTTAATAAACCAACAATAGCAGTTGATACGCACGTTTTTAGAGTGGGTAATAGGACAGGCCTAACAAATGGTATTAGTCCTATTCAGGTTGAGAAACAGCTTTTAAATATATTACCAAATGAACACTTAAAAAATGCTCACCATTTAATACTGTTGCATGGCAGATATATTTGCAAAGCAAGAAAGCCTCTCTGTAATAAGTGTATTATTAATAAAATTTGTTTATACAAATATAAATCATGAATAAAAGAATCTTAGGGATTGGTAATGCAATTGTCGATGTTTTTGCCCACGTTGATGAAAAATTTTTAAATGAAAATAATCTTATTAAGGGCTCGATGAAACTGATTAATGAAAATGAGTTTCGCAAATTAAAAAAGAAAATTAAAATTGAAAAAACTCTGGCGGGAGGATCAGTTGCAAACTCTATGGCCGGGATATCATATTTAAAAGGCAACGCTTCTTTTCTAGGAAAAATAAATTTAGACGAATTCGGAAAATTATATAAGAAAAGTCTTAAAGAAATAAATGTAGAATTCATTTATAATGAAAAAGAAGAATTGGTGTCTACTGGAACCTGTATAATATTAATCACTCCAGATACGGAAAGAACAATGTGCACATACCTAGGAATTTCATCGCAATTAGGAGCTAATGATTTAAATGAAACTAATATTGCTAATAAAGAATTAATATTTTTAGAGGGTTATCTTTGGGACAAAGGGGAAAGTGAAATGATGTTTAAAAAAGCAATAAATTTTGCAAAAAAAAATAGAGTAAAAATTGCAATGACATTGTCAGATATTTTTTGTGTAACAAGGCATAAAGAAGATTTTTATAATTTATTAAAAAATGATTTAGATATTCTTTTTGGAAATGAAAATGAAATTAATGAACTAACTAATAATAAAAATTTAATAAATTCAATTAATCAACTAATTTCACTTAATAAATTAATAGTAATCACCAGAAGTGAGCAAGGAAGTATAGCCTTGGATAATAATAAAATTATTAGTTGCGATAGCGAAAAGATTAGTAGAGTAGTAGATCTGACTGGCGCTGGAGATCTATTTGCCGCTGGATTTCTAAAAGAATATTTAGAAAAAAATGAAATTAAAAAATGTCTCGCTTCTGGGTCAACTATTGCTGCAAAAATTATTCAAAAAATTGGCGCTAGACTCTAATAAATTTTTAATTTATTTAGATAGATAATAATGTGAATTATTTTCAATAATAAATTTTTTATCATTAAAATATTTCTTAATCTTCTTTCTTAACCTATGTAAATGTGTTTCAAATGCGTGACTTTCTAGGTCTGAGTTATGATTCCATATTTTTTTCAATAATGAAGATTTGGTTAAACCATTATTCTTATTAAGGACAAGAATTAATTCTAACTCTTTTTCTGTAAGTTTAGTTTTGATATTATTTTTTATAATAATTTTCTGATTAGAATCTATTTCATAATTGTTGATAATAATCTTAGATTTTTTAGAAAAATTATATTTAGTAATTAAAATATTTAATATTTCTCTAAATGATAAAAATTCTACAGGAAGAATTAATGGTACGTGAAATTGCAATAATTCAATCCTATTTTCTTTAAGAAAGTCTTTATTTTCCAAAAAAAAAATTGTTGGAGCATTCTCAAGAAAATATTTGTTAACCTGGTTTGATTTTAATCCTAAAGGAAAAACAACTCTAACAACGATGGCGTTGTCATCATTTATTGATTTGCCAGCAAAAGTTACCTTATACTCAAGATCCAGTTCTTTTAAAAAATTAAAGAAGATTTCTGAACCAATAATATGAAGATGAATATTATTCATAAATATATAATATATTTATCATGATTATTGTAAAAAATCACGGTCTATTAAAATATAAAAATTTAAGCTTTCGTTGTGCATTAGGAAAGTTGGGCGTCAAAAAAAAAAAACACGAGGGTGATTTGATAACACCAAAAGGTAAATTTAAATTAACAAAGATATATTACAGATCTGACAGAATTAAAAATATTGATTCCCCATTAAAAAAAATTAGAATTAAAAAAGATATGGGCTGGTGTGACGATGTAAGTAGTAAGCGTTATAATAAACAAATAAAAATAAATAAGAGCATTAGTCATGAAAAGCTATACCGTAAAGATAATATATACGACGTTATAGTAGTTCTAAATTACAATTTAAATCCAATAATAAATGGAAAAGGTAGTGCTATATTTTTACATGTGGCAAAAAAAAATTACAATAAAACACAAGGTTGCATTGCTTTAAAAAAAAATGAATTACTTTATTTATTGTCTAAAATTAAAAAAAATACTCAAATAAAAATAGGATAAATAATAATCAATTAAAGATTGATGAGCCTATTCTTACAAACGTAGAACCACATTTTATAGCAGACTTATAATCTAAAGACATGCCCATGCTTAGTTCTTTAAGATTATTTTCTAAACTAAGAAATCTCATTTTATTAAAAAAAATCTCAGGATCTAAATCTTTTGGAGGTATACACATCAAGCCTATAACATCTAATTTCAAATCATATTTACATAAATTTACAAAATCTTTTAATAAATCAATCTTTATGCCGCTCTTTTGATTTTCATCACCAATATTTACTTGTATAAAAAATTTAACTTTTTTTTTAACGTTTTTTTCAATATCACTAAATTTGTTTGCTAATTTTTCATTATCAAGAGTATGAATAAAACTAAATAATGAAAATGCATCTTTGGCTTTATTGGATTGCAGTCTACCTATTAAATGTAGGTTTATATTATTATTGTATTTTATAATTTCAGACCACTTTTCCATTGCTTCCTGGACTCTATTTTCTGCAAAATCACAATGTCCTACTTTGATTAGCTCTTTGATTTTATCTACAGTTTGATTTTTTGTTACAACTAATAGATTTGTCTCTTTTTTATTAATACTTATTAACTCTTCTTTAATTTTTTTAAAATTATATAAATAATTAAGATGAGATTGCACCATTATAAATACTATATCTTTATTAATGAGTTTAATAAAACAATAAAAAAAAATTTAACTGAATTATCAAAACCTAATTTAATTTTAAATTTTAAAATTAATGATCAGTCTTCTTTAATATTAGCCCAAAATATAATCAAATTCTGTAAATTTAATCAAATACCATTTTATACAATTGACGATGTCAAAACTGCTAAAAAATTAAATGCTCATGGAATTTTTATTTCATCAAATAATAGGAAAGTTGGTTTGTCTCTATGCGTAAACCCAAAATTTAAATTGATAGGCTCTGCACACAATCAATTAGAATATTTTTTTAAACTAAGACAAAACTGTCAAACATTAATGTTGTCTCCGATTTTCTATAATAATAAATATTCGCTTAACAAGATCTTAAATCCTGTAAAATTTAATCTTATATCTATGAACTGGAAGACTGATGTTTGTGCCTTAGGAGGAATTTCTAATAATAATATAAAAAAAGTAAAAATTACTAAAGTAAAATCTATTGGGATCAAATCCTTGATAAATAAAGAATATATGCCTAAATAAAAAAGCCCACCTACTAATTAAAGTAAGTGGGCTTAATTATTAATACTATATTATACTATTAGATTAAAAAGCTCCAATAAATCTAATCATACCAATATCTGAATCTGCACCAGCAGTTCCACCAACATCAGTATTTTTCGCATAACCAACAGTTAAAGCAACTGGTCCTAAATTGTAACCAATGTTAACACCTTTAGTTTTTTGAGTAGCTGTACCTGTTTCGAAGTCACCTTTTGCGTAGATAGCTCCAACAGTAAGATTATTGTCTACTGCATATGCAACACCATAATGTTTCTCAGTGATGTCTTTTGTTCCAGCAGTTGCGCCTGCGCTAGCAGCTGTTTGGATAAAGTTATATTTTTTATCCGCGTAACCTACTGAGAACTGACCCATATTGTATGCAACACCCCAAGATTTAGCTTCTGAATCTCTAGTTTGTGTAGAAACTCCAGAAGATTTGTCTTGTTTTGATTTGAAGTAATATGTGTTTAAACCTTTAACACCAAAATCACCTGTGAAACCATATTCATAAGCTGATTCATCATCAGATTCTTTAGCGTTTTCAGAGTTTGCAGCACTGTAGTTTGCACCAGTTGTGATCGACGTTACAGCATTACCTGTCGGAGCATATGCGTATGAAAATGTTCCGAATGGAGTTTTCTGTAAAAGAGCAACAACGTTAGTTTGTCCTACTGCAGGTCCAATAGATTGGTTAAATAAAGTTTTAACCGGTCCGTCAGCTGATAATTCGTTTGGTGTAAAACCAACGAATACTGCTGCAGATCTATCAGTGTCAGATCTTTGGATGTGATCTCTGCTTAAGCTAAGAGTTGTTCCTGTGCTCGCATTAGTTAAGTCAATGTAAGTGTTTTCGTTAAATAGAGTGTTAGTTTGATCACCATCATTCTCTATTGCGATACCAGCAGCATAATCAATACCACCAACATTTAATTTTCCTTTTGTTTGGATATTAATTTGTTGTTCAGTACCGAAACCATTTGCAGCGCCTGTTCCAGACGGAGAAATGTTTCCTACCGTCTTGTAGTTCACTCTAATTTCACCTGTTACAGTGGTTTGAGCAAAAGCACTTCCGCTAGCCATAACACCTGCAATTGCAGTTGTTAAAAGTAGTTTTTTCATGTTTTTCCTTTTTATTTATTTATTAATTGTAAGAACACATTTCTTACGATTTGTGCAATTTAACATTTTTTTAAAAAAACTATGTTTTATTTGATAATTGTTCATTTTTTATTGTTATATGTTGTAATTTTACAACAAGTATTTAAAGTGTTTATTATGTTATATATTACAAACAATTTTCAATGATAAAAATAATCAATTATATCATCATTTTTTGCATATTTATCTTTATTTCACAATGCGCAAAGGTTGATCCTGTAACCGGTGAAAAAATAATTATTGAGCCTAATACCACTGAAAAGGCTAGAGAAGCGGCTAGAAAAGGCGGGGGTCTTTTTGGCGACATCGCGAACAAAAACACAACAAATACATTTGAATTTTCTACTTCTAATGTTTTATGGAGAGCAACTCTTAATAGTTTGGACTTTCTTCCGCTTATTAATGCTGACTATTCAGGTGGAATAATAGTTTATGATTGGTTTTCAGAAAAAACTGACAATCAATCAATAAAAATATCTGTAAGATTTTTAAGTAATGAATTAAAATCTTCTTCTATTGTAGTTGCTGGTCATAAAAAAGTTTGTGATGATATAGGAAAATGTTTTATTGAGAAATTAGACAATAAATTTACTAACGAAATTAAAGAATCTATTATCTCAACAGCAAGACAAGTAAAAATAGAAGACTCTAAAAAAGATTCAAAAAAATAGTCACTTTTAAAATGGAAAATTACAATCCTCTTCCAATTGAAGAAAGGTGGATGAATTTTTTTCAAAAAAATCAAATTTTTAAAACAAAAAAAAATTCAAATAAAAAGTTTTATTGTTTAGAAATGTTTCCTTACCCTTCTGGAAACATTCATATGGGTCACGTTCGAAATTATACTCTTGGTGACGTTATCGCTAATTTTAAAAGATTAAATAACTTTAACGTTTTACACCCTATGGGATGGGATTCTTTTGGTTTGCCCGCTGAGAATGCAGCCATACAAAATAATTTACATCCTAAAGATTGGACAATAAAAAATATTTCAACGATGAAATCTCAATTGCAGCGACTTGGTCTATCAATAGATTGGGGTAAAGAAATTTCTACTTGTGATCCCTCATATTACAAACATCAGCAAATCTTGTTTTCTCTTCTTTTCAGAAAAGGAATTGCTTACAAAAAAAAAAGTTACGTTAATTGGGATCCTATCGATAATACAGTTCTTGCAAATGAACAGGTGATCGATGGTAAGGGCTGGAGATCTGGAGCAGTCGTTGAAAAAAAGGAATTAAGTCAATGGTTCTTAAATATTACAAAATATTCAGATCAATTATTAAAATCCCTTGATGATTTAAAAGGTTGGCCAGAAAAAGTAAGATTAATGCAAAAAAACTGGATTGGAAAATCCATGGGTTGTGAAATTGATTTTATTTCTGATTTTAAAAATACTAAAATTAAAATTTTTACAACACGACCAGATACAATATTTGGAGCCTCATTTATTGCTATTGCTCCAGATCATCCTTTTACTGAATCTTTTAAAAATGAAAAAAATTTTCAAAATTTTAAAGAACTTGCCTTAAAAAATATTGGAACAGAATCATCGTTGTCTAAAAATGAAAAATTAGGTTTCAAAACACCTTTTTTTGTATTGCATCCTTTTTTAAATATAAAAATACCTATTTACGTAGCTAATTTTATACTTATGGATTATGGAACTGGAGCTATATTTGGTTGTCCAGCACATGATCAAAGAGATTTGGAATTTGCTAAAAAATATAATCTAGAAATAATTCCCGTTGTAAGCCCTAATAAGTCTGGATCTATCATAATTAATGATCAAGCATACACTGATGACGGCTATATTATTAATTCAGATTTTCTTAATGATTTAACAATTGAAGATGCAAAAAAAACTATTATTCAAAGAATAGAAAATAAAAAGATGGGAAACTCTAAAACGATTTATCGTCTTAAGGATTGGGGAATATCTAGACAAAGATATTGGGGATGCCCAATTCCAATTATGTATAGAGAAGATGGAAAAGTTATTTTAGTTCCAGAAAAAGATTTACCTATAGAGCTTCCTAAAGATATAGACTTTAGCAAACCAGGAAATCCATTAGAAAACCACCCCACATGGAAATATA
>Ga0114977_10002851_pt1 | contig 11117 bp, 7 predicted proteins | sample S_130805_MF_Meta_FD_87026 | JGI IMG/M metagenome (GOLD analysis project Ga0114977, IMG submission 87026) | Freshwater microbial communities from Lake Simoncouche, Canada to study carbon cycling - S_130805_MF_MetaG | ecosystem: Environmental > Aquatic > Freshwater > Lake | place: Lake...
AGCTGGCCGGTCACGGTGTCCATACCTACCGCCGCGAGAGCAAAGCCGAGCATCATGGCCGCCAGGGTCTTGAAGGCCTGCCCTTTGCCCATGCCAATGAAACTGCAGAAAGTCAGGAAATAAACCGAGAAAAATTCGGGTGGCCCGAACTTCAGGGCGAAGCGGGCGACCATAGGCGCAAGAAAGGTAATCATGACCACAGCGACAAATGCGCCCACAAAGGACGAGGTGAACGCAGCGGTCAATGCCTCTCCTGCGCGCCCCTGCTGCGCCATCGGATAGCCGTCGAAAGTCGTCGCCACCGACCACGGCTCGCCAGGAATATTAAAAAGTACGCTGGTTATTGCCCCGCCAAACAACGCGCCCCAGTAAATGCAGGACAACATAATGATAGCCGAGGTGGGCTGCATGGTAAAAGTAAGCGGCAACAAAATAGCAATGCCGTTGGCGCCACCCAGCCCCGGCAGTACGCCTATGATGATACCCAGCGTCACGCCGACTAACATCAATACAAGGTTGACCGGCGTCAGAACTACCGAAAACCCATGCATCAGGGCATTAATTTCTTCCAATCGAATCTCCCTGCGAGGTCAATAGCCGAAGGCCGCCAACGGATTGAAAAGACTTCCCTTAAACAGGGCAACCTGGAACCAGACCTCAAACAACATGAATACGGCAACGCTAGTCCCCAGGCCAAGCGCGATTGATTTCCACCAGGAATATTTGCCTAGCCAGACCATGAAGCCGGCAATATAAATTGCCGATGCGAGATAGATGCCGAAGCACTGAATAACAATCACATAAACAAGTGCAGGCAGCAACACCGACAGCACTAGCCTGAGCTGACCGCGCTCAACAAAGGTACCGCGGCCATCCGGCGTTAACCCGCGCAACGCCTGCCACAGGATCACGGCGGCAGAACACGCGATAATCAGGCCCACATAAAAAGGAAAATACCCCGACTGGGGGCCATCATCTCCCCAACGGGCCCCTAGGCGTGCACTGTCCCATGCCACCACAAGACCAATGCAAAGCAAAAATACAGCAACAACGATTTCCATCGTCCTGTTTTGAACTGCGGGTTCATTATGTTGTGTCGACATAGGTGTACAGCGCCGCGGGGCGGCATAACCACCCCGCGCAGGCTTTTCTAAAGGTTAGGGTTTTGCCAGGAAACCGGCTTCTTTCATGAGATCACGATGCAGCGTTTCGTTTTTCTCAACCCACGCAGCAAACTCCTTGCCACTCATAAAGGTCTGGTTAAACGCGCCATCTTCCATGAATTTTTTCCACTCCGGCGTATCGCGTACTTTTTTCATCAAGTCGACATAAAACGCCACCTGTTCAGGCGTCACGCCACCAGCCATGAAAATACCACGCAACATCACGTAGTCTGTCGGCACGCCCGCCTCACTACAAGTGTGAATATCGTTCCATGACTGACTATCAGTTACCTTGCTCTTATAAGGCATGCGTGTGTCATCAAATACACACAACGGGCGCAACGCACCGGCACGCCATTGCGCCACCGCCTCAATGGGGTTATTTACCGTCGAATCAATATGCTTGCCCACCAGTTGAACAGCAACGTCTCCGCCACCTTTAAACGGCAAATAAATGAACTTGGTACCCGTCGCCTTCTCAAGGCTGACCGTAATGATTTGGTCTTCCTGACGCGAGCCTGTTCCGCCCATTTTCATTTTGCTTGGACCTGCTTTTTTTACCGCCTCAATGTATTCCTTGGCAGTTTTATAGGGCGATTCTGCGTTTACCCACAGTACAAACTGGTCAAGCGCGAGCATCGATACGGGCGTCATATCGCGCCAACTAAAAGGCACGCCGGTCGCCAACGGGGTAGTAAACAGGTTGGACAGTGTAATAATAATTTTGTGCGGATCGCCCTTGGCCTCTTTGACGGCCAAAAAACCCTCGGCACCGGCGCCGCCAGACTTGTTCACTGGCACCAGCGACTGCTTCATCAAATTGTGCTTGGCGACAATCCCTTGTATAAGGCGCGCCATCTGATCAGCACCACCACCGGTACCAGCGGGTATAACAAACTCCACCGGCTTGGTGGGCTCCCAACCCGCGGCGAGCGCCGAGCCTACATAACACTGCGTTAGCGCGAAAGAAGCTAACGCGACAGCCGCAAACTTCGAGAGCAGGTTTTTTTTCATCTTTATTCCTCTCATACAAGCTGAAACCAACTGACTGGATCGTCTAAAGACGATTTGATATTTGTTGAGTCTAAAGGGCAACTGCATAGGACTGTTTTGACAAGTCAAATGGCACACCACTCCTCACAAATTTCTTAGCCCCAGCTTATCTTGCCGGGATCTTAATCAGTAACGAGTATCACACAGCAAGATAGCAAGATAGCAAGATATTATGTTTTTATTGACTGCTTGAAAGCCTGCCCGAACGATTGTTGACGTGGATCAACACTGTCTATTAAGCATTCTCTTCCAATATTACTTGAATATCAATTTACCCGCACTAAGTCCAAGAGAAACCATTCCCCACCCTTATTGCCCCCACGCCAATAGATTTATGCATACAACGAAACAATTCTTTTTCGACGCACCAAATGAATTTAGATCTGAAAAAAACATGCTGAAGATCCACTTCGCATTCGAGGTGGATAAATCGCCGAAATTATATTTAAAAGCTTATGCGCCACCGAATGGGCGCTGCACACACTCACCGGCCAAACCAGCCCCCAACTGCAGGAACCCAAGCCAAACTCTGGGATTGGAAATTAAACGGGCCAAGTGAGGTTACCCACTTGGCCCGCATACCACTAATCAGAGCGTCCCTCCCTCTTGCCGAGGAAGCCTGCCTTTGTCGTTAACCTGTCGCCTCATGCGCAGTTTTTCCCTTCCGCGCCGCTAACATTTTGCCGACCACAATTACCACGATCACGCCAAGAATTTGCGCCCAACTTACATCCCCAATGGGAGTGTGCAAGTGCATCCAGGCCATGTTCTCTTTGATCCACTCGACCAGCGAAGGGTCCGTCACCAGCATTTCACCGGCTACCCATCCGAGGATACCTGCGCCCGCCGTGATAATGGCGGGAAAACGCTCCATCAACTTCATCAGCATGGTGGCGCCAAAAATCACCAGCGGAATACTGATCGCAAGCCCCAAAACCAGCAGCAACATACTGCCTTTTGCCACGCCAGCGACCGCAATCACGTTATCAAGGCTCATGACCAGATCAGCGATCAAGATAGTCTTAATCGCCTGAAACAGGTTATCAGAACTATCAACGTCCTCTCCACCATCCTCTGGCACTAGCAGGCCGATCGCTATCCAGAACAGAAGCAACCCGCCGATGATTTTGAGGTACGGCAGCGTCAGGAGTTTGACGGCAACAACCGTAAGCACTATCCGCAACACCACCGCTGCGCCAGCGCCCCACATGACTGCCTTTTTCTGCTGTTCCAGGGGCAGAGAACGCGCCGCCAGGGCGATCACGACAGCATTGTCCCCAGACAAAATAATGTTGACCCAGATGATCAACAACAACCCATGCCAGAATGCTGGCGATTGAACTTCGGCCAATAACTCCATCCATTCCTCCTGTGATGCCTGCGTAACGTTTAGGTATTAAAAATCTGCGAAGCCCGAATCATACCCGAGCTCCGCAGCTGCAACCACGCCGAATAGCGATTTGGACTAGAACAACCCTACAACCTTGCCATCATCGGTCAGGTCGATTTTCTCCGCTGAAGGTACTTTCGGCAGCCCTGGCATGGTCATGATTTCGCCGCAGACCATTACGACGAACTCAGCACCAGCGGCGAGACGCACCTCACGGACGTTAACCAGGTGCCCTGAAGGCGCACCACGCAGATTTGGGTCGGTTGAAAAAGACGATTGCGTTTTGGCCACGCAAACCGGGTAATGTCCATAACCACCTTCTTGCAGCTCCTTGATACGGTTACGCACCTTGGTATCGGCGGTAATGTCGGCTGCACCGTAGACCTTGGTGGCAACTTTTTTCATCTTCTCCCAGAGCGGATCACTGTCTTCGTAGACGAAGGTCGGGCTCGATTTCTCGTTGCACAAATCAACCACGATGCGCGCGACCTCGGCTGCGCCAGCACCGCCGTCGGCCCAGTGCGTTGCCACCACCACCTTGACACCAAGCTTGGCAACACGCTCGGTGAGCAAATCCATTTCAGCCTGGGTGTCTGCGGTAAAACGGTTGACCGAAACAACACACGGAATGCCGTAGACGTTCTTGACGTTGTTGACGTGGCGCTCCAGATTGGCCATGCCCTTTTCGAGGGCGGCCAGATTTTCCTGGTTGAGTGCCTCCTTGCCGACGCCGCCGTGATGTTTCAGCGCACGCACGGTAGCAACAATCACTGCGGCACTCGGCCGCAGCCCTGATTTGCGGCATTTGATGTCAAGGAACTTTTCGGCACCGAGGTCGGCACCAAAACCCGCCTCAGTGACCACGTAATCGGCCAGTTTGAGCGCGGTGCGGGTGGCGATCACGGTGTTGCAACCATGGGCAATATTGGCAAACGGGCCACCATGAATGAACGCCGGGTTGTTTTCCAATGTCTGCACCAGATTCGGCGCCAGCTGGTCTTTAAGCAGCACGGTCATCGCGCCATGCGCCTTGAGGTCACGCGCACGCAGCGCCTTGCCTTCACGGGTGTAACCAAAAACGATATTACCGAGCCGCTCTTTCAGATCCTTTAGAGATGTGGCCAGACAGAAAATTGCCATCACTTCGGAGGCAACCACAATGTCGAAACCGTCTTCGCGCGGATAGCCATTGGCGGTGCCACCCAACGACACCACGATGTCACGCAGTGCGCGGTCGTTCATGTCCATCACGCGCTTCCAGGTGATGCGACGCGGATCGATGCCGAGTTCGTTACCGTGCGAAATGTGATTGTCGATCATCGCGGACAACAGGTTATTGGCCAGGCCAATCGCACCGAAGTCGCCGGTAAAATGGAGATTGATGTCTTCCATCGGTACCACCTGCGCATAACCACCGCCCGCTGCGCCGCCCTTCACGCCGAAGACCGGCCCCAAGCTCGGTTCGCGCAAGCAGATCACCGCTTTCTTGCCGATTTTATTCAGCGCATCGCCAAGACCAACCGTAGTCGTGGTCTTGCCTTCGCCGGCCGGCGTCGGGCTGATGGCTGTAACCAGAACCAGCTTGCCTTCTTTCTTGTCTTTCAGGCTGTCGATGTATTCGAGCGAAACCTTGGCTTTGTAATGACCATAAGGCACCAGATGTTCATCGGGGATGCCGAGCTTCTCGGCAATCTTGGTAACCCGTAGCATTTTGGCCTGCTGTGCAATTTCAATGTCTGATAGCGCCATGATGTTTCTTCCTCGATCCGATCGCCCGGCAGGAGTCTGCAAAGCGGGTTGTTGAATTGGAATTTATGCGGGGGGTGAATATAGGCCGCAGTGGAACCGCAAGCCTTGACCGCAGTCAAGTTTCAGCTTTTGCCATATTTTACGCTGGATTTTTACGCTATTCCGGCCTGATACCGGCATCCCGCACGACCCGCGCCCACTTTAGGCGCTCCGTCTCCAGGTAACGCCGGAAAGAGTCTGGCGTATCGGCAACCGGCTCGAAAGCTGATTCCAGTAAACGGCTACGCAATGCGGGCGCAGCCAGAAGATCCCGTATTGTTTGGTGAAGGCGGTCGATCACGACGCGTGGCGTGGCGGCGGGCACCACCACACCGTTCCAGTTATTGGCCTCATACCCGACCACCCCGGCTTCCGCGACGGTCGGCATGTCCGGCATAACCGCTGAACGCCGCGCCGTCCCCATTGCCAATGCGCGAACCTTGCCGGACTTGATATGCGACTGCACGGTAGTGAGATTGGCAAACATCAACGACAACCGGCCGCCGAGCAAATCATTCACCGCAAGCGCGCCTCCTTTGTATGGCACATGCAGCAAATCGATACCGGCAAGACTCGCGAACAATGCTACCGCCAGATGGCTGGCGCCACCGATGCCACTGGAGCCGTAGGTCAGTTGTCCAGGCTGCGCTTTGGCTAGAACGATGAGTTCGCGTGCAGACTGCACGGGTATCGACGGATGCACCACCAATACGTTGCTGGTGCCGGCGATATTGGTAACGGCGGCAAAATCGCGCGCGACATTAAACGGCACCGACTTGTAGAGCGCATCGGCAACCACCAGCGGCGGAGTCGCCATCAGCAGTGTGTGGCCGTCGGCCGCCGCATGCGCGACAATTTCGGTGGCAATTAAAGTGCCCGCACCAAGGCGGTTATCAACGACCACTGGCTGCCCCAGCATTTCAGTCATCCGTTGCGCCACCAGTCTGGCCAGGACGTCGGTCGATCCGCCTGCGGCATAGGGCACCACCAGCCGCAACGGCCTGGAAGGAAATGACTGGGCGTAAGCAGTCGCGTCACTGATGAGCGCCAGCAGCAGAGCTGTGTGAAGCCACTTCCTCACCTCACTAGCCTTGGTAGAGCGGCTCGGGCTGCGTAAAGAACGAGTGCAGGATGTGGTACGAAATGCGGTAGTTGATCTGTTTCGTGCTGTTATGCGCGATGCCCGGCATCACCGAGAATTGCTTGTCCGGGTTCGGCAGCCGGGCGTAAAAGTCGAGCAAATCCTCGTTTGAGGCAATGCCATCAAACTGCCCACGCATGATCAGCACGGCAACATTGAGCTTGGCCGGATCAATCACCGGCAGCTTGCTGCACATATCGACATAAGTACCGGTGGGCACCGAGTCATCCAGCGCGAGTATGGCATCCGCATACGCATCGATTACCGCTTGCTCCGCACCACCGCCGTGATCGCGAGTAAAGATACTTTGCACGAAGGCCTGATCAATTTTACGGCGGTTCGAGGCCAACCACTGCGGGAGCTTTTTGGTGCGTTCGGCCAGCGTCGGACTACCCTTGCCGGTCCACACGAAAGCATCCAGCGCCAGACGCGATACGCGCTCGGGATGACGCTCGGCAAACTTGGCTGCGCGCAAGCCACCCGACGAACTGCCGTACATTAAAAATTTGTGAGTGCCGCGCGTCTTCATAATGTAATCGGTCGCCGCAACCAGATCGTCGGCGCCGTTGTCGATATCACAATTGATGTCGCGGTGTTTCGATGAACGACCGTAGCCCTCCATGTCGACACACCAAGTATCGAAACCGCGGTGCGCAAACCACTCCATCAGCGAGGCGTCGGGCTTGCCGGGCAGCGGCAGGTCGAAGGCGGGCGTCGAGGCCATCGAAGACCCATGAACGAAAATGATGGTGCCGCGGCAGGGCTGCACTGGCGCACGCTTTTCCCACAGAAAAAGTTTAACGTCGCCTTTATGCGTCCAGTGTTCCTGCCCGACTATCGTGGCACCCGTCTGTTCCATGTCGTTACTCCAAATTTTTCAAATCAGGCAAAAACGCTACCAGCTTATGAGCTCATGCGGGCTGCGGCTTGCGAATGTCACGGCCGCCGCCATAGCTCGACAATGGCATCAATTCACCGCCGCGCATCACCTTCACCGCGCAATACTTGAACTCAGGAATCTTGCCATAAGGGTCGAGTACCGGATTGGTCAACAGATTGGCCGCCGCTTCGTAGTAGCAGAATGGCACAAACACAGCGTTGCGCGGCGTACCTTCATCCGCACGCGCAAGCAAGGAAATCAGGCCGCGTCGTGATTCAATCGTGATCACATCGCCCTGCTTCGCCCCCATCGCGTCAAGATCCAGCGGATGTATGGAAGCCGTCGCTTCGGGCTCAATCGCATCGAGCACCGTCGCGCGGCGGGTCATCGCCCCGGTGTGCCAGTGTTCAAGCTGACGACCGGTGATCAGCACAAAGGGAAATTCATTATCGGGTTGCTCAGCTGCCGGAATAATATCGACCGGCACCAGCTTGGCACGACCAGTGGGCGTCGGGAATTTATCGACAAATACCACCGGCTGCCCGGGATCTCCCTCTTTCTCGCAAGGGTAAGTCACACTGCTCTCTGCTTCGAGACGCTCCCATGTAATGCCGGCAATCGAATTCATGGCCTGACGCATTTCGTTAAAGACGTCTTTCGGCCCGCCATAATTCCAGTCCAGCCCCATGCGGCGCGCAATTTCCTGAATGATCCAAAGATCGGGCTTCACTTCTCCAGGCGGCGTCAGCGCCTGACGGCCCATCTGCACCATGCGATCGGTATTGGTTGCAGTGCCCGATTTTTCCGGCCAGACCGTCGCCGGCAAAATTACGTCGGCGTGATAACAGGTTTCAGTGAGGAAAATCTCCTGCACTACCAGATGCTCGAGTTTGGCCAACGCGGCACGAGCATGGTGCGCATCAGGGTCGGACATCGCCGGGTTCTCACCCATGATGTACATGCCGCGAATAACGCCCTCGTGAACCGCGTCCATGATCTCCACCACGGTCAAGCCTGGCTTCGGATCGAGCGTGGTGTTCCAGAGTTTCTCAAAGCGCGCACGTGATTCGTCGTTGGCAACCCGCTGGTAATCGGGGAGGAACATCGGAATCAAACCGGAGTCCGATGCGCCCTGCACATTGTTCTGGCCGCGCAAGGGATGCAAGCCGGTACCGGGCCTGCCGATTTGTCCGGTCATCATGCACAAAGCAATCAGGCAGCGTGCGTTGTCGGTACCATGTATATGCTGGGAAATTCCCATCCCCCAAAGAATCATCGAACCCTTCGACTTCGCGTACAACCGCGCCACCGCTTTAATGGTTTCAGCCGGTATGCCGCACACCGGCGCCATCGCCTCCGGGCTGTAATTGGCAACGTTCTGTTTGAGTTCATCGTAACCAATAGTGCGCGCACGAATGAAAGCCTCGTCAACCAGTCCCTCATGAACGATCACATGCATCATCGCATTCAACAAGGCGACATCGGTATCCGGCTTGAACTGCAAAAAATATTTGGCATGGCGGGCGAGATCACCACGCCGCGGGTCGGCAACAATCAGGGTTGCGCCGCGCTTGACCGCGTTCTTCATCCAGGTCGCCGCCACCGGATGATTCGACGTCGGATTGGAACCGATCACCATGATGACTTCGGCGTTCGCTACATCATTGACCTGGTTTGACACCGCTGCCGAACTCACCCCCTCCATCAACGCCGCCACACTCGAAGCGTGGCAGAGGCGTGTGCAATGATCCACGTTGTTGGTGCCGAAGCCTGTGCGCACCAGCTTCTGAAACAAATAGGCTTCTTCGTTACTGCCTTTGGCTGAACCATATCCGCACAATGCAGCGCCACCGCGCGTGTCGCGTAAGGCCTTTAATTTCGAGGCAGCCAGATCGAGCGCCTCTTCCCACGTCGCTTCACGGAAATATTCCAGCGGGTTGGCCGGATCCATTGTGAAATCAGCGGACTTCGGCACGCCGGGTTTGCGTATCAACGGTTTGGTCAAACGCTGTTTGTGGTGAGCATAATCAAAGCCGTAACGCCCCTTCACACACAAGCGACCACGGTTAGAGGGGCCGTCACGCCCCTCGACACTGAGTATCTTGTTGTCTTTGACGTTGTAGGTCAGCTGACAACCGACCCCGCAATACGGACATACCGAATGTACCTGCTTGTCGGGCTTGACCATGCCGGCGTCACGCGCCGGCATCAAGGCGCCGGTCGGACAGGCCTGCACACATTCACCACAGGCGACACAACTTGAATCTCCCATCGGGTCATCAAGATCGAAGACAATTTTTGAGTGTTCGCCGCGAAACGCGTAACCAATCACATCGTTAACCTGCTCTTCGCGACACGCCCGCACACAGCGCGTGCACTGGATGCAGGAATCCAGATTGACCGCGATACCGTGGTGCGACAAGTCGGACTTCACCACATGCCGGGGTGCGAAGCGTGGCTTGCCAACCTTCAGCTTCGTCGCCCATTGATCAAGTTCGGAAGTGAGCGTGTGGCGTTCCTTCGGCATATCCGACAGCAACAACTCAAGCACCATCTTCTGCGAAGCTACGGCGCGCGGACTGTCGGTGGTGACTTCCATACCCTTGGCGGGCTGGCGGCAGCATGAAGCGGCAAGCACGCGCTCGCCCTTGACTTCAACCATGCATGCACGGCAGTTGCCGTCGGGCCGCAGACCTTCCTTGTAACAAAGGTGCGGCACCTCAATACCAAGCCGCTTGGCGACCTGAATGATCGTCTCACCTGCCCTGGCTGCAACGTCTTTGCCGTTGAGCTTAAATTCGACCGGCATTGCCGCCTGCTCGTCTTTACTCGTCGCCGTCATGATGCGTCCCCCCGCTGCAACCAACAGCGCTATTTAATTTCATGTCCGAAATGTTTGATCACGCAGCGCACCGGGTTCGGCGCCGCCTGACCGAGTCCGCAAATCGAGGCATCGGCCATTGCGGAGGAAAGTTCTTCAAGCAAGGGCTGATCCCATGTGCTGGCCTGCATGAGGTTGAACGCCTTGGCGGTGCCGACCCGGCAAGGCGTGCACTGGCCGCATGACTCTTCAGAGAAAAACTTGATCAGATTGCGCGCCGCCGTCGAGGCCTTATCGTGATCCGACAGAATAATCACTGCCGCAGAACCAATGAAACAGCCGTGCGGCTGCAGCGTGTCGAAATCCAGCGGGATGTCTCCCATAGCCGCCGGCAAAATTCCACCCGAGGCACCGCCTGGAAGATAGGCATAAAAGCGGTGGCCGGTCTGCATGCCACCACAGTATTCGTCAATCAATTCCTTAACGGTGATCCCTGCGGGTGCAAGATGCACACCGGGTTTATTGACACGACCGGAGACTGAAAAACTGCGCAAGCCCTTGCGGCCATTGCGGCCCTGACTGGCAAACCAGTCCGCGCCTTTTTCGAGAATCTCGCGCACCCAGAACAAGGTTTCCATGTTGTGCTCTAGCGTCGGCTTACCGAATAAACCGACCTGGGCGACATACGGCGGACGCAGTCGCGGCATGCCGCGCTTGCCCTCGATTGATTCGATCATCGCCGACTCTTCACCACAGATATACGCACCGGCACCGCGGCGCAGATGAATCGGCGGCAAAGGACAGGGCGGATTTTTCTGTAGCGTGGCGATTTCACGTTCGAGTATGGCGCGCACACCGGCGTACTCATCACGCAGATAAAC
>Ga0114977_10002853_pt1 | contig 11107 bp, 9 predicted proteins | sample S_130805_MF_Meta_FD_87026 | JGI IMG/M metagenome (GOLD analysis project Ga0114977, IMG submission 87026) | Freshwater microbial communities from Lake Simoncouche, Canada to study carbon cycling - S_130805_MF_MetaG | ecosystem: Environmental > Aquatic > Freshwater > Lake | place: Lake...
ATCGCCCGTGACCTTCATGACGGAATTGCTCAAGAGTTAGTCGCGCTCGGCTATTCACTTGATAAAACCTTAACCGGCTCCTCATTAGATCCAGAAGTAAAAGCCCAGTTACGCGAAGTTAGATCACAGTTAACTAACCTCACAAATGAGTTGCGTGCAGAGATTTTCTTTTTGCGTAACGCCGGCTCACAAAATTTGGGTCAACTCTTACAATCATTGGTGGGTCGTTTAGAAAAACAGCATGAGATAAAGATTGCCACAACTATTCCACTTGGACTGACTCTGGATGAGGATCTTTCTTATCAGATATACCGAATCATTCAAGAAGTACTGACTAACTCTATCAAGCATGCGGATTCAACCCAGATTCAACTGCAACTAAAAACTACTGGCAATAAATTAGAGCTTTTGATTATTGACCAAGTAATTACAAATGAATATGACAAGGAAGAGAAAGATCCAAATACATTTGGATTGATCGGGATTCAAGAACGCAGTGACCAGATAAATGCAATCTGCGAATGGCTCCATAATCCCGATACCGGTTTACGTTTTACCCTCTCAGTTAATTTGAGTTAAAGATTAAAGATGGTGCGGGCACTGGTAGTCGATGACCATCCAGTGATTCGCGAGGGTGTGATTAATGCTCTAGCGGCTGCAGATATTGAAGTCGTTGCCCAAGCTGGATCTAGGGCACAGGCGCGGGCCCAGATCGCTAGTTTCAATCCGGATTTACTGATTATGGATCTGCATTTACCTGATGGAGATTGTTTAGATTTAATTTTGTGGGTTCGAGGAATTTCTAGCACCGCAGCAATTGTCGTATTCACATTAGAGGATGATCCAAATTATCTATTGGCCGCTGCAAAAGCTGGAGCGAGTGGATATGTCAGCAAAAGCGCGCCTATAAGCGAACTTGTGGAATCTGCTCGACATGCCCTGATCTCTCCTTTGGCATTCTCGGCAAGTAATTTACTTAGTGCCATTAATTTTGAAGCTAGTAAACCTGTGCTTTCGGTTCGTGAACTTGAAGTAGTTGAACGATTGGCTCGTGGTTGGAGTGCTAATCAAATCGCTGAAGATCTTTTCTTGAGTACAGCAACAATCAAATCCCATGTTGCATCCCTTTATCGAAAACTGGAATGCTCTAATAAAACAAGTGCAGTAACCAAGGCTAATTCACTTGGTTTGATAAAAATCTAATCTGAAATAATCTCTTCAAACCGTGCGCCAATTCCTTCCCAACTCCACAGCTGCTCCATCCAAACTCTTCCATCCGCTCCCATTTTCTGGCGCAGTGGTAGGTCGGATAGCAATTTGATTAAAGCCGCACCAACTTCACGATGATCGCGGCCGTTGACTAATAAACCAGTTTTTCCATCAAGAACTGCATCGGGGGCACCTCCTGATTTACCAGCTATAACTGGAACCCCACATGCGCTCGCTTCAAGATACACAATTCCTAAACCCTCAACTTCCAAGCCCCCATAACGAGATCTACATGGTGCAGCAAAAATGTCACCGAGTCGGTAATAATCAGGCAAAAGGTCATGCTCAACACGTCCAGTGAATATCACTGAATCTTGTACCTTTAAATTACAAACTAACTTCTCTAAACGTTTTTGATAATTTCCGGTACCTACTAATAGAAGTTTGCTTTTAGGAAATTGCTGCAGAACTTCTGGCATCGCCTTTATTAATTGGTCACTACCTTTACGAGCCACTAATCTGCCAATTGAAACAATTACTGGCGCATCTTCTATTCCCCATTTCTTCTGCAACTCCACAGATTTAGCAGCAGGGGCAAAATGCGACAAATCAACGCCAGGTGGAAGATGAACTAATTTGCTGTGATCCTCACGCAACAGTGCATTTGCAACTGCTCCCCGAGTGAACTCACCAAGATATGTCATCTGATCTGCTTGTGCACCAATGCGGCGCAAGGTGGCCGAAAACAAGGGCATCCGGGCCCACCAAACCTCGTGGCCATGAGTTAACGCCACAATATGTTTAGCGCCAGCTTTGCGTAGAGATTTAGCCAACAAACCCAGTGGTGCGCTCGCTCCAAAAATTACATTCTCACATTTATGCGCTACAAATAAATCTATTGCTTTTTTTGCTAATCGTGGCGTTGGCAGTAACACCTTTGCAGTATCGCGAATTACTTTTATTCGATTCTCTTCCCACATTTTCTGATCAAACTTAGTCACTTCACTTTGCGGAGTTTGTAGTGAAGTTAAAACCACAAAATTTCTTTGTTGATTCTTACTTGCTTGAGTAAGTAACCCATGAATAAATGTTTCGATTCCTCCCGAACGTGGTCCAAAATCATTTGTCACAACAAGGGTGGTGATCACGTTATAGCCGAACCGCTCCTGCGAATCTCATCTGATTGATTGGTGCAATTTTCACTGCAGAACCAGGTCTTGGTGCGTGAACCATTCTTCCGCCACCAAGATAAATACCGACGTGGCTAATCGGGCTCTTGAAAAATACTAAATCTCCTGGTTGTAGTTGTGAGCGCGAGATTTTTCGTCCATACCTAAATTGAGCTCTAGATGAGTGTGGAAGTGAAACTCCGGCAGATTGAAAAGCGCGCATAGTCAGACCAGAACAATCCCAAGTTCGCAATCCTGCGGCACCAAAAACATATCGATCGCCAATTTGGGCAAGTGCATATTTAATTGCTTTACCCGAACGTCCACTTACACCTCTATAAGATTTCGCTGCATTCTTTGAATTGGCATAATCATTAGCTTCGGCACGCTTTTGTGCTGCAAGTAAGGCTTTACGTTCTGATGCTTTCAGTGATTTGAGAATTTTCTCAGCATCGGCCAAGTTTTTTTGTGCTGCCTGCGCTTGACGTACAAATTTTGCTTGGGCGGCGCGCACTAATTGCACACGATCGGTTACGACCAAAGTTGTTTGTTGTAATTTTTGTGATGCTGCTGAATATTTACGAAGTTCAACCGACTTTCGTCGAGTCAACGAATCCAAATCTCCAGCAGATGCTAAATAAGCTTTTGGATCGGCCGCAAAAAGCAGTTGGAGTGAAGCGCTGTAACCACCATTAATATATTGATCAACCGCAATCGCGCCTAAGCTTTTTTGAATTGCTTTAAGTTCGCGCTTTTGCGTGGCTGCTTTTTTCTGAACTCCATCTAACTCTTGATTCAACTGTGACAATTTAAGTTTTGCCTCTTGAGCTCCTTCAGCAGCTGAGGCGGCTGCCTCGCGCAAATAATTTACCTTGGCCTGGATCTGCAAAAGACGTGAGGAGGGGGCCGCATTGGCTGGAAGGCTCAGAGTGCCCAGCAACATGGCGGCACCGGCCAAATAGAGACCAATACGAGTAAACATGTTGGCTAGGTTAACCCGCTCAAGGGGGCCGGCTCAAACCCAAAGTGCGTTTGCGCTGGTGAGAGCGGTATGGCTGGGTGGGGTGGGAGTCCCAGTTCGGGCAAGTTAGATTTGCCGCCATGAGCGCCAAATTAATCTCTGGAGTAAATGGCTGCCTCCTAGTTGGGACAAACCTGGCCACAGCAATCGCTGGCCGCTCTCATCCGTTGCGCGCAGGGGCGCCATCAGATCGAGACATGTTTAGATCTTTACGCTCGCAAGCTGATTTGATCTTGGTCGGTGGCAAAACTTTTATGGCAGAGCCGTACCGTCAAAGTTCGGTTCCGTTAGCAATTTATGCGACAAGCAATCTGCTGGCAGTTAAATCAAATCCCGTGGCTCGAATGGTGAGCGGAGAAATTAGCGATGTTATTTCAAAATTACGAAATTCTTTTGGTGGTGAACCCAAGATCTTGTGTGAAGGTGGTCCAACTTTGATCGGCGCACTCATTGAAATGGATCTCTTAGATCAACTCTTTCTGTCACGCGCTACGGTGGCTGGAGATAGTGATTTTTTCAATGCAGATGCAACTAATAAAATGCTACTGGCAAGTAGTTCTGCTGTACTAGATCACTATCGGAAGCACTAATAGAGGCGCGCCTACCCGAAATTTCAAGCAGTCATCTTTACCCTTAGAGCATGGTTACTGCAGTTGGAATTAATGATTTTCCAGCAGCCGCCGCAGCATTAAGAAGTTTCACCCCTCGTATTGAAATTGAAATTGAAGAAACCCCAGCACCTGCAAAATTAGCTACTCACGCTTTAGCGCTATCTGCTGAATGTATTGTTGATGATGAAGAATTGGCATCTGGAAGATTTGTTTTACTCTATGAACCAGAAGGACATGACACGTGGGATGGAAATTTTAGATGCGTGACTTTTATTAGAGCCCAAATGGAATTACAGATGGGTGTTGATCCACTTCTTCCTGAAGTTGGTTGGTCTTGGTTTGAAGATGCACTAAACGGACTGGAAGTAACCGCAACAAGTGGAACGGTGACCCAAGCAACTAGTGCATCATTTGGTCAACTAGAAGAACGTGGCAGTGACTCTGAAATTGAGATTCGCGCATCTTGGACAGCAATCATTTCAGCGAAAGACCCAAGTGAGATTTCGGCTCATTTTGCTGCATGGTGTGAATTGCTAGCGCAATGCGCCGGCTTAGCACCGATAACATTGGCTGATGGAGTCGCATCAATTGCCCGAAATCGCTCCTGAAGACTCTGTAGAACCTTCAGAGGTAGTTGAGTTACCCCTTCGCGATAATCCTGTTGCAGGAATGCCGGAATTAATTACAGAGTTATCTGGCTTAAAAGATGCCTGCACTCAATTGGCAAAAGGCACTGGACCAATAGCTATAGATGCTGAGCGGGCTTCAGGATATAAGTATTCACAACGTGCTTATTTAATTCAGATTCATCGTAAAGATGGCGGATTGCACCTAATAGATCCGATTCCTTTTAAGGTCGAAGATTTTGCGCAATTAAATGAAATATTGCAAAGTTGTCAAACGATTATTCATGCCAGTACACAGGATCTTCCATGCATGCGTGAAATTGGCTTGAACCCAACATCATTATTTGATACCGAACTTGGTGCGCGAATCGCAGGGATGGCAAAAGTAGGTCTTGGTCCATTAACAGAGGAGTTATTGGGCTTTCGTTTAGCAAAAGAACACTCAGCAGTTGATTGGTCAATCCGACCTTTACGTCAAGATTGGTTAATCTATGCCGCCCTTGATGTAGATGTGCTACTTGATTTGAGAGATGCAGTAGAAACGAAATTAATTGAAAGTAATAAATTGGATTGGGTTAAAGAAGAGTTTGCAGCCATATTGGCATCTCCTGCTCCTCAGCCGAAAATTGACCGGTGGAAAAAAACATCAGGGATTCATAAAGTTAAACGTCCCGATCAACTTGCAATCGTTCGTGAACTTTGGCGAGCTCGTGATGAGATCGGTCGAGAAAAAGATATTGCTGGCGGTCGGATATTGAGTGAGCATGCAATTGTTGCCGCTGCCGCTACTGTGCCAAAAAATATTAATGAACTAAAAGGAATTTCAGCTTTCACTCGGCAACCTCCTGAATTGTTAAAAAAATGGTGGGATGCAATTGCAATCGCCAGCACTAATCCGGAATTAAAAACGAAAGGTCCAACAAGTGATGCTCCCCCAACTCAGATGCGAGTTTGGCGCGAGCGTGAACCTTTGGCTTATGCCCGGCTGACTCATGCCAAAGCCAGGTTGAAAGAGGTGGCCGAAGTCAACGCTCTTCCAGTCGAAAACATGGCATCCCCCGAGGTCGTCCGAAAATTGTGTTGGTATGCACCACTGCCTGGTTTAGCCCAAGTTGAAACGGCGTTGGTAAAGGCCGGAGCTCGGGCGTGGCAGATCCAGCTAATTGCCCCAACATTGGCCGAGATTCAATTTGAGACCGAACCGCTAATAATTGCAGCCGAGGAGGCTGAGCCCGCTCAAAATGAGTGATAGAGGTAACTCTTATTTACGCAACGAAAAAGTTGCGTAAATACCGCGCTCATACTAACTTTTAGCCATGTTGAGTAACTTCTTAATCGGCCTTCGCGAAGGTCTTGAAGCCGCCCTTATCGTCGGCATTTTGGTTGCTTATATCGTCAAGACAAACCAAGCAAGCAAGCGAAAGCTTTTAACAGCGGTATGGGTTGGCGTATCAACCGCAATCCTTGCAAGTCTTGCACTCGGAGGATTCTTGTCATTTACCTCCGCAGAATTAACACCTCGTGGTGAAGAATTTTTTGCTGGTACCACTTCATTGCTTGCAGTCGGTTTGGTTACTTGGATGGTCTTCTGGATGAAGCGCACTGCTAGATCGTTGCGTGAAGAGTTGCAAGGGAAAGTTCAGACAGCTCTTTCTTCAGGTCCATTAACCCTTGCTGCAGCTGCATTTTTTGCAGTTTTGCGCGAAGGTTTAGAAACTGCACTTTTTGTTTATGCAAACTTCAGATCAATTGATGGACAAGGTGCTGGCTCTGGACCGGCAATTGGATTAACAATTGGTTTAGCTGTTGCCGTGTTTTTAGGTTGGGCAATTTATCGTCGTGCGATCAAATTGAATTTAGGAACGTTTTTCAAAATTACCGGTGTTGCGCTAATTGTCATTGCTGCAGGAGTTTTGTCTTACGGGGTACATGAATTTCAAGAGTTAGGTTGGATTCCAGGGGCTGATTTATTCATCTGGGACACAACTTCTTGGATGACCAAGGAATCTATCCCTGGTTCAATTCTGGCTGGCACTATCGGCTTTGACACCACCACCTCTTGGTGGCAGTTTGGCTTTTGGGGCCTCTACTTGGTGGTCACTCTGCAGGCTTACCTTGCCCCAGCTCGCAAAAAAACCTCTGCCTAAATCGATCGCAACTTCCAGTTTAAGTTACCGGCTAGTAACATAAGTTGTAACCGCTTTTGAGATTGAGCGCTAGAGAAAAGGCAAGTAAATGGCAGCTTCAGGTAATTCAATAAGTGATGTCTATTTAATTGACGCAGTTAGAACTCCTTTTGGTAAAGCCGGATCTTTATACGCCGGAACTCGCGCCGACGACATCATGGTTCGTTGTATTCGCGGATTATTAGAGCGCAATCCAAGTATTGATAGCGCAACTATTGATGAGGTTGCGATTGCGGCTGCATCACAAACTGGCGACCAAGGAATGAACATCGGTCGCAGCGCTGCATTGTTAGCTGGAATTCCAAAAACTGTTCCGGGTTATTCAATTGATCGTTGGTGTGCAGGAGCGATGACATCAATGACAACCCTCGCTGGCGGAATTGCAATGGGAAGCTATGACTTAGCACTCGCTGGCGGCGTAGAACATATGGGAAATCATCCAATGGGCGAATTAATGGATCCAAACCCAAGATACATTGCGGAAAAACTTGTAGACCAAGATGCACTTGCAATGGGTGCAACCGCGGAGCGTTTACATGACATGCTCCCCCACTTAACTCGTGAGCGTGCAGATAAATACGCACTTAACAGCCAGATTAAAACTGCGAAGGCGTATGAAGCCGGAAAAATTCAAAGAGATTTAATTCCAGTTGCCGTTAGAAGTGAAGAACTTGGTTGGGGTGTTGCAACTGTTGATGAACCACCACGTCCCGGAACAACATTGGAAGCACTTGCTGGTTTGAAAACTCCATTTCGTCCCGCAGGTCGCGTTACTCCTGGAAACGCTGCCGGATTAAATGATGGAGCAACCGCAGCATTACTAGCTAGCGGAAAGCGCACTGAAGAATTAGGACTAAAACCAAAAGCTCGATTAGTAACTTTTGCTTTCGCCGGCGTAGAACCAGAGATCATGGGATACGGACCAGTACCAGCAACAGTTAAAGCTTTGGCAAAAGCCGGATTATCAATTGATGAGATTGGTGCATTTGAAGTAAATGAAGCTTTTGCAATTCAGGTTCTGGCTTTTCTAGATTACTTTGCAATCGCAGATGATGATCCTCGCGTAAATCCTTACGGTGGAGCAATTGCTGTTGGTCATCCACTTGCATCTTCTGGAATTCGCCTAGCCCTAAATCTTGCCCGCACTTTTGAGGAGCATCCGGAGATCCGTTATGGATTAACCACGATGTGCATTGGTCTAGGAATGGGTGGAACCGTGATTTGGGAAAATCCAAATTGGAATTTTGGCAAGCAAGCTAATGCTAAAGGTGGAAAATAATGAGTACTCCAGTTACAACTCCCCAAGCACCTGAAGAGGTCGTTACAAATGCAATTGTACGTGAAGTTGATTTAACGCCATTTGGATTTAAAGGAAAGATGGCATTAATTACCTTAGATAATGGCTACGACCACAACCGGCCAAACACTCTTGGTGTACAAGGCTTGCAATCACTCAATGCCGCAATTGATGTCGCAATCGCTTCAGATGCGGATGCAGTTGGAATAACTGGAAAACCATTTATTTTTGCAGCAGGCGCAGATCTAAGTGGTGTAGCCGGTCTTGCAGATCGAACACTTGCGCATGCATTTACCAAATTAGGACACGATGTTTTCCGACGTTTTGGTGAATGTGGTAAACCTACCTTTGCATTTATTAATGGATTAGCACTTGGTGGCGGACTTGAAATTGGATTGCACTGCCAATATCGCACTCTTGCCACCACTGCGATGGTCGGCTTGCCTGAAGTATTTCTTGGTCTAGTTCCAGGTTGGGGCGGGGCTACTTTGTTGCCTAAATTAATTGGTCCAGAGTTAGCAACTCGAGTAATTATCGTCAACGCACTCAATAACAACACCATGCTCAAATCGCCAGAAGCTTTAGAGATCGGTGTGGTTGATGCAGTATTTGAGCCAGCAGATTTTCTTGAGCAATCAATAACTTTTGCTAGCCATGTATTAAGTGGTGCCAAAAAAATCACCCGGGCAGATCACACCAAAGTTGATGCCTCTTGGGAAAATGCTTCCAAGATTGGTGCGGCTGCTGTTGCTAAAAAGTTTGGTCGTGCAGATATTGCATCTCCTAAAGCCGCTTTAAAGTTAATTGCGGATGCGCGTACCGCTTCTCGTGATTCAGGCTTTGCCGCAGAAGATGAAGCGCTAACTGAATTAGTAATGAATGATCCACTTAGAGCTTCTCTATATGCCTTTAATTTAATTCAAAAAGGTAAGAAGAAGATTGAAGGAGCACCAAAACCGGCTCTTGGGCGCAAAGTTACTCGCGCTGGAGTGGTTGGCGCGGGATTAATGGCTTCCCAATTAGCGCTATTGATTATGCGTAACTTGAAAGTTCCAGTTGTGATTACCGATCTTGACCAAGAGCGAGTGGATAAAGGAATCGCTTGGATCAACAATGAAATTGATACCTTGGTTTCCAAAAAACGGGTACGGCCAGATGAGGCTTCGCGATTGAAATCTCTACTCTCAGGTTCAGTTGATAAATCTGTATATGCAAAATGTGACTTCATTATTGAAGCGGTCTTTGAAGAGTTATCGATCAAGCAAAAACTCTTTAAGGAACTTGAAGAGATCATTACGCCAGAATGCATCTTGGCGACCAACACCTCCTCTCTTTCAGTCACCAAGATGTCTGAAGGACTTAAAAACCCAGAGCGAGTTATCGGTTTCCACTTCTTTAATCCGGTTGCAGTAATGCCACTGCTAGAGATTGCACGTACTGAAAAAACTGATGATGCCACCACCGCAACTGCAGTTTCTGTTGGTAAGGATTTAAAAAAGACAATGGTGATTGTCAAAGATGCACCAGCATTTGTAGTCAACCGACTATTGATGCGTTTTATGGGCGAGATTACCGACGCACTAGATGAGGGAACTCCTCCTGAGATTGCAGATAGTGCGATGGATCCACTTGGATTGCCGATGACCTCATTTGAATTACTTGGCTTAGTTGGACCAGGTGTTGCTTTGCATGTTGGTCAATCTTTAAATGGCTCTCTTGGAGAGCGCTATCGCATTAGTCCAACAATTGAGCGATTAGTAAAATCTGGTGTTAAAACTTTCTATATCAAAGATGAAAAGGGCAATCAGACAATCAATCCAGAGGCTGCAGCTTGTTTGAAACCTGGCGACAAGCCATCTACAGCTGATCAAGTTAGATTGCGGGCGCTCACTGCTCTAGCAAGCGAATCTCGGATGATGCTTGATGAAGGTGTTATTGCCACGCCTGCCGAGATTGATTTGTGCATGATTTTGGGAACTGGTTGGCCAATACATCTGGGCGGAATTTTGCCTTACTTGGATCGTGAAGGAATTAGCGAGGCTGTGACTGGTCAGCGTTTCCATCAACGTGGCGTTGCATCTCTTCCATAAAACCAAGTTCACCAGTACTGCGCAACTCAACAAGTGATCGTGCAATTCGTTGTGCGGTTATTCCTAAATCATTAAGAATTTCACCTCGTTTTGCATGTTCAATAAATGTAAGTGGAACGCCAATTGAATGAACTGGGATATTTAATCCAGCATCCCGGAACATTTCAGCAACACTGCTACCAATTCCAGAGTGACGAATTCCATCTTCAACTACAACAACTGCGCTATATCTTTGCGCCATAGTAAGTAATGCTGATGGCAATGGCTTAACCCAAAGCGGATCGACAACTGTTACACCAACACCTTCGCGGTAGGCCTGAGCTGCTGCTTCGACACAGATGGCAGCCATTGCGCCAACGCTAACAATTAAAATATCTGCACTTTCGCCTCGGTATAAAACATCGATGCCATCTCGCCGCTCAAACGCTGGCAAATCTGCAACAACAGCGCCTTTTGGAAAACGGATTAAGGTCGGATGATCATTGATGTTGACTGCCTCATTTAACAATTCCCGAAGTCGAGTTCCATCTCGAGGTGCCCCAATTTGCAACGTCGGGACAATTCCGGCAACCGCTAAATCCCAAATGCCGTGATGTGATGGTCCATCATCGCCGGTAACTCCAGCTCTATCTAAAACAAATGTCACTCCTGCTCCATGTAATGCAACATCTAGCAGCAGCTGATCAAAGGCGCGATTCAAAAATGTTGAATAAACCGCGACAACTGGGTGCAGTCCAGCAAATGCCATTCCCGCCGCACTTGCTGTTGCGTGCTGTTCGGCAATTCCAACATCTATCGTGCGGGATGGAAACTCTGCTTGAAATTTATCTAAACCAGTAGGTCCAAGCATTGCAGCTGTAAGTGCCACGATATCTTCACGCGTGCGCGCAATTTCAAT
>Ga0114977_10002857_pt1 | contig 11096 bp, 8 predicted proteins | sample S_130805_MF_Meta_FD_87026 | JGI IMG/M metagenome (GOLD analysis project Ga0114977, IMG submission 87026) | Freshwater microbial communities from Lake Simoncouche, Canada to study carbon cycling - S_130805_MF_MetaG | ecosystem: Environmental > Aquatic > Freshwater > Lake | place: Lake...
AAAAAAGTATGTAGGCAAGGGTGTATTAAAAGCAGTTAAAAATGTAAACGATCAAATTTCAAAAGCCATTGAAGGTTTTGACGTAACCGCTCAGGCTGCAATTGATCAAGTGATGATCGATTTAGACGGCACTCCTAATAAAGGTAAATTTGGTGCGAACGCAATATTAGCCGTAAGCATGGCGGTTGCCAAAGCAGCAGCAGAGGAAGCCAACCTTCCTTTGTATCGATATATTGGTGGCACTAATGCAAAAACTTTACCTATTCCAATGATGAATATTGTAAATGGTGGAGCACATGCAGATAATAAAATTGATTTTCAAGAATTTATGGTCATGCCAATTGGCGCACCTAGCTTTAGCGAAGGTTTGCGTTGGGGCGTTGAAATTTTCCATCATTTAAAAACAGTGTTAAAGAAAAAAGGGTTTAGTACTAATGTGGGCGACGAAGGTGGTTTTGCTCCAAATATTCAAAGCAATGAAGAAGCCATTGAAACCGTATTAGAAGCGATTCATGCAGCTGGATATAAAACAGGGTCTCAAATTGCGATTGCAATGGATGCAGCGAATAGTGAATTGTGGGATGCAAAAAAGAAAAAGTATGTTTTCCATAAAAGTTCAGGAAAGGAAATGAGTAGTGATCAGTTAGTGAAGTATTGGGAAAAATGGGTGAAGCAATATCCAATTATTTCAATTGAAGATGGCATGGCCGAGGACGATTGGAATGGCTGGAAAGCTTTGACACAAACTATTGGAGATAAATGTCAATTAGTGGGAGATGACTTATTTGTGACCAATGTAGACCGTTTACAAATGGGTATTGATAAAAAAATTGGAAATGGATTATTGGTAAAGGTGAACCAAATAGGTACTTTAACCGAAACCATCAATGCAGTAACATTGGCACAACACAATGGTTATAATACCATTATGTCGCACCGCAGTGGCGAAACGGAAGATACTACCATTGCAGATTTAGCGGTGGCTTTAAATTGTGGTCAAATTAAAACGGGTTCTGCATCTAGAACCGATCGTATGGCTAAATACAATCAGTTGATTCGTATTGAAGAAGCATTAGGCGAAACGGCCATCTACCCTAAAGGGAAGGTGAAGTTTGGCAATAAATAGGCAAGGCTTTAAATTTTTAAAAGTCTTTGTACAAAAAGGTTGGGTTATTATTAGAACTACGCTAATTTTACCCCAACCTTTTTTTATGTCATTTTTGAAAAAAATTATACCCTTTGTAGCCAATAGATACTTTATCGTGTCAGTAGGATTTTTTGTTTGGATGCTTTTTTTTGATCAGCGAGATTTTTTTCAACAAAAGGAAAGATCGGCCGAATTAAAAAAAGTGGAAGCCGCTAAAAAATATTATCAATTAGAAATTGACAAAACAAAAAAGCAACTTAATAATATACAGAATAATCCTGCCTCTGTTGAAAAATTTGCAAGAGAGAGATATTTATTAAAGCGTGAAGGGGAGGAAGTGTATTTATTTGAAGACACGATGCTTGCGCAAAATAAAAAATGACAAAAAAGGAGCGTTATTTAAATGTGCTTTCTTACTTTCAGCACCATCAACCCATTGCGGAAACTGAATTAACCTATGCGTCTCCGTTTCAATTATTAGTTGCTGTTATTTTATCAGCGCAGTGTACTGATAAAAGGGTGAATGCCACCACACCTGCTATATTTAATAGTTTCCCCACGCCACAAAAAATGGCAGTTGCTTCCTTTGATGCGGTATTTGCGTTGGTTAAAAGTATTTCCTATCCTAATAATAAAGCCAAGCACTTAATTAAAATGAGTCAAATGTTGATTGACCATTATGATGGCGAAGTGCCTATGTCTATTGATGCCTTGGTGACACTACCTGGTGTTGGACGAAAAACGGCAAATGTAATTACCAGTGTAATTGATCAGCAACCTAATATGGCGGTGGATACGCATGTATACAGAGTAAGTAGAAGAATTGGGTTAGTGCCCATGACGGCAACCACGCCTTTAGCAGTGGAAAAAGAATTAATCAAACATATTCCTTCAGCACAAGTTCATATCGCGCATCATTGGTTGATTTTACATGGCAGGTATACTTGCTTAGCACGAAGTCCCAAATGCGATACTTGTGCTATTCGACTTTTTTGTAAGCAAGGATCTAAAATTTAAAAGCTTCCCTCGAATGATCGAGGGAAGCTTTTAAATAAATATCGACTAACTATTTTATAATTTTTCTATTGCGTCTACTAATTCGTGTTTAGCAATCGGGCTTCCCATGATTCTATTAAATCCTTTTGCATCCACAAAATATTTATCTCTAATAATTTTAATAAGCTGCCCATTATTGATTTCAGGGATTAATACTGTTTCAAAATTTTTCAAGATATCTCCTAAATTTTTAGGGAAAGGGCGCATGTACTTAATATGAGCATGACTTACATCCTTGCCTTTGGCTTGTAATTCTTGTACAGCACTTTTAATGGTACCATAAGTAGATCCCCATCCCAATACCAATATCTTTCCTTTTTCATTACCGCTATCAATAGTTTGTAAAGGAATATAATCTGCAATTTTTTCAATCTTAGCTTCTCTAGTTTTTACCATGAACTCATGATTTTCTGAATCATAGCTCACATTACCTGTTTCGGCTTGTTTTTCCAATCCGCCAATACGGTGCTCTAAACCTGGTGTTCCTGGAATAGCCCATGGTCTTGCTAATTTTTCGTTTCTCTTATATGGAAGGTATTTTTCTTCTCCTTCGTCTAAGCTTGTTTTAAATTTCACTTCGATGGCAGGAAGATCACTTGCATTTGGGAATTTCCAAGGTTCTGCACCATTGGCAATATAACCATCACTTAATAAAATGACTGGTGTCATATGTTGCAATGCAATACGAACTGCTTCAAATGCCATCTGAAAACAATCACTTGGTGTTGAAGCTGCAATGATTGGAATAGGTGCTTCACCATTTCGTCCATAGTAAGCTTGCATCAAATCACTTTGTTCAGTTTTAGTAGGTAAACCTGTTGAAGGACCTCCTCTTTGAATGTTGACAATCACTAATGGAATTTCCAACATCATTGCTAGTCCCATGGCTTCGGTTTTTAATGCCATACCTGGTCCTGATGTGGTGGTCAATCCAATGGAGCCTCCGTAGCTTGCGCCAATCGCTGCAGCAATACCTGCAATTTCATCTTCAGCTTGAAAAGTACGGATTCCGAAATTTTTATATTTACTTAGTTCATGTAAAATATCAGTAGCGGGTGTAATTGGATAAGAACCTAGAAATAAAGGAAGACCACTTTTTTGCGACCCTGCAATTAAACCCATCGACAAGGCTTGGTTTCCCATAATACTACGGTAATGACCAGGCTCCATTTTAGATTTTTCAACCCTGTATCGAGTGCTAAATAATTCTGCAGTATCACCATAGTTATATCCCGCCTTTAATACATCCACATTACTATTAAATATATTAGGCTTTTTACCAAATTTCTCTTTTAAAAACTCGATGGTATTGTCTAGACTACGATTGTATATCCAATAGATTAAACCCAATACAAACATATTTTTTGCACGGTCTCTTTCTTTATTTCCTAATTCAGTATATTCTTTTAATGCTTCGCGTGTTAATTTGGTAACATCTACTTTCGTTAATTCATAACCATCTAAGCTTCCATCTTCTAATGGATTCACGCCATCGCTATAAGCAGCTAAGCGTAAATTTTTAGTATCAAATCCTTCAAGATTGGCGATAATTTTTCCACCTTTTTTTAAACCTTTTAAATTTACTTTTAAAGCGGCAGCATTCATAGCAACTAATACATCACAAACATCACCAGGAGTGTATACTCTGTTTGAACTAAAATGAATTTGAAATCCACTTACTCCAGGAAGGGTTCCTAATGGAGCTCTGATTTCGGCAGGGAAGTCTGGGAAGGTCGCTAAATCAATTCCTAATAGCGCTGTATTATTGGTAAACTGTTGACCAGTTAATTGCATACCATCACCACTATCTCCGGCAAACTTGATCACCACATCCTGTAAAATCACTTCATTTTGCATAAATCTTAAATTTGAGCACGAAGGTACAAATCATAGGCTTAAAATGACTATTTTTTAGCACTTTATTATAGATTTCTATAGTAGCTTTACGCCCATAATTGATTCATTTTATGCAGTTAGGCCTGGTTTTTTATTACTTGATCGCTTTTTTTGTAAATATTATTAGCTTTTCGAATACCACTAGTGTAAGAAAACCTCTACTAAGACCCTATCATGTTAAAGAAGCTAGACCCATTATAGATAGCAATATCAAAACTATTTACCTCAGTTTTGATGACGGTCCTTTAACAGGCACTCCTAATTGTATTGATATTTGTACAAAAGAAAAAGTACCTGCCACTTTTTTTGAAGTGGGTTTGCATCAATCTAGATCGGCTTTTGGTAAAAATGTATATCAGCAAATTTTAAAAGACAGTGCTCTTTTTGCAATTGCCAATCATAGTTTTTCCCATGCTTATAGTAAATACATTTCTTTTTATCATCATCCAGATTCTGCATTATTGGATTTTTTAAAAGCAAAATATTATTTGAAACCAACAAATAATATCACAAGACTTCCTGGGAATAATGCTTGGAATTTAATGACTAAAAAAAGGGCTAGCGAGTTGGTTTCACCTTTGGTGAAAAAAATGGATAGTATAGGATTTAATGTTATTGGTTGGGATTTACAATGGCGTTTTAATAAAAATGGCAGACCCATTCAAAGTCCAAAATGGATGGCGATGCAAGTAGATAGTCTCTTTTTTTACAATCAAACTGTCACAAAAAATCACTTGGTGATTTTAATGCATGACCAAATGTATAGAGCGCCTCAGGATTCAATCAAATTAGCACAATTCATTCAATTGCTAAAGCAAAATGGACACTATACTTTTCAAAAATTGACCCATTATCCTGGATTAAAGCCTAATATCTAAACCTGGCGGGATTAACTTTTTTTTAGATATTTAATACAAACTATTTAGTATTTTTGAGTAACCAATTAAATGAATTCATTATGGCAATGTTTAAATCAGGTAATCCAACACTTACCGCAAAAATTTTTGACAAAAGTTTACATGAAAATGCAAGTGCTTTCGGTGTGATGAGTATAAGAGGTACTATGAATAAATTTGGATTTTTATTATTTATGGTCATGGCTTCTGCTATGTATGTATGGAATATTTATGCCGAAGGCAATGTAGGTACTGCGACTACTTTAATGATTGCAGGCGCTATTGGGGGATTTGTATTAGCCATTGTAATGATGTTTAAACCTAACTGGGCTGGATATATTGCACCTGCTTATGGTATTTTAGAAGGCTTATTTATTGGAGGCATCAGTGCTTTTTTTAATGCAATGTTCCAAAAGTCTTACCCCAATATTGTATTACATGCAGTGGGCTTAACATTAGGAGTGGCACTCGCTATGTTTTTATTATATAATTTCCGAGTGATCAGCGTCACCAATCGTTTGCGTTCAATCATTATGTCAGCAACCTTAGGTATTGGTTTATTTTACTTAATTGTATGGATTTTAGGAATGTTTGGTGTGGACATGGGATTTGCTTTTGATAGTTCTCCATTAAGTATTGGAATCAGCCTATTTATTGTTGGTATTGCTGCACTCAATTTATTATTAGACTTTGATGCGATCGAAAAAGCAGCTGAAATGGGGGCGCCAAAGTATATGGAATGGTATAGTGCATTTGGACTATTGGTGACATTAGTTTGGTTGTACCTTGAAATTTTAAGATTATTAAGCAAATTAAACTCTAAGAATTAGAGGCATTTTTGCACTTTTAGTTATAAGGACTTATAGGAACAGTCTCGGGTGCATCACTCGGGACTGTTTTATTTTGGGCTGTTTTTTTAATCTGCCTATAAAAATGGTAAATTTGAAGTATAACCCTTAGGAATGGATTTTAAGCGCGACAAGTTAGAGGAGGACCAATTAATTTATTTTTATCGTTCCTTGCTTTTGCCAAGAATGATAGAAGATAAAATGCTTGTGTTGTTGCGCCAAGGTAAAATTAGTAAGTGGTTTAGTGGTATTGGGCAGGAAGCCATTTCGGTAGGGGCTACATTGGCCATGGATATGAATGAATGGATTACGCCTTTGCATCGCAACTTAGGTGTGTTTACAGCAAGAAATATGCCCTTGGTTGATTTGTTTAGACAATGGCAAGGTGATCCATCTGGTTATTCAAAAGCACGGGAACGAAGTTTTCATTTTGGGAGTAAAGCACATCATATCTGTGGTATGATTTCACATTTGGGTCCTCAATTGGCAATTGCAGATGGGATTGCATTAGCCTATCAATTAAGAGGCCAATTAAAAGCCACACTTACATTTACTGGAGAAGGTGGTACGAGTGAGGGGGATTTTCATGAAGCATTAAATGTGGCGTCTGTATGGGGACTCCCTGTTATTTTTTTAATAGAAAATAATGGATATGGATTAAGCACACCTACAACTGAACAATATCATTGTGATTATTTAGTTGACAAGGCAAAGGGTTATGGCATGGAAGGTGTGCGCATTGATGGTAATAATATTTTAGAAGTATACCAAACTATTAAAGGAGCTAGAGAGTATTGTATTAATGCCCAACGACCTTATCTTATTGAATGCACTACTTTCAGAATGCGAGGTCATGAGGAAGCAAGTGGTGTAAAATATGTTCCTAAAACATTAATGGAACAATGGTCTCGAAAAGATCCGATTAAAAATTATGAACAATTTTTAGTACGAGAAAAAGTATTGACCGAAATGCAAGTGGCTTCGATTCGTCATGAAATAAAAGAACATATTGAATCTGAATTAAAAATAGCCCTGCAGCCCGATCCATTGACCTTGTCTATAGATCATGAGTTAATAGATGTTTACGCGCCTATTGTTGATAATACCATCACTCCTTTTGAAAAATTAAATAATCCCATTTTAACGACTAAGCGATTTATTGAAGCCATAAGTGATGCATTAAAACAATCCATGGTACTATATCCTGATTTGATTTTAATGGGTCAAGACATTGCTGAATATGGTGGTGCATTTAAAGTAACCGAAGGCTTTGTTGAACAATTTGGAAAACAACGCATTCGTAATACACCTATTTGCGAAAGCGCTATTGTGGGCGCAGCATTGGGTTTAAGTATAGAAGGAGTGAAGTCGGTGGTGGAAATGCAATTTGCAGATTTTGTAACGATGGGATTTAATCAAATTGTAAATAACCTTGCTAAAATTCATTATCGATGGGGTCAAAATGCGGATGTGGTCATAAGGATGCCAACAGGCGCAGGGGTTGGGGCTGGTCCATTTCATTCTCAATCCAATGAAGCTTGGTTTACTCATGTGCCTGGATTAAAAGTGGTATATCCTTCCAATCCGGCAGATGCAAAGGGGTTAATGATTGCCGCTTTAGCAGATCCTAATCCTGTTTTATATTTTGAACATAAAGCATTGTATCGAAGTAAGAGTGGTGAAGTGCCAGATGAATATTATACAACGCCAATAGGCAAGGCAAAAATAATTAGTAATGGAGAGGAAGTTTGCATTATTACTTATGGCATGGGCGTTGTATGGGCCCAACAATATCAGGAAGCAAATCCAAATATTTCTGTTTGTATTTTAGATTTACGCAGCTTAGCGCCTTTGGATTATGAATCTATAAAACAAGTGGTTCAAATGACGGGTAAGGTTTGTTTATTGCATGAAGATAATTTAACCGGAGGCATTGGAGGAGAAATGAGTGCCTGGATTGCAGAACATTGCTTTGAATTTTTAGATGCACCTATTTTGCGATGTGCATCACTAGACACGCCCATCCCATTTAATTTGGAATTAGAAAAACAATACTTAGCCAATAGTAGGTTAGAAGAAATGATGCAGCGATTATTGACTTATTAATCAAAAAATCCGCTTAAATTTTATTCTTTGGATCAAGTAAACAAGCCTACCCGTTTATGGGGTAGGCTTGAAAAATCATTAGATAAAAATGAATAAGCCTCTTAGATTTTTATCAAGAGGCTTATTCATTAATTAGGGTTATTAATAAATCAAGGCCCTCGTTTATGGGGGGCCTTGAAAAAATCATTATAGGGAGTATCAATAACCCTTAATTTTTAATTAGGGTTATTGATACGATACACGCGTAAAAAATTCCCTCCTAATACCTTACTTATATCTTTATTTGAATATCCACGTGCGATTAATGCTTTTGTAAATACAGGATAATCAACCACTGTTTTTAATTGTTTTGGGGCAGAATTGATACCATCAAAATCTGAACCCAGACCTACATGGTCAATGCCTATTAACTTAACAATATGATCAAAGTGTTGCATGAGTTGTTCTAAATCGGGTTTGATATTTTCACTTTCTGCAGGGTATTTATCTGATATCATTGTGAATGCATATTCGCGTTGAATTCCAGTAGCCAACAAGGAATCAATTTCGACGGTATGATTTTTTCTGAAGGCGGCATCTTTTTTTGAAAAATTACTATCTACAAATCCTGAGAAAAAATTTAAGCAAATTACACCACCATTTTTCCCAATTGCTTTAATTTGATCATCTTTCAAATTTCGAGAAACAGGACAAATACTATACGCATTACTATGCGAAGCAATCATGGGCTTTGTAGTTGTTTTAATGGCATCCCAAAAAGTAGTTTCCCCTACATGTGAAATGTCAACAATGATACCCAACTTATTCATTCGTTGAATAATTTCTTTTCCAAATGCAGAGAGTCCTTTATGTCCTGTGTATTTTGGATTTTTTTCGTCCGTATGAGAGCTGGCCCAGCTAGGTGAATTATTCCAAGTCAATGTCATATAGCGAACTCCTCTTTTATAAAAAGTATCCAATCGGTTGATATCATCTTCAATCATATGACCACCTTCAACACCATATTGTGCCACTATGATATTTTTTTGAATCGCTTTTTGCATCTGTTTCCAAGTTTTTGCTACGACGATTTTTTCTGGGTTCCTAGCCGCAACAGCATCTAGTGTATCTATTTCTCTCATTGCCCATGCATATGGGTTTACTTTGTCGCCATCGCACCAAATGGAAAATAATTGATAATCTACCCCTCCTTGCTTAAAACGGGCTAAATCTGAATGATTTATTCCTTTTAAATCCTGGTCCAAGCTCACTTTTTTCTCAATACAAGCAGTAAGACAGTCATTATGCGTATCCACTAGGACGGATTTAAAATGTATGGATTGTGCTTGGGCGCCTATTGTAAGTAGTAGTAAAAGGGTGCTTAAGTATTTCATACAATAGGATTGTTTTAATTGACAACTAAAATAACTATTTTTGCTCACCTAAAAACGACTATGTTAGATAAATTAGAAGCCATACAAGCCAGGTTTGAACAAGTGGGGGTGGCTTTGACCAATCCTGAGATCATCAACAATCAATCCGAGTTCGGGAAGATGAGTAAGGAGTATCGTGCCTTAGAAAAAATCATGAAGCCTTTTGAGCGCTATAAAAGGGTTTTAGCCGATCATCAATTTGCAAAAGAAAGTTTAAATGGGGACGATCCCGAAATGCGTGAATTGGGTAAATTGGAATTACCTGCTTTAGAAGAAGAAAAAGTGCAATTAGAAAAGGACTTAACTAAATTATTAATACCCAAGGATCCGCAAGATGATAAAAATGCGATCATTGAATTAAGAGCTGGCACCGGTGGTGATGAAGCCAGTTTATTTGTGGGAGATTTATTGACTATGTACACAAGGTATTGTCAAAAGAAAGGTTGGAAAGTGGCCATCGCAAGCGAAAATGAAGGAACTGTTGGAGGATATAAGGAAGTGATATTAGAAGTAACAGGGGAAGATGTGTATGGTACCATGAAATTTGAAAGTGGTGTACACCGAGTACAACGCGTACCAAGTACCGAAACACAAGGCAGGGTGCATACTTCTGCTGCCACTGTTGCTGTAATGCCAGAAGCGGAAGAGGTTGATTTTGTTTTAAATCCTGCAGATGTAAAAATGGAAACTTCACGAAGTGGAGGTGCGGGTGGTCAAAATGTAAATAAAGTAGAAACCAAAGTAATGTTAACGCATATTCCAACAGGCACTGTTATCATTTGCCAAACGGAGCGTTCGCAATTAGGTAATAGAGAAAAAGCCATGGGGATGATGCGTACCAAATTATTTGAAGAGCAGGTTCGTAAGCAGGAAGATGAAATTTCTCGTCATCGTAAAACTTTGGTAAGTACTGGCGATCGAAGTGCAAAAATTAGAACCTACAACTGGCCACAGGGAAGGGTGACAGATCATCGAGTGGGAGTGACTTCTTATAATTTAGATGCAGTAATCAATGGTGAAATTGAAGAATTTATTGAAGCTTTACAAGTTGCAGAAAATGCAGAAAAAATGTTAGTGCAACACTAATTATTTATACTTCTTATTTAGAAACAGCGATACTTTTTTCCCATTTCCAAGCGGTGCGCATCATATCGTCTAAGGAATAATTAATTTTCCATCCTAATTTTTGGACCGCATAATCATTGTTGGCATAAATAGCAATAATATCACCTGCTCTTCGAGGTCCAATTTGATAATTCAATTTCAATCCTGATACTTTTTCAAATGCCTTGATGGCTTCTAAAACAGTAATGCCATTGCCTGTACCTAAATTAAAAATATCGCAAAGGTGAGGTTCATTTTTTTTGATGGAATACTGAAGTGCTAAAGTATGCGCTCGTGCAATATCACATACATGAATGTAGTCGCGAATACAACTACCATCTCTTGTATCATAATCATCACCATACACTTGCATCGTATCTAATTTACCAATAGCCGTTTGTGTGATGGCGGGTACTAAATTTTGTGGACGCCCAATAGGAAGCTCGCCAATTGCAGTGGAAGGATGTGCCCCCACTGGATTAAAATAGCGTAATAAAATAGTAGACAAAGGTTTTACAAAAGCTGTATCCTTAATAATGGTTTCGCCCATTTGCTTGGTGGCGCCATAAGGAGAAGCGGCTGGTTGTAATTCAGTTTGTTCAGTCACGGGAATGGAATGAGGATTGACATA
>Ga0114977_10002858_pt1 | contig 11091 bp, 10 predicted proteins | sample S_130805_MF_Meta_FD_87026 | JGI IMG/M metagenome (GOLD analysis project Ga0114977, IMG submission 87026) | Freshwater microbial communities from Lake Simoncouche, Canada to study carbon cycling - S_130805_MF_MetaG | ecosystem: Environmental > Aquatic > Freshwater > Lake | place: Lake...
AACATGGAATCAGGCCCGCTGACCCAAGCTGCGGAACTCCCACTCGTGAATTTGATGGCTTTGAAGGTGCCGGCGGGCACGTTCACATCCTCTTCGCCCGCCTCGGCTTGTTCTGTTTCAATCAGTCGTGCAGTGACAGGCAATCCTAAATCGCGGCCTGCTTCCAGCGAGTAATAGCGGCTGATTTGCGAACCTTTGGCTTTGCGGTCGTAATACCAATAGTGCCACCAGTCGCTGGCCAGTGGATGCAAGCTGATGGAAAATTCTTTGGGCGTCGACCGCAGTTGATGCACTTGGCCCTCCGGCCCTGTCGATGTGAGGTCCATGGTGTCGTTATTGAAAACAATCTGTGCGGACCCTTTAAACTTTCCTAGGGTGAAAAACTGCGCAAAGGCGTCGAGCGGGCGCAAGTCTCGATCGACGCGGGCAACCCCGGTGAACTGTGTGTTTGTGGCAAATAAATCGTGCCACATGATCATGGTGCGCGAGCCATCGCCATAGGCGAACAGTTGCCAATTTTCAACGCCGCGGACGCGCCTATCAGAAATGGTGCGGTACTCGTATGTCCCGCGCGCCCAGCGCACGATGTTGCTGTTGGGCCCGGCGTTTTCGGGCGCGACCGCCTGCGGTGCCTGCGCCAAGGTGGGCATAGCCCCGGCGGCCATGGCGAGCAAAACAGCAAGCAGTCGGCTCAGCATCGGTTCGCTTCCCCATTTTCCCTAGGGTGATCGTGGCCCAAAGTGACGGGGTCAAGCAATGGACACATTCGGACATTCCCGCTTTTATCGCGGTGTGGGGCCCGCGGGTGTTTGACTTCGCGCGCCGGGGGGAGTTACATCTAACCCCTCTCGGCCGGGGTGGCCGAAGACCTTGGAATTCCTCGCAAAGATCGGGATTTGGCTGCCATGTCAACCGCTGCAAAACCCACCACAACACGAACAATGGGAACGCGCGAAATCGTCCGTCCGTTGTCGCCGCACCTGCAGGTCTACCGCATGCCTTTGGCGGCAATGCTGTCGATCGCCGGTCATCGCGCGACGGGCATCGGATTAGTGCTAGGTCTGTTGTTGTTAACGTGGTGGCTGGCTGCGGCTGCTTTTGGCGATACTGCGTATGCCACTGTCATGGCATTCATTGGGTCCTGGCTCGGACAGCTCGTTCTGTTTGGCTTTTCGGTAGCGTTTTATTTCCATGTCTGCACCGGGGTCCGCCATTTATTTTGGGACGCGGGCAAAGGTTTTGAAATTCCCGCAACTCAGCGCACCAATCAAATCGTGATCGCGGCGGCCGTGGCCCTGACGATTCTCACTTGGCTCATCGTTTAAGGAGCACCCCATGACATCTAAACCTGGCGTGCTTCGTTCTGCTCTGGGCCATGTCCGTGGCTTGGGATCTGCCAAAGAAGGCACGCATCACTGGTGGCAGCAACGTCTGACGGCTGTCGCCCTGGTGCCGCTCTCAATTTGGCTGATTGCCAGCATCGTGCGTTTGTCGGGCACGGGCTATGCCGGCTTCGTGGATTGGTTTCACAATCCGATCCATGCATCAGTGATGATCTTGTTCCTGGTCGCGAGCTTCCATCACGCGCAATTGGGTATGCAAGTCGTGATCGAGGACTATGTCCCCGGCCATGCCGCGCGAATTGTCTGCGTCACGGCTGTTAAATTTGGCTGCTTTGCGCTGGCGGTGCTGTGCACGGTTTCCATTCTTGTTGTTGCGTTTAAAGGTTGATCGGTCATGGCGTTTAATACAGCGGGCTATAACATCGTCGATCACGACTACGATGTCGTGGTTGTGGGCGCGGGCGGTGCAGGTTTGCGCGCCACCTTTGGCATGGTTCAAAACGGCTTGAAAACCGCCTGCATCACCAAAGTGTTTCCCACGCGCAGTCACACCGTTGCCGCCCAGGGCGGCGTCGGTGCCGCACTTGGCAACATGGCCGAGGACAACTGGGTTTGGCATATGTACGACACCGTCAAGGGGTCGGACTGGTTGGGCGATCAAGACGCCATTGAATACATGTGTCGCGAGGCTATTCCGGCGGTGTACGAGCTTGAAAACTATGGCGTGCCCTTTTCGCGCACACCCGATGGCAAAATTTATCAGCGTCCCTTCGGCGGCCACATGCGCAACTTCGGCGAAGCACCGGTCCAGCGCGCCTGTGCTGCGGCTGACCGCACCGGCCACGCGATTTTGCACACGCTCTATCAGCAAAGTCTGAAATATCAGGCCGAGTTTTTTGTCGAATACTTTGCCATCGATTTGATGATGGATGCGGAAGGCTGCCGCGGCGTTGTCGCGCTCGATATGGCCACGGGCACTATTCATCGGTTCCGCGCGCACACCACCGTGATTGCCACGGGTGGTTATGGCCGCGCCTATTTCTCGTGCACCTCGGCGCACACCTGCACCGGTGACGGCAACGGCATGGTGGCCCGCGCGGGCTTGCCGCTGCAAGATATGGAATTCGTGCAATTCCATCCCACTGGTGTCTATGGCGCCGGTGTGCTGATCACCGAAGGTGCGCGCGGCGAAGGTGGCTATCTCACAAACTCCGCAGGCGATCGCTTTATGGAACGCTATGCGCCCACGGCCAAGGACCTGGCCTCGCGCGATGTTGTCTCGCGCTCGATGACCATGGAAATTCGCGAAGGCCGCGGCGTTGGGCCCGAGAAAGATCACATTCTGCTGCATCTGGAGCACTTAGGCGCTGACGTGCTGTATCAACGTCTGCCCGGCATTACTGAAACAGCGAAAATTTTTGCCGGCATCGACGCCACCAAGAACGCCATCCCCGTGCTGCCGACCGTGCACTACAACATGGGCGGCATTCCCACCAACTACATGGCCGAGGTGATCAAGCCGCTGCCGGGCAAACCCGACAACGTGCTGCCGGGCCTGATGGCTGTGGGCGAGGCGGCCTGCGTGTCGGTGCACGGCGCCAACCGTTTGGGCACAAACTCACTGCTTGATCTGGTGGTGTTTGGTCGTGCGGCCAGTTTGCGCGCCAAAGATATCGTCAAAGCCGGGGCCACACATCGGCCGCTGCCCAAAGACGCGTCAGACTTGGCGCTGAGCCGCTTAGATCGCATCCGCAATGCCAATGGTTCGCTGACCACTGCCGCTATTCGCAAGTCAATGCAGCGCACCATGCAAAACGATGCGGCCGTGTTCCGCACCGCCAAAACCCTCAAAGAGGGCTTGGACAAAATGGGCCAAATTGCCGGTACCATGAAAGACCTGAAGGTGTCGGATCGTAGCCTGATCTTTAATACCGATCTCATTGAAGCGCTGGAGCTGGACAACCTTATTCCGTGCGCGCTGGCCACTATTGCCGGCGCTGAAGCCCGCCACGAAAGCCGCGGCGCACATGCGCATGAAGATTATCCCAATCGCGATGATGCGAACTGGATGAAGCACACGCTGGCCTCGATCGACGAGGCTTACAAGGTGAAGCTCGATTATCGCCCGGTGCACACCTATACGCTGACCAACGAAGTTCAGTACATCCCGCCCAAAGCGCGCGTGTACTAAGAAAATTTGTTCGAGGGTTCCATGGCCGAATTTACGCTTCCCAAAAATTCTCAAGTCAAAGCGGGCAAAAAGCACGCCGCCCCGGCGGGTGCCAAAAATCTGCGCACGTTCCAGATTTATCGCTACGATCCCGATAAAGACGAGAACCCGCGGCTCGACAGCTACGATGTCGACATGGATACCTGCGGGCCCATGGTGCTGGACGCGCTGCTGAAAATTAAAGACGAAACCGATCAAACACTCACGCTTCGCCGCTCGTGCCGCGAAGGCATTTGCGGCTCGTGCTCGATGAATATCGACGGTCGCAACACGCTGGCCTGCTTAAAGCCCATCGAGGAATGCAAAGGCGACGTGAAGGTTTATCCGTTGCCGCACATGCCCGTCATCAAAGACCTAGTGCCCGATCTCACGCACGTGTACGCGCAATACGCCTCTATCGAGCCGTGGCTCAAGTCCGACACGCCGGCACCACCCAATGCCGAACGCAAACAATCACCCGAAGAGCGCGCCAAACTAGATGGGTTGTGGGAATGCATTTTGTGCTTCTGCTGCACCACGTCATGCCCCAGCTATTGGTGGAACGGCGACCGCTATTTGGGCCCAGCGATTTTGCTGCAAGCCGCACGCTGGATTAATGACTCGCGCGACGAGGCCACCGGCGAGCGTTTGGACAACCTGGAAGATCCCTTCCGGCTGTATCGCTGCCACACAATTATGAACTGCACGCAGACTTGCCCGAAGGGCCTCAACCCCGCCAAAGCCATCGGTGATATCAAAATGAAGATGGTCGAACGCCAGGGGTAATTATTTCTGGTCAACCCCCAACGCATTTAAAAAACGCGCGCGTCGGGGCTAGCAGCACGCAGCGGAATTCGTCCTGGCCGTCAAACACCGCCGTCCGGTTGGTTTTGGCGCATTCGGCTTTGGCCAACGTCAGCACGTCGCGCGGTGTGGCCCCCCGACTCGAGTAGCAAATAGCCACCCGGTCGGGCGTCGAGACCCCCACCTCGGTTTTCTGACCGGCCTCGCGCCGGGCATCCACAAACGGCGCGCTACCGCAACTGCATAAGCCAAAGGCCATCACAACGAGGGCGGCGGCCTGCCGCCAACCGCGCCCTGAGACTCGAGGGGGGGTGTCGCCCGCCGCAGGAAGGGTCGCCCTAGAATGTTCCAAATCCATGAAATTCCTTGCAAATCTGCCGCGTTTGAGGCGTTGTCAGCCTCATAGCACCTGTTTATCTTTCAGGCCGAACGCACTGTTGTCGAGGGGATATCTGATGCCTGTTACCGCCGAAGACCTTCTCAAAGAAGGCAAAAAATTCCGTCTGGTTACCCGTAGCGATTTCGACGGGCTGGTTTGCGCCGCCGTCTTGAAAGAGCTGAAGCTGATCGACGAAATCAAGTTCGTCCACCCCAAAGATATGCAAGACGGGGTGATCGAAATTTCCAGCCGCGATATCACGACCAACCTGCCCTATGTCGAGGGCGTCCGCGCGGCATTCGACCACCACCTGTCTGAAACCGTGCGCGTCGGCGCCAAAGACAACCATATTATTGATCCCAAAGCGCCATCGGCCGCCCGCGTGGTGTACGATTTCTTTGGCGGCAAGAAAAAGCTGCCGCGCATTGGCGATGATTTGATGATCGCGGTCGATAAGGGCGATGCCGCCCAGTTCAACAAAAACGAAGTCCTCAACCCCCAGGGCTGGGACTTGATGAACTTTCTGATGGATGCCCGCACTGGTTTGGGCCGCTTCCGCGAGTTCACCATTTCGAACTATCAGTTGATGATGGAACTCATCGACAAATGCGTTGAAATTCCCATCGACGAAATTCTCATGCTGCCCGATGTGGTCGAGCGTGTGGACCTGTATGTCGAGCACGAAGCCAAAGCCAAAGAGCAAATCAAGCGTTGCTCGAAGGTTTACAAAAATTTGGTCATTCTCGACCTGCGCGATGAAGACACCATTTGGGCAGCCAATCGCTTTTTGATTTACGCGCTGTACCCGGAAACCAACATTTCCATCCACGTCATGTGGGGCTTGAAGAAGCAGAACACCGTGTTCGCGATTGGGAAGTCGATCTTTGATCGTGGATCAAAAACCAACGTTGGTGATTTGTGCCTCAAGTACGGCGGCGGCGGTCATATGGCGGCGGGTACCTGCCAAGTGCCCAACGACCAGTCGGAAAAAACGCTGGGCGACTTGATCGCAAAAATCAACGCCGACGGCTGATCTTTCTTTTTTCGCTTTCGCTGTATCGCCCGGCAGGTTTCTGTTCGGGCGATACGCATTTTAGCCTGTTGCATTTGAAGTGACCGAAGGCCCCATTTTCCGTTATCGCGAACTCATGACGCGGGGCGAGCTCAAGCCCGACCCAGCGCAAGAGCTCGCGGCTGAACGGCTGCAAAGCCTGCACCACGCTCTGCTGCACTACACACCCAAAAGCGGCAAAAAAGGCTGGATGCAGCGCTTCGGCCTCATGCCCGACATCGACCGCGCACCACCGCAGGGCATTTATTTGTATGGCGGCGTCGGGCGCGGCAAATCGATGCTGATGGATTTGCTGTTCGAAAGCGTGCCGATCAAAACCAAAGACCGCGTGCATTTCCAAGCCTTTATGCGCGACATCCACGCCGAGATTCATCAACTGCGCCAAATGCCCGTGCCTTTCGAAGGCGATCCGATTCCCGGCATGGCTGATGGGATCGCAGACAACACGACACTGCTGTGTTTGGACGAGCTTGAAGTCCGCGATATCGCCGATGCGATGATCGTCAGCCGATTGTTTCAGCGCCTGTTTGAGCGCGGTGTGGTGGTTGTGGCGACGTCGAACCGCCATCCCGACGATCTTTATAAAGACGGCCTGCAACGCGAAAAATTTTTGCCATTCATTGGTCTTCTCAAAACCAAACTTGATGTCTTGGCGCTGGAGTCACAGCAAGATTACCGCCTTGGCCGATTGATGGGCCAGTCGGTGTATTACACACCCTTAGGCCCAACGGCCGACGCCGCTCTGAATCAAGCCTGGGCGCGCATGACCGATGATGCTACTGCGAAGGCTGACTTTATTTCGGTACAGGGCCGGCGCGTGACCATTCCCGCCAGTGCGCACCAAGTGGCAAGGTTTGCGTTTTCAGATCTGTGCCAACAAGCGTTGGGCCCCGCCGACTACATGGCGATTGCCGCGCAGTACTCAACAGTGATCATGAGCGACATTCCGCAAATGAGCGAAGATACCAAAGACGCCGCCCGGCGTTTTGTCACGCTTGTCGATGCCCTGTACGAACATCGCACCGTCTTAATTTGCTCGGCCGCCGTCGCGCCCATAGAACTCTACAAAGGTCGCGAAGGCGGATTTGAGTTTCAGCGCACCGCCTCCCGCCTCATCGAAATGCAAGCGGTGGACTACATTAAGCAACGACATGTTGAGGATTAGCAGTGTTTGGGGGGACGTAGCCTTCCATTCCGCCCCAGACAAAGTCGATGAAGTGACGACCGCCAAAAAAGACTACAACTCACACTTATTGGCACCACGGAACTTCATCTGCTCGGAAATCGCCGCTTTCATTTCGTCCATGCTGGCATAGCTTTTGGGTGTTTCGCCAATCAGCAACACAAAGGTCCCCGTTTTGGCGTCGCTGGTCGATGCTTCCACTTTGGCTCCGGCCTTGATCTGAACCGGGTTCACCACGGCGATTCTTAGTTTTGCATCGCGCATTTGTAAGCGCTCGGCCGTGCCCAAAAATGACTCGCTATGAAACGCACCGTTCAAATGCACCACCTTGCGCCCCGGATTTTTTTGCAGGTGCAAGTAAATTGACTCGGCCATCGTATCGTCGCGCGTCACTTGGGCTTCGAAGCTACGCAACGCGGCAGCACTTGGCCCCTTGGGCTTATCTTTATCCGTATCTTCGCCGTGCGATCCATCGCCCGCTGCAAAGCGCATATACTTATCTTTGTAGGCGCCTTCATTCAGGTGCAGTTGTGCCGCAGCCCAGCCCCGCTGTTCGGGTTTCATGGTCGCCAAAAAGTCAGCGCCCCTTTCGCCCACACAGCGAATGACCGATCCCGGGGCTTCGGCGGCAATCACCGGCAACCCTCGGGCTTTCGCATACTCCACCAGGGGTCGGTAACTGACCGGGTAGTTGTCCCAAGCACGCGCTTTGGTGCGCATGGGCTGCTCGCCGATTTTGCCCGCCATAAAGTCGTCAAGCGTGCCCTGGACATCGCGTTCAAACTGTTCCAGCGACAAGCTCACATTTGGCGCGCGTTCCTGGATCGCGCGAAACAGCGCCATTTGTGCAATGTGGTTGCCCGGGTGGCGATGTTCCTCGCCCAAAAAGACGACATCGAAATTTTTCAGTACGTCAGCGGCCTGGGCCACAGTCATAGGCTTGGGCGCGGCTTTGCCGCCATCGGTGTAAATCAGCGTAAAGTCCGTCAGGTCCTTTAGGGCAACCTTGGTCGCCGGGGGCTGGGACGCGCAGGCACTTAGGACGGCCACCACCAGACTCGCGGACCATAGCTTTAACCATTGCGGATTCATCACGCGCTCCCTTGCCCTAAATGCCCGATTCACGCTACCACCTCGGCCACAATTTAGCATTTGGAAAGGGAATACCACCCATGGCGCGTACCAAAATCGGCCTCGTCGGCGCGGGCAATATCGGCGGCACGTTGGCCCACCTCATTGGCCTCAAAGAACTCGGCGACGTTGCCATGTTCGACATTGCCGATGGCATTCCGCAGGGCAAAGGCTTGGATATCGCCGAATCAACCCCGGTTGAGGGCAAAGATTCAGCCTACAAGGGCGGCAACGATTACTCGGTCATCGCAGGTTCCGACGTCGTCATCGTTACGGCGGGCGTCCCGCGCAAGCCGGGCATGAGCCGCGATGATTTGCTTGGAATCAATTTGAAAGTCATGAGCCAAGTGGGCGAGGGGCTTAAAAAGCACGCCCCCAATGCTTTTGTGATCTGCATCACCAACCCATTGGATGCCATGGTCTGGGCCTTGCGCGAATACTCCGGACTGCCCAAGCACAAAGTGGTCGGCATGGCCGGCGTCCTGGATAGCGCGCGTTTCCGCTACTTCCTGGCCGAAGAGTTTAAGGTGTCGGTCGAGGATGTGACTGCATTCGTGTTGGGCGGACATGGCGACACCATGGTGCCTTTGACGCGCTATTCGACCGTAGCCGGAATTCCAGTGCCGGACCTGATCAAAATGGGTTGGAGCACTCAAGAGAAGATCGACAAAATCGTGCAACGTACACGCGACGGCGGTGCGGAAATCGTGGGCTTGCTCAAAACCGGCTCGGCGTTTTACGCGCCGGCGGCCTCTGCCATTCAAATGGCCGAAGCCTACCTGAAAGACAAAAAGCGCCTGCTTCCTTGCGCTGTGCATGTCGACGGACCTTATGGGCTCAAGGATATCTATGTCGGCGTGCCGGTCATTATTGGTGCCGGAGGTGTGGAGCGCACGGTGGAAATCGCGCTTACGGCCGACGAAAAGACCATGCTTGATAAATCGGTCGACTCGGTGCGCGGCCTCGTCGATGCCTGCAAGAAGATTGACCCCAACCTGGGCAAGTAATCGCGCCCTTTCGCAGTTTGAATCGTAGGGCCGGAGGGGCCTTAAGTCCTTCCGGCCCTTCGATTTTCCGGCCCGCACCCCGAGTCGCTGCGGTTGCGCCCCGGGGTTGGGGTGCTATAAATGGAATAACACCAAGCGATCATCAACATCGCATCGCTGCGGCCATTCATTCGGCCGTGTTCAGGGGAGCCGTGCCGCATGAATATCCATGAGTATCAAGCTAAGCAGATTTTGAAGAAATTCGGCGTGCCCGTGCTCGATGGCGGCGTCGCCTATACCGCAGCCGAGGCCGAAAAGGTCGCCGAGCGCTTGGGCAAGCCGCCGTTTATCGTTAAATCGCAAATTCATGCGGGCGGGCGTGGCAAGGGCAAGTTCAAAGAGAAAGAAGCCGGCGACAAAGGCGGCGTGCGCCTGTCAAAGTCGATTGCGGAAGTGAAAGAGAACGCCAGCCAGATGATCGGCAAAACGCTGGTCACAATTCAGTCTGGTGCTGCCGGCAAAGTGGTCAAGCGCGTTTACATTGAAGCGGGCTGCAACATTGCGCGCGAACTTTATTTGTCGATGCTGGTCGACCGCGCTTCAAGCCGTGTCACCATTATGGCGTCGACCGAAGGCGGCGTGAACATCGAAGACGTGGCGCATAACACGCCCGAAAAAATCATCCTGCAAACCATCGACCCCGTGACCGGCATTCAAGGGTTCCACTGCCGCAAGATTGCGTTTGGCTTGGGGCTCACGGGCAATCAAATCAAATCGTGCGCGAAATTGCTGCCGACCTTGTATGAGGCATTTCTGAAAACCGATGCCTCGATGCTGGAAATCAATCCGCTGGTCGTCACAGCCGAAGGCGAAGTGCTGCCGCTTGATGCCAAAATGAACTTCGATTCCAACGCGCTCTACCGCCACCCCGATATTATGGAACTGCGCGATGTGGATGAAGAAGACCCCACTGAACTTGAAGCCTCTAAGGCTGACCTGAACTACGTGAAGCTCGACGGCAATATCGGCTGCATGGTCAATGGTGCCGGTTTGGCCATGGCAACCATGGACATCATCAAGCTGTACGGCGGTGAGCCCGCCAACTTTTTAGATGTCGGCGGCGGCGCCACCAAAGAGCGGGTGACGACGGCGTTCAAAATTATTTTGTCGGACGTGAATGTCGAAGGCATTCTGGTCAATATCTTCGGGGGCATTATGCGCTGCGATGTCATCGCCGAAGGTGTGGTGGCCGCCGCCCGCGAGATCAGCCTGAATGTGCCTTTGGTTGTGCGCCTGGAAGGCACCAACGTCGATCTCGGCAAAAAGATCATGAAAGATTCTGGGCTTCCCATCATTACTGCCGACAATCTCGCCGACGCGGCGCAGAAGGTGGTCAAAGCCGTGAAGGAGGCCGCGTAATGTCTGTTCTCGTTGGTAAAAATACCAAAGTCATCTGCCAAGGCTTCACCGGCAGCCAAGGCACGTTCCATTCCGAGCAAGCCATTGCGTATGGAACAAAAATGGTTGGCGGCGTAACGCCCGGTAAGGGCGGCACGAAGCATTTAGATCTGCCTGTGTTCGATACCGTCGCGGATGCCAAAAAAGCCACAGGTTGCGATGCCTCGGCGATCTATGTGCCGCCGCCGTTTGCGGCCGACGCGATTTTAGAAGCCATCGACGCTGAAATTCCGCTGGTGGTTTGCATCACTGAAGGCATTCCGGTCCTCGACATGGTGCGCGTCAAACGCGTGCTTTCCGGTTCTAAAACCCGTTTGATTGGACCCAACTGCCCCGGCATTATCACGCCGGGCGAATGCAAAATCGGCATCATGCCCGGTCACATTCACCAAAAAGGTAAAATCGGCATTGTCTCGCGCTCGGGCACGCTGACGTACGAAGCCGTGGCTCAAACCACAGCGGCAGGCTTGGGCCAAACCACCTGTATTGGTATTGGCGGCGATCCGGTCAATGGCACGAACTTCAT
>Ga0114977_10002859_pt1 | contig 11087 bp, 12 predicted proteins | sample S_130805_MF_Meta_FD_87026 | JGI IMG/M metagenome (GOLD analysis project Ga0114977, IMG submission 87026) | Freshwater microbial communities from Lake Simoncouche, Canada to study carbon cycling - S_130805_MF_MetaG | ecosystem: Environmental > Aquatic > Freshwater > Lake | place: Lake...
CTTGGTGAAAACCTCGTAGAATTAACTACTGAAGTACAACATGCGATCGACTATATGGGCGGAGTTATCGATGAGTGATGTAGCAATCATCATGGGGTCAGATTCAGATTGGCCAGTTATGGAAGAAGCCGCTTTAGTTCTCGATAAGTTCGGAATTTCATATTCAACTGCAGTTGTTTCCGCTCATCGTATGCCACTTGAAATGGTTGCTTTTGCTCAAGGTGCTAAAAGTGCCGGCACAAAGGTAATTATTGCTGGCGCTGGCGGCGCTGCACATTTACCTGGCATGGTGGCATCGCTTACTACCTTGCCAGTTATCGGCGTACCAGTACCGCTAAAGACTTTAGATGGCATGGATTCACTACTTTCAATTGTGCAGATGCCGGCTGGAATTCCTGTTGCAACTGTCGGAATTGGTAATGCTAAGAATGCTGGAATTTTGGCAGCACGTATTTTAGGAATTAGCGAGGAAAAGATTTCGCAAAAAGTTGCAGATCACTTGAAAGAATTAGAAAGTGAAGCGAAAGCGAAAGGCGCTAGTTTAACTGCGCGCCGAAATCATAAAACTGGCTTCTAACTAAACTTTAAATAAAGCGCTGATATTCAATCGCTGGGCATCTATCCATAATTGTTAAAAGTCCAGCTGCTTGAGCTCGGTCTGCTGCGGCTTGATCAATAACTCCGAGTTGTAGCCAAACTGCCTTTGCCCCGATTGCGATTGCTTGATCAACTACCTCGCCAACTAAATTTGAATTTACAAAGCAGTCGACCACATCAATTTGAACTGGGATATCTAGTAGCGATTGGTACCCAGGTTCGCCATGAACCATTTCAGCCTTTGGATGCACTGGGAAAATTTGATGACCTTTATCTTGCAATAACTTGGCAACGCCAAATGCTGGCCGATCTGGGTTATTGCCTAAACCAACAACTGCCCAATTCTTAAGCTCAAGTGCTTGAGAAATTGTTTCAGTGGTATTCATTTATTAATCCGTACGGCCTAAGGCGTGGAATTTCCAGCCAGCTGCTCGCCAAAGTTCACGATCTAGAGCATTGCGACCATCAATAATCATCACTCCTTTAGTTAGAGCTTTAATAGCTACTGGATCGAGCTCTCGATACTGTTTCCACTCAGTTAAGTGCAAGATTAAATCTGCCCCTGTTACGCATTCTTCGATTGACTCAGCAAAACCTAAATTAGGGAATCGCTTGCGAGCATTTTCAATCGCTTTTGGATCATGTACTACTACTTGGGCGCCAGCTGCATGTAATTGAGCTGCGATATCTAAAGCAGGGGAATCTCGCACATCGTCACTATCTGGCTTAAAAGCAGCTCCCAAGATGGCGATCTTGTACTGAGTTAAATCTTCGGAAAGGTCTGCGCGCACTACATCGATGACGCGTTGACGAGCACGTAAATTAATGGCATCAATTTCAGTTAAGAATTCCAACGCTTGCTTGGCGCCTAGCTCTTCAGCTCGAGCCATGAATGCCCGAATATCTTTAGGTAAGCAGCCACCACCGAATCCAATACCGGCTTGTAAGAATCGATTGCCAATGCGTGGGTCGTATCCAATAGCTTTTGCTAAGACGGTGACATCGCCACCAGCTGCTTCACAAACTTCAGCCATCGCATTGATAAATGAGATCTTGGTTGCCAAGAATGAGTTGGCTGCTACTTTAACCAATTCGGCTGTTGGTAGATCAGCCCGAATCCAGGGGGTGCCAAGAGCGAGTACTGGTTCATAAACTTCCTTCAACATCTCTTCTGCTTTATCGCTAGTAACTCCAACTACTAAACGATTTGGGCGCAACGTATCTTCTACCGCGAAACCTTCCCGTAGAAATTCTGGGTTCCAAGCTAAATCTGCATGTGGTGCAGATTTCAGTAGTTCTTCACGCAGTGACTGCGCGGTGCCAACCGGCACAGTTGATTTTCCAACTACCAAAGAACCCGGCTTTAAGTATGGGGTTATTGCAGCAACTGATGAACGAACGTAAGTTAAGTCAGCGGCTAAGCCATCTTTACTCTGTGGAGTTCCTACACAGACAAAGTGCATATCTGCATCGGCCACTAGTGAAAAATCAGTTGTGAAAGTTAAGCGGCCAGATTTAACTTCTTCGGCCAGCAAAGTATCTAAACCAGGTTCATAGAATGGCAGCTCGCCTTTGCTTAGCTGCGCAATTTTGGCCGCATCGGCATCAACTCCGATTACTTCAAAGCCCAGCGATGACATGCAAGCAGCATGCGTGGCGCCTAGGTAACCAGTTCCGATAACGGATAATTTCATTTTCATGACCATTCCCTTATTTTGCACTCGGACATGCGTTATCCGATGCGGTTTCAGTCTTGAATTTATCAACGATAGTAGTTGTTGGCGAGGCACTCGCCGAAGGTGTCGCCTTTACTTCATCAATAATAGGTTGATCGTTCAATAAGCGACTAAACAAATCAGGCGCCAAGACACTGTCCCAGATTACAACCGAGCCAAGACCATCTACTCGACCATTGGCATTTGAGAGAGGAACGGTAAGCGTGCGAACTCGATCTGCTGATAGGTTTTTAAGCTGCTTCCCTAAAGTTAATAGGTCATTCTTATTAAACTGATTATCAGTGGTTACTGTCTTTATCGCGGCATTAAAGAAGCTGACCAATTTAAGTGGATTTAACAAAGTACTGGTGCTGGTTGCTTTTCGTAATACGGCAGACATAAACTCTTGTTGTCGTTTCATTCGACCAATATCGCCTTGCCCATCGAAGTAGCGAGTACGCACATATTTGAGAGCTTGAATTCCATTGAGAGATTGCAATCCCGCGGAAAGTTGCAAGTTGGATTTAGAGTCTTTAATATCTTTTTTAACACAGACATCAATGCCACCGAGTGCATCAATGATGTTTTTAAAGCCTAGGAAATTTATCTCAATGTAATGATCAATTCGGAGCCCAGTTTCACCTTCAATGGTTTCAATCAAGAGCGGAGCTCCACCAAAATTAAAGGCAGCATTTAACTTGTTTTGCCGGGCCGGTACTGTTTTAGTTGAGTCTGAGCTACTAACATGCTCTGGAATTTCGACTAACGAATCTCGAGGTAGTGAGATAATCACTGCACTGTCGCGGGCTTTACTAATGTGAACCAATAACATGGTGTCTGATCGCGCACCTGCTGCGACTTCAGTTCCACCGACCCAAAGTTCACGAATTTGCTCTCTAGTTAAACCTGTTCGGTTATCTGAACCCACCAGCAATAGATTCATGGCACTCGTTGGTTTATCGGGGCGGTTATCAATGCCGGCAAATGCATCAGTTCGATTAAGAGATCCGCTTACTCTGCCTAGCCCCAGCCAACCAATTGCAGAAAGGGCCACAATTCCCACCGAAACTGAGGTAATCGCCCGAATGGCACGGCTGTGTTTGCGAGGCGAAGACATGGCGAAAGCGTACTTGGACGATACGGTTTAGGGGCTATGACCACCGCACCTACCCCGAAAAAAATTGAGTTATCTATCTCACCGGATCTCTCCATCATTTTGCCAGTCCTAAATGAGGCAAACCATTTAGCAGCTGCGGTTAAAGCGATCCTTTCCCAGGATTATCAAGGCAAGTTCGAAGTAATTTTGGCAATAGGACCATCGAAAGATGCAACGCTAGAAATTGCAAATGAATTAGCTAGTTCTGATTCACGAGTCGTTGTCGTTTTAAATCCAACTGGGCGAACTGCGGCAGGTTTAAATCTCGCCTTAGCAAAATCAAATTCACCAATTATTGTCAGAGTTGATGGGCATGCCGAAATCCCAAGCAATTATCTTTCTATTGCCGTTGAATTACTGCGCAAAACTGGCGCCGTAAATGTCGGTGGACTAATGGGCGCAGTTGGCAAAACAAAATTTGAAAAATGCGTAGCCCGAGCAATGCGTAGTCCACTTGGTGTAGGGGCTGCAAAGTTTCACACTGGTGGCGGCTCTGGCGAAGTTGATACGGTCTATTTAGGTTGCTTCTTACGAGAAGCGCTAAATGAGATAGGTGGCTTCGACGAAAGATTCATTCGCGCCCAAGATTGGGAACTTAATTTTCGATTAAGAGAACGTGGCGGCAAAATTTATTTTGATTCTCGACTTGAAGTTACTTACCGACCAAGACCAAATCTGACAGCGCTAGCAAAGCAATATTTTGAATATGGCCGTTGGCGCCGTGTTGTATCTCGGAAACATGCTGGCACGATTAACTACCGATATCTAGCACCACCGTTTGCACTGGCTGGCTCAGTACTTTCATTAATAGCTGGAGCAACCATCTTGCCTTTGCTCTATCTTCCAGCCGTAATTTATGCAGGTTTTACGTTAGTAGCTGGAGTCATGCTCGGAGAAGGTTTACTAGAAAAGATCATGATGCCTGCTGTCCTATTAACTATGCAGATGGCTTGGGGCGCAGGCTTTCTAACCTCGCCAAAATCATTAGTACCGCAGGATTAACCTTGAAACGTCCTAACTTTGGCGCTCTTGTGCCCATTCTGATTTCAACTTTAGCGCTGATTAATCTTCCTTCAGCTTCAGCCGAAGTTCCTGCCACGATTTCATTTTCCGGCAAAGGTTATGGACATGGCGTTGGCATGAGTCAGATAGGCGCACGTGGCTTAGCTCTAGCGGGGGATACCGCAACGGCAATTATGAATTATTACTATCCCAGCAGTGATGTAACGCCATTAACAGATGATCAAATTTTGCGAATAAATGTTGGGCACCAGTTAACTTCGGCCTCTTTAAAAAGTGATTCGCCCGGCATGTCATTGCAATTGATTTCTGGTGATGGCACAGAGCCACAATTTCTTTCAGTTTTATCAGCAAAAGATTCAGTCAAGTTAGCTATTTCCGAGAAGCAAGTTGCAATAACCACTACTCAAGTTGGTATTACCACGATCTTAACTCCAGTTGATTTATTAACTATTCGTTGGAGCGGCACTAGATATTTAGCTGGGCCAGATTCTGTTTTATCTTTAACCCATACGAAAAAAACTACTAAGTATCGCTATGGGCAGATCCAAGTAAAAGTTGTTAAAGATGCCAAACTGGGCAATCGGCTAGAAATTGTGAATCAAGTTAGATTGCATGATGAGTATCTTTGGGGGATAAGTGAGGTTCCTTCCTCTTGGCCATCTGCAGCCCTGGAAGCTCAAGCTATAGCATCTAGAAGTTATGCCATGAGCAAAGTTGGCAAAGTTTTAAAGAGCTGCGATTGCGAGCTTTATTCCTCAATTAGTGATCAAAATTTTGCTGGGTATGCCAAAGAAATTGAACCAAAGTGGGGGCAACTTTGGAAAGCGGCAGTAACTCGCACATCTCTTACTGAAAGTACTGGCTTAGTAGTGACTCGAAATTCATTGCCCATTCGAACATATTTTGGCTCATCATCAGGTGGGGTTACTGAAACTTCAAAGAATGCTTGGGGGACTGATGTTGGCTACACCTTCTCGGTTCCAGACCCTTGGTCACTTGATCCCAAGTTAAACCCAAGTTTTTATCAGTGGAAACGAGATATCCCGCAATCAGTGCTGGCTACTGCTTTTGGGTTGCCGGATGTGTTCTCGGTCAAGGTTTTGGCATTGAATGAAACCGGCACGGTGAAGATAATTGAAGGAAAATCTAGTAACGGCAAGAAAGTTAAATTAAGCGGTGAAACTTTTCGCAGTAAATGCAAGCTACCTTCAGCTTGGTTTTCTTTGACTACCGAAGAACTAGTTAGCGTGAAGAACTGAGTTAAGTCCGCCCCAAGTGCCAGTGCGCATTACTGCCTCAAGTGCGCCGCTCTGCGAATTACGACGGAAGAGTAAATTGTTAGCGCCAGAAAGTGTGGAGGCTTTAACTACTTCACCGTCAGGCAGCAAAACTTTGGCAGCTGCAGTTACGTAGGTACCAGATTCAATTACACAGTTATTGCCAAGTGAAATGCCACAACCTGAATTTGCACCTAGTAAGCAGTTTTCGCCAATTGAAATAACTTCTTTGCCACCACCACTTAGCGTGCCCATAATCGAAGCACTGCCGCCGATATCGCTGCCATTACCAACAACTACGCCGGCTGATATTCGTCCCTCAACCATCGAAGTTCCGAGTGTGCCGGCATTGAAATTTACAAAACCTTCGTGCATAACTGTTGTGCCGCTAGCTAAGTGAGCGCCGAGTCTTACTCGATCGGCGTCTGCGATGCGTACTCCACTTGGAACTACGTAATCAACCATTCGTGGAAACTTGTCTACGCCGTAAACAGCAATGTGTTGCCCTGTTGCTGCTCGAATGTTCGCGCGAGTGATTTCAAAATTATCAACTGGACAAGGACCAACAGAAGTCCAAACCACGTTATTTAGAATCCCGAAGATTCCATCAAGTGATTGCCCATGTGGCTTAACTAAACGATGTGAAAGTAAATGCAAACGCAAGTAGGCATCGCTAACTGAAGCAGGTGGAGTTGCTAAATCAATCTCAATGCCAACTACTTCGCTGCGCACACCGCGTGCATTGTCAGGTGTTGCAAGTGAAGCTAACTCTGCTGGCGCAGTTGCGGGCAGATTGCCTAAAACAGGTGCTGGGAACCAAGTATCAAGAACGGTGCCATCTTTTTCGCCACCATTGATTAAAGTGGCAATTCCATATCCAGCTGCTCGTTGCGACATAAGACAAGCCTAGCCCCTATCCTTACCGACATGCGTATTGCCGTCTTTTGTTCATCGTCACCGACCATTGATGCGAAGTATCAAGAGGTTGCAACCCAACTTGGAAATGCCATCGGCAATCAAGGCTGGGGCTTAGTTTCTGGTGGCGGACACATTTCTACAATGGGTGCGATTGGTCGTGCGGTACGCGAAGTCGGCGGACATACCATCGGGGTTATCCCACAATCTTTAGTTGATATCGAATTTGCTGACCGCGATAGCGATGAATTACATGTGGTTGAGTCAATGCGCGAACGCAAAGCTAAAATCGAAGAATTAGCAGATGCTTTCATTACCTTACCTGGCGGCCCCGGCACGCTAGAAGAATTTTTCGAAATCTGGGTTGGCCGTTTTCTGAAGTTTCACGATAAGCCAGTTTTAATTCTTGATCCGCATGGTGCATTCGCACCACTGGTAACTCTGCTTGATCATCTCGAAGCAGAAGGCTTTGTGAAGCCAGGGCAACGCGAATTAGTTACTTGGTGCACAAGTGTGGATCAAGCAATCGAAGCTTTAAGCAGCGTTGCTTAATTGGGGAAATAACTTGTCAGCTAATCAAATAAATATTCAAATTAAAATCAAAGCTCCCATCGATAAAGTTTGGGCAGCAATTGCCGATTGGGAGAGTCAAGGCGATTGGATGTTGCAAACACGAGTTTGGGTTACTTCCGATATCCGAAGTGGAGTTGGTACGTCAATTAGTGCGCTAACTGGTCCGCTGGTTAAATCAGGCTTCAAATTAGGCTTACTAGATAAAATGGTGGTTACAAATTGGCTGCCACCGCGATTATGCGAAGTCGATCATGTGGGCAAAATAATTAAAGGCACCGGTAAGTTTGAGCTAACCGATATTTCCGGCGAAAAAGAAGTTGCAACTAACTTCGATTGGTCAGAAACCATCAAAGCCCCCAAAGCAGTATTTATATTGATCTATCTGCCCACCTATTTAGGCGTGCGAATCTCACTTTTACGCTTTCGGAGATCTCTAACCAATCGCTAGTAGCCTGTACTCCTATGAGCGCCTCAAAACCAGCCAAAACCTTGGCCGAAGTGCTCACTGAGTTACCCGAAGAAGAACGCATCATTTTGACTATGCATCTCTTGCGCGGGCTAGCTGCCCCAGAAATTGCCAACTTAATTGGGGTGCCTGAACGGGCAGTTCAATCGCTGATTTCGAGCGGAAAGTCCAGATTGAGCGCATTGCTCGGCCTCTAATTGGCGTTCTTGATTTCTGTTTCACCCCCTAAATGCGAGATACTTCTCCCTCACACCCGCGTAAGATCTTTAAAGGAGTTCCAATGGCTGCCATGAAACCTCGTACTGGTGATGGCCCAATGGAAGTTACTAAGGAAGCCCGCTCCCTAGTTATGCGAATTCCACTAGAAGGCGGCGGACGTTTAGTCGTTGAAATGAATGCTGAAGAAGCCACAAATTTAAGTGCCGCGTTACACGCAGCGGTTGGGCTGATTAAGAAGTAGTAATCAGATAGCCTCACGCTTATGTCACTTCCAGCACATTTTCCAGAGTTAAAGGCGATCCCAGCGGATCTCAAGTCCGCCCTGTCCAGTGAAATTATCGCCCTTGGTTTTGTTGCGGTCGAAAATGCAGATGCGAAAGCGGAAAAAGAGTTTAAGTTAGTTGGCTCAACCCTTTTACTTAAAAATATTGCCGATACCTTTGAAATTGATCTGCTTGATGAACTTAAATTTTTTGCACCATCTGGAAAAGCTGGCGAATCTTTCGAACTTCCGATTAGTGCACCAGATGCTAAAGCCGAACGACTATTGCTAGTTTGCTTAGGCGATCAATCAATAGCTGCTTTGCGTGCAGCAGGTGCCACAGTTGGCCGCAAAGTAAAAGGTAAAGCACAAAGCATTTCAACTTTCTGCGCAACAACTGATACTCATGTAACAGCACATGCCATCTCAGCAACTATGGGTGCATACATTTGGAATTTAAAGAGTGGGGCTAAACCACTTAAGCCAACAATTTATCTTTCTATTTCAACTTTGGCCCTAAAACGTGCTCTCGCTGTTTCAGCCGCCGTCTGGCGCGCTCGCGATCTAGTTCATACGCCAGCAAATATAAAGACACCCGCTTGGATGGCCGCAAATGCAAAGACGGTAGCTAAAGAGCGCAATATTTCGGTAAAAGTATTAGCTGGCAAAGAATTAGTGCCATTTGGTGGATTAAGTGCAGTTGGAAATTCTTCGCGCAAATCACCACCTAGATTTATTGAAATCACATATGCGCCAAAAGGTTCTAGCAATTGGCCACATGTTGTACTAGTTGGCAAAGGAATTACTTTCGATACCGGTGGATATTCCTTGAAGCGCCCTTATGACACGATGATGGCAATGAAGAGTGACATGGCCGGGGCAGCTGCCGTCTTATCTGTTGTTGGCGCACTTCCAGAATTAGCGCCACGCGTTCGAGTTACCGCGCTCTTGATGTGTGCTGAAAATGCAGTATCTGGCACTGCCCAACGCCCAAGTGATGTCATTACTCATTTTGGCGGCACAACTACTGAAGTTCTAAATACTGATGCTGAGGGTCGGTTAGTTCTAGCCGATGGTTTGGCTTATGCCAACTTAAAGCTAAAGCCAGATTACTTAATCGATATTGCAACTTTAACTGGTTCAGCAACTCTAGGTCTTGGCCGACAATATGCAGCGATGTATTCGCGTGATGACAAGTTAGCTGCGAAGTTACACGAACTAGGCGATAAATCTGGCGATCGGGTTTGGCGCATGCCGCTAGTTAATGATTATGTTGACGCGCTTGAAAGCGATATTGCTGATATAAATAACACTGCCGATAAAGGCGACTACAACGCTGGTTCAGTAACTGCAGCGCTATTTCTAGAAAAATTTGTAGGCGATCGTAAATGGGTTCACTTTGATATTGCCGGAACTGCACGTAGCGAAGTTGATGCTGGCGAAAATCCTAAAGGTGGTACTGGTTTTGGCGTTCGCTTACTAACAACCTGGATCTCATCTTTATGATTCAAGATCTTTTCAATTATTCCGAAAACTTTAATCCCGAAGATCTAGTGCTAGAACATGCACGTGCTCGCGGAGTTGAAGTTGGTGCAAATGACATAAGCGTTGGAACTGGTGTCTTTCTACAGCAATTAGCTCACCTACTATCGGCGCAATCTGTAGTTGAAGTAGGCACTGGTTCAGGCGTGGGCAGCCTCTATTTATTGCGCGGCATGATCGATAGCGGCACGCTTACTTCTATTGATGACGAGATAGAACATGCTCGTATTGCCAAGATGGCTTTTTATGAGGCCGAGATCGAAGCAGCTCGTTTTCGCCTTATTACAAATCCGGCCATGGATGTTCTAAGCAAGTTAACCGATCGCGCATATGACTTGGTGATTTTGCGCCATGATCCAATTGATTTAACTTACACAATTGATGAAGCGCATCGAATTTTGCGTAGCGGGGGAGTCTTGATTATCGACTCGTTCTTCGGTGGTGGCAAAGTGCCAGATCCAGCACAGCGTGACCCAAAGACAATTGCGCTTCGCGAAGCTGGGAAGAGAATCAAAACCAACCGTGACCATTGGCAGAGTTCACTATTGCCAGTCGGAGATGGTTTGTTGATCGCTACAAAGTTATAGCAAGATAGCCTTATGTCTAAGCCAGCGCGCATCTTTCGCCGCAAACCAAATCAATTAATCTTTCTTGAGGATCTCGAAGCAAACGCCAGCAAGAAACGAACCTTGCCAACAGCATCGGTTGTCGTTCTTGCATTAGTTGCCGGGTTATTAGGCGGCGTACTTGGCGGCGATGCTACGAAAGGATTAATTTTAAGTGGTGTTAATTTAGTTTCTTCGAATTCAACTATTGAGCGCTCACCGGATTCAGTTGCTGGCTTGGCTGCCAGAGTTTTGCCATCAGTGGTTTCAATTGAAACAATTTCAGCAGACGGTGGCGCCACTGGTTCTGGTTTTGTGATTGATCCAAACGGATATTTATTAACAAATAATCATGTGGTAGCTGATGCAATAACAATTAAAGTAATGTTAAATGATGGCCGTGAATTTGCTGCCAAAATTCTTGGTCGTGATGCATCTTACGATTTGGCTGTTTTAAAGATTGAGGCAACTGGATTAAAAGCACTGCAATTTGGTAATAGCGATAAAGTCCAAGTGGGCGATCCAGTAATTGCGATTGGCTCACCTCTTGGTTTATCTGGCACGGTAACTCAAGGAATTATTAGCGCAAAAGATCGCCCTGTAACTGCTGGCGATAGCAACAGTGCGACTTCATTTATTAGTGCGCTACAAACCGACGCAGCAATAAATCCTGGCAACTCAGGTGGGCCGCTAGTTGATGCGACAGGTGCGGTAATTGGTGTTAATTCGGCAATCGC
>Ga0114977_10002865_pt1 | contig 11070 bp, 8 predicted proteins | sample S_130805_MF_Meta_FD_87026 | JGI IMG/M metagenome (GOLD analysis project Ga0114977, IMG submission 87026) | Freshwater microbial communities from Lake Simoncouche, Canada to study carbon cycling - S_130805_MF_MetaG | ecosystem: Environmental > Aquatic > Freshwater > Lake | place: Lake...
CGAAGCCGGTCCCGGTGAAGTGCGGGTCCAATTGAAAACCTCCGGTGTGAACCCCTCCGATGTGAAAAACCGCAAAGGCCGACCGCTGGTGGGTGAGCGCTACATCCCCCACAGCGATGGGGCTGGCGTGATCGATCAAGTCGGCGCGGGCGTGGATGCGGCCCGCATGGGCCAGCGGGTTTGGACGTGGAACGCCCAATACAAGCGCCCCTATGGCACGGCGGCCCAGTACATCGTGCTGCCCCAGGAACAAGCACATCCCTTGCCCGAGGTCACCGACTTTGCAGCCGGTGCTTGCATGGGTATTCCAGGCCTGACCGCCTTGCAAGCCGTGCATTTGGCGGGGGACTTGAAAGGAAAAACCGTGTTGGTCACTGGTGCCCCCTCAGCCGTGGGCCACTATGCGTCCCAAATGGCCTTGCTGGCAGGCGCTCGGGTGATTGGCACGGCTGGGTCACAGGCCAAGGCCGATCATGCCATCAGCGTGGGGGTGAAAGACTGGATCAATTACAAAACCGAATCGGTGCCCGAGCGTGTCAAAAGCTTGACCAACGGCAAAGGGGTGGACGCCATCATCGACCTGGATTTTTCCACCACCGCCACCTGGCTGCCACAGGGTGTATTGGCACCAAACGGACAATTGATTTGCTACGGATCAAACAGCGCCGAGACCACGCTGAGCTTTCGACCCTTGCTGATCAATGCCTATCAGCTGAAGTTTTTCATCGTCTACGAGTTGAACGCGGCAGACCGCGCACGCTGCTTGGCGGACCTCAATCACTTATTGGCCCAGAAAAAACTGGTCCACGGCATTGGCCCGCGGTTTTCACTCGCTCAAATTGTCCAAGCGCACGAATGCGTGGAGGCTGGGCGCGACATTGGCAACGTGGTGATTGATATTTGATCCAATTCTGATTGGCCGCTGAAGCCCCTGCCGTGGTCGCGCGGGGGGGCTTTCAATGGGGCGCGCGTGAGGCCCGGTAGGAGCCAATGATGGCCACCAAACCGGGCACCACAATCAGACCCCAGATGATGATTTGCAGGTTTTTGCGCACCACCTCCAAGTTGCCAAACAAATAACCAGCACCGCACAAACCCAACACCCAAATCAACGCGCCCACCACATTGAACAAAGTGAAACGGGCGCGGTCCATGTCGGCCACGCCCGCCACAAATGGCGCAAAGGTCCGCACAAAGGGCATGAAGCGCGCCAACACCAGCGTGATGGGGCCGTGGCGCTGATAAAAAGCATGTGCTTGGTCAAAGGCGCGGCGATTGAACCAGCGGGCGTTTTCCCACGCAAACACCCGAACGCCCACGCGCCGCCCGATCGAAAAATTGCACTGGTCGCCCAATATGGCCGCCGCCAACAAGACCCCCAAGGCCAGGGGCAAACTCATCAAATCCGCACCACACAAAGCCCCGGTGATGAAAAGCAAAGAGTCGCCGGGCAAAAAAGGCATCACCACCACGCCAGTTTCAACAAAAACTATCGCAAACAACAGGGCATAGACCCAGACCCCGTGGGTTTGCACAAACACGCCAATGTGGCGGTCCACGTGCAACACAAAATCCATCAAATAAGTGATCAGTTCCATGGATGTCCTTTGCGCAATTATCGTTGTTGCCACAGCCCTAAAATGCCCCAGTGACAAACCCTCCCCCATCGCCGCACCCCATCCGCGAGCTCCCCGATGAACTGATCAGCCAAATCGCTGCCGGCGAGGTGGTCGAGCGCCCCGCATCGGTGCTGCGCGAGTTGCTCGACAACGCGCTAGACGCTGGGGCGACGCAAATTTCGGTGCGCTTGCTCGCTGGCGGGGTGCGCCTGATCAGCGTCGAAGACAACGGCTGGGGCATTGCCCCCGAGCAATTGGCGGTCGCGCTCAAACGCCATGCCACCAGCAAAATCAGCAACTTGCAAGACCTGGAGTCGGTCTCGACCATGGGCTTTCGCGGCGAAGCACTGGCGGCCATTGCCTCGGTGTCTGACCTGAGCTTGACCTCTCGCACCCATGCCCAGCCCCACGCCATGGTGTTGCAAGCACGCACCGGTGAAATTCACCCAGCAGCCCGCGAAGTGGGCACCACGGTGGAGGTACAAGACTTGTTCTTCAATACACCGGCCCGGCGCAAATTTCTGAAAACCGACGCCACCGAACTGGCCCATTGCCTGGACACGGTGCGCCGCCATGCCTTGGCCCGTCCAGATGTGGGTTTTTCGATCTGGCATGAGGGGAAAAGCCTGTCTCAGTGGCGTGCCCACAGCGGTGCAGAAGCGATTTCCTTGCGCATGAGCGATGTGTTGGGCGAGCCTTTTTTGACCGAATCGGTGCGCGTCAACTTCAGCGCAGGGCCCATGCGGGTGCATGGCTTTGCGGGCACGCCCGCTGCCTCACGCGCGCGGGCCGATCAGCAATTTGCTTATGTCAATGGCCGCTTTGTGCGCGACAAAGTCATCGCCCATGGTGTGCGCAGTGCCTATGACGACGTGCTGCACGGCCAGCGCCAAGCAGTCTATGTGCTGTTTGTGGAAATCGATCCGGCCCGCGTTGACGTCAACGTGCACCCGACCAAAATTGAAGTGCGTTTTCGCGACAGCCGTGAAGTGCACCAAGCGGTGCGCACCGCCGTGGACAACGCCTTGGCCTTGCCTCGCTTGGGTCAAACCGCAAACCCAAATGAGTCCCCTCTGCCCCCCTCGGCACCTCGAACAGGCAGTTGGCCCCAAGCGCGCCTGGACTGGTCTGTGGGTCACCGGGTGGCAGAACTCGATGCCCTGTGGGGCGCTGCCCAACCTGCCATCGCGCCGGGCGGTTCAGCTCAATGGCTGCAAGACCAGCCCTTGCCAACCGCCAACTGGGTTGCCCCATCAAACCCGTTTCAGCTCGGGCACGCAGAACCCGCCTCGGCCTTGGCCAACAGCGCCCCCACCGATTGGCCGCTGGGCAGGGCACTGGCTCAATTGCAAGGCATTTACATCTTGGCCGAAAACGAGCTTGGCCTGATCGTGGTGGACATGCATGCCGCCCATGAGCGGGTCGTGTACGAGCGGCTCAAAACCCAATGGGATGGCCAAGGCATTGAATGCCAACCGCTGTTGATCCCGGCCAGCTTTCAAGCCTCAGCCCAGGAAGTCGCTTGTGTGGAATCCAACCCCAAAGCACTGCACCGTTTGGGCCTGGAAATATCGGTCCTGTCCCCTGCCTCACTGGCCGTGCGCAGTGTGCCCAACAGCCTGGCCCAAGGCGATGCGGTGGCACTGGCGCGCAGCGTTCTGGAAGAGTTGCAAGCGCACGGTGCCAGCCAAGTGCTCGAGCGTGCGCGCAACGAAACCCTCTCCACCATGGCCTGCCACAGCGCGGTGCGCGCCAACCGCCGGCTCAACATCGACGAGATGAATGCCTTGCTGCGTCAAATGGAGGCCACTGAACGTGCCGACCAATGCAACCATGGTCGACCAACATGGCGGCAAATCAGCGTGGCTGAACTGGATGCGCTTTTCATGCGTGGGCGCTGACATGAAGCGCATGAGCGAGCCCATGCTCATCACCTTGCTGTCATTGCTGGTGGGCACCATGCCCATCTGCACCGATCTGTACCTGCCCGCCTTGCCCACCTTGAAGGTGGACTTGGGGGCCACCATGGCGCAAGCCCAGTTGACCTTGACGGGCATGCTGTTGGCGTTTGGCGTGTCTCAGTTGTTTTGGGGCCCTTTGTCGGACCGCTGGGGGCGTCGCCCGGTGCTGCTGACGGGCTTGTCGGCGTTCACCTTGGCAGGCGCTTTTTGTGTCATGGCGCCTTCCATTGAGCAGTTGATCTTGTGGCGCACCATCCAAGGCGCGGCCATGGGTTCGGTGGTGATGTGTGCCCGGGCCATCGTTCGCGATGGCTTCAGCCCAGCCGAGGGTGCGCGTCTGATGTCCAAAGCTTTCACCGGTTTGGGCGTGATTTTGTGCCTGAGCGCGCCCCTGGGCGGGTGGCTGGCCGCTTACACCGGCTGGCGATCGGCCTTGAGCGTGTTGGTGATCTATGGTGCCGCCACGGGTTTGCTGGTGTGGGGCCAATTTCGCGAAAGCTTGCACACGCCCGACCCCCGTGCGTTGCAATGGCGGGTGCTCAGTGGCAATTGGCTGCGCTTTTTGGCCAACCCCAGTTTTCGCGCTTACACCTTGCTCTCGATGTGCACCTATGGCTACTTGTTCACCTACCTGGCCTCGTCCTCCTTTGTGTTTATCCATGTGATGGGTTTGACCAATTTGCAATATGGTTTGATCTTGCTGTGCTCCACCTCGTCTTACATCGTGGGGACATGGATGTGTCGGCGCTGGCTGGCGCGTTGGGGCTTGCGCAAATCGATAATCTTGGCCGGGGGCATGACCCTCAGTGGCGGCATTGCTTTGGCCATTTGTGCCCACATCCCTGACACCGGCGTGCCTGGGTTGATCTTGCCCTTCATGCTGATCATGCTCGCGCACGGCGTGCACCAACCGATTGGCCAAACCGGTGCGGTGGGCCCATTCCCGGATGCCGCCGGTGCGGCCTCTGCCATGGGTGGATTTTTGATGATGCTGGTGGCCTTTGGCTGCGGCACTTGGTTGGGCCACAGCATGGATGGCACCGTGTTTCCCATGGCGCATGGCATTTTGTTTTGGTGTGTGGCAGTGGCCTGGGTGGCCTGGGTGCTGATTCAAAAGGACAAAACCCTGGATGGCCACTGACGCGCCCATAGCTGCGGCCCAAGGCCATTGGCCCTGGCCTTGGGATTGGGTGGGTTTGGCCGGACCCACGGCCAGCGGCAAGTCGGCCATTGCCATGGCCATCGCGCGCGAGATGCCCATAGAGATCATCAGCGTGGACTCGGCCTTGGTGTACCGCGGCATGGACGTGGGCAGCGCCAAACCCAGCACCGAAGAACGAGCCCAGGTGCCACACCACCTGATCGACGTGTGTGACCCGCTGCAGTCGCACAGCGCCGCCGACTTTGTGCGCGCGGCCAACGCCCTGATCCCAGCCATTCAACAGCGTGGACGCTTGCCCGTGTTGGTGGGCGGGACCATGCTTTACTTCAAAGCCTTGATCGAAGGGCTGGACCCCATGCCCGCCTCGGACGCAGTGGTTCGATCTGACATTGAGTCTCAAGCCCTGCGCGAAGGCTGGCCGGCCATGCATGCCTTGCTGGCAGAGGTCGACCCGGATGCGGCCCAACGCCTTTCCCCCCACGATGCCCAGCGCATCAGCCGCGCGCTGGAGGTGTGGCGCATCAGCGGCCGCCCTTTGTCAGCGCATTTCAGTCCCAAACTGGCGGCGCAAACACCTGGCGCATTGCGCGATGCCACTGGCCGGCGCGCCTTGCTGTTGTCACTGGAACCTGAACAACGGTCCTGGCTGCACCAGCGCATCGAGACCCGGTTTGACCACATGTTGGCCCAAGGCCTGTTGGCCGAAGTTTTGCGGTTGCGCGCCCTGCCAGGCTGGCAGGAACACGCCCCAGCGATGAGGTGCGTGGGTTACCGGCAAGCTTGGCCTGTGCTGGCCCATTGGCACGCCCAGGGGTGGACAGACGATCAACTGTTGACTGCACTGCGCCCATTTGAGGTGGATGGCAGTTCCCAAGCAGTGCCAAAGGGGACAGGGGTGGTTTCCCATGAACCGGCCCTGATGGTCGGCCTGAGCCAATGGCGAAGCACGTCGCTGGCGGCCACTCGGCAGTTGGCCAAGCGTCAATTGACTTGGCTCAGGGGCATGATCGAACGACAGGCGGTGCCCTGCGATGCCCCCGATGCGCTCGAGCGTGTGCTTGGTTTGGTGCGATCGGGCCAACCGACGCTGGGGACTTTCCTGCCGGTCAGTGCACCGGGCCTTTGAGGGCGGCGGGCATGGGCAGGCTGACCACGGCAATGCCCTCATCTATCAGCGACTCCGACTCCGCAGGTGTGACTTGGCCACGGATATTTCGCTCTGGCTTTTCACCGTAATGGATCTTGCGCGCTTCCTCAGCAAAACCTGCCCCCACGTCCTCGGTGTTTTGCAAGACGTGCTGCACCACCTTCATCCAAGCTTGGTTTAACTGCGCCATGGTGGCCACGCCTGAATCCTGAGGTGGGGGGGGTGTCTCGGCGCTGGCGCTGTCAGAAACGGTGGGCAATGGTTCGCGCAATGAAGTGCTCAGGTTCAGGCGCGGTGCGCTCAGCAATTTGGTGACCTCGCGGTCCCCACACAGCGGGCACTCCACCAAACCGCGCGCGAGTTGCGCTTGAAAGTCGCCCTCAGAACCAAACCATCCCTCAAAGGCATGGCCGTGTTGACACTGGAGATCGAGAACCTTCATGGGACGCAATTATCCAGCATGAGGCGCCCCGTCATGGAGCGGTATGTTGATCCGCTTGCCATTGCAAGGGCCATTGTCCGTTAAGGTAGTTTTGCAGCCACAACGCACCAGCCAGGGTTTTGCTGTCGGTGATCAGTCCTTGTTGACAGGCCGCGAAGAAGTATTGCGTGTCCATGGCCAGGACATCCAAGTGCTCACCCACGTCAAGCGAGCGCGGCCCTGCGGTTAAACCACGGGCAAACCAAATGTCAATGAACTCGGTGGAGTAACTGATCACCGGGTGCATCACACCCGCATGGGCCCAGTGCGTGGCCGTGTACCCCGTCTCCTCACGCAGTTCGCGGCGGGCGCAATCCAACACCAACTCTGCGGCATCGAGTTTGCCTGCCGGGAACTCCAGCATGACCTGCTGCATGGGATAACGGTATTGGCGCTCCATCAACAACCGACCATCATCGAGCAGGGGAATGATCATCACCGCGCCTGGATGGGTCACAAATTCACGTGTGGCGGTGCCGCCAGAGGGCAAACGAACGGTGTCCCTGAAAGCATGCAGAAAGTGCCCTTTGAACAACTCCTGGCTGTCGATGCGGTGTTCGATCAGGTGCTCATCTGACACGGCTTAGCTCCAGCGTGAACAAGCAAAGAAGCCGTCCAGGGACCGCGCGCAGCGGCTCAACTGCCCAGGGTGCGCACAATGGCTTGCGCGCACAAGGCCATCAAACCACCCGGCATCAAGCCCAGCAGCAGCACCAATGCCCCGTTGATGGACAACACCACGCGCACATCCAAAGGCGCAGAAACGGTGGTGGCCGTCAATGGCGGGTCAAAGTACATCACCTTGATCACGCGCAAGTAATAAAAAGACCCGATCAGGGACATCAAAACCGCAAACACCGCCAGCCACAAAGCCCAGCTGCTGCCAGTTGAGACCAAGGCTTGCAACACCGACAACTTGGCATAAAAGCCCACCATGGGTGGCACCCCCGCCAATGAGAACAAACAAATCGCCATCACCGCTGCATACAAGGGGCTGCGTTGATTCAAACCGGCGAGATCGGAGACCTCTTCGCTTTCAAACCCATCGCGCGCCAACAGCAAGATGACCCCGAAGGTTGCCAGCGTGGTCAGCACATAGGTGACCACATAAAACATGGAGGAGCTGTAAGCATTGGCCGCGCTGCTGGTCCCGCCATTGACCACACCACTGATCAACCCCAACAACATGAAACCCATTTGAGAAATGGTGGAAAACGCCAGCATGCGTTTGAGGTTTGTTTGGGCAATGGCGGCCAAATTGCCCACCAACAAAGAGGCCATGGCCAACAAGGCCAGCATTTGCTGCCAATCAATGGCCAGGGGCAGCAAACCCTCGACCAGCAAGCGCATGGTGATGGCAAAAGCCGCCAATTTGGGGGCGCCAGCGATCATCAAGGTCACCGCGGTGGGCGCGCCTTGGTAGACGTCAGGCACCCACATGTGAAAGGGCACCACGCCAAGTTTGAAAGCCAAACCGCACACCACAAACACCAATCCAAGCACCATGACCTGGTGCTTGATTTGCCCCGAAGCCACCGCTTTGAAAACCGCGCCCACGTCCAAGCTGCCGGTGGCACCATACAACATGGACAAACCGTAAAGCAAAAAACCGCTGGCCAATGCGCCCAACACAAAGTACTTCATGGCCGCTTCTGTGGCGTTGGCGTTGTCACGGCGCAAAGCCACCAATGCGTAACTGCACAAGGTGAGCAGCTCCAAGCCCAAGTACAACACCAAAAAGTGATTGCCGGAAATCATGACAAACATGCCCAGCAAAGAAAACAAACCCAGGGTAAAGATCTCACCGCCACCCAGCATGCCCCGGTCGGCCGCATAAGGTCGCCCGTACACCAAGGTGACCGCCACCGATAAGGCGGCAAAACATTTCAACCAGTTGCCCATGCTGTCGCTGACCACCATGTTGCCAAAGGCATACCAGGTTTTGCCATCCATCGCCTGCGCTGCGGCCAAGCCCGATACCACCAACAAGGTTCCCAATGACAAGGCATAGGTCAAGTTGCGACGAGGACTGCGCACCGCCAAATCCACCATGGCAATCACACAAGTCATGACGAGCAACACAATTTCAGGCCAAACGCTGGACCAAGCCATGTTTTCAATCATTTCGCTGTTTCCGTTGTTTCATCATGGCAACTTGGTTTGTGCCACATGTTGCAAGAGTTGGACCACAGACGCATCCATCACCTCGGTGAAGGGCCTGGGGTACAGGCCCATGGCCAACACCGCCACCGCCAAGGTGGCCAACACCAGGTACTCACGGGCACCGATGTCTTGCAAATCGCGCACCTCGTCATTGGCCACAGGCCCCAGGTAAACGCGCTTGACCATCCACAGGGTATAGGCCGCGCCAAAAATCAAGGCCGTGGCCGCCGCCAAGCCCACCCAAAAATTGAATTTGATGGCGGCCAAAATCACCATCCACTCGCCCACAAAACCCGCCGTTCCTGGCAAGCCGCAGTTGGCCATGGCAAAAAACAGGGCAAAAGCGGCAAAACGCGGCATGGTGCTCACCACACCGCCGTAACTGGCAATCAAGCGCGAATGCATGCGGTCATACAAAACACCAATGCACAAGAACATGGCCGCTGACACAAATCCATGGGCAATCATTTGCACCAAGGCGCCACTCACGCCCATGGGTGTGAAGATGAAAAACCCCAGGCTGACAAAACCCATGTGGGCCACCGATGAATAGGCGACGAGTTTTTTCATGTCCTCTTGAACCAATGCCACCAGGCCGACATAGATGACCGCAATCAATGACAAGGCAATGATCAACCAAGCCCACTCACGCGATGCATCGGGGACGATGGGCAATGAAAACCGCAAAAAACCGTAGGCACCCAACTTAAGCATGATCGCGGCCAGCACGGCAGACCCCCCTGTGGGGGCCTCCACGTGCACATCGGGCAACCAGGTGTGCACTGGCCACATCGGCACCTTGACAGCAAAGGCAGCAAAAAAAGCAAAGAACAACAGCGTTTGGGCCTGGCTGTCCAGGGGCAACTGGTACCAGGTGGCCAGATCAAAACTGCCACCCGACTGGGTATACAGGTAGATCAATGCCACCAGCATGAGCAAAGAGCCCAGCAAGGTGTAGAGAAAAAACTTAAACGCCGCGTAAATTTTGTTGGGGCCACCCCAGATGCCAATGATCAGATACATCGGTATCAAAGTGGCTTCAAAGAACACATAAAACAGCATCGCGTCTTGCGCGGCAAACACACCCACCATCAAGCCGCTGAGGATCAGAAACGCCCCCATATACTGATTGACCCGCTCGGTGATCACTTCCCAACCCGCCAACACCACCACCGGGGTAATAAATGCGGTGAGCAGCACAAGCCACAAGGAGATGCCGTCCACCCCCAAGTGGTAGTGCACTTGAAAGCGCTCTATCCACAGCGCCTTTTCTACCCATTGCAGGTCGGCCGTTCCAAGTTGAAAGCCACTGTACAGCGGCAGGGTGATCAAGAAGCTTGCCAGTGCGCCCAACAATGCCAGCCAGCGCACAGATTTGGCATGCTCATCACGGCCCAGGGCCAGCAACAAGCACCCAATAAATATTGGCATCCAAATGGACAGGCTCAGCAAACCCATGTGATTTCTCTTTTCTTCATCTTTGGGCACAGGCTCATGGTTGCAACCAAACAAACCATGTCATCAACAAGAACACACCCATGATCATGGCCAAGGCATAGTGGTAGAGGTAGCCGGTTTGGCCTTTGCGCACCAGACCAGACAACCGACTCACCCAGCGCCAAGCACCATTGACCAAGGCGCCGTCGATCAAGACCTGATCGCCCCAACGCCACAAACCAGCGCCAATACCGCGGGCACCGCGGGCCAGCACATGCTCATTGAAGGCATCCAAGTAATACTTGTGGTCAAGCAAGGTGTGCAAGGGTTGCACCATTTTTTGAATGGCCGCAGGCCAACCGGTTTTGACCATGTACAACACATAAGCCAAGACCACACCCGACAAAGCCAGCCAAAACGGGGCCGTGCCCAAAGCATGGCTGGCCATCGCCAAGGGACCATGAAAAGCCTGCGCCAATTCGTGCATGGCATGGTGCTGGTCCGTGTTGACCATGATGGCATCGGCTAAAAATGGGCCAAACAACAGGGGCTCAATGGTGAAGTATCCAATCAGCACCGAGGGAATGGCCAACAAAACCAAGGGCAGCGTGACCACCCAGGGGGACTCATGGGGTGCGTGGTCTGCATGCCCGTGTGCGTGGTCATCGTGCTCATGCGCATCTGGATTTTGCGCGTAGCGCTCGGGGCCATGGAAGACCAAAAAGTACATGCGGAAGGAATAAAACGCAGTGACAAACACACCTGCAAGAACTGCAAAATGCGCAAAGCCAGCGCCCGGCAAATGGCTTTCGGCCACAGCTTCAATGATGCTGTCTTTAGAGTAAAAGCCAGAAAACAAAGGGGTTCCGATCAGGGCCAAGGAACCCAACAAAGAGGTGATCCAGGTGATCGGCATGTATTTGCGCACCCCGCCCATCCAGCGGATGTCTTGGTTGTGATGCAAACCCATGATCACCGAGCCTGCGGCCAAAAACAACAAGGCCTTGAAGAAGGCATGGGTCATCAAATGAAACACCGCAACGGAGTAAGCCGAGGCACCCAGCGCCACCGTCATATACCCCAATTGAGACAAAGTGGAA
>Ga0114977_10002867_pt1 | contig 11065 bp, 9 predicted proteins | sample S_130805_MF_Meta_FD_87026 | JGI IMG/M metagenome (GOLD analysis project Ga0114977, IMG submission 87026) | Freshwater microbial communities from Lake Simoncouche, Canada to study carbon cycling - S_130805_MF_MetaG | ecosystem: Environmental > Aquatic > Freshwater > Lake | place: Lake...
GATTCGGGGAGCGACGGACTCGTCTGCCGAAAAATCGACGCGCCCACTTGCCTTGGGCCGATGGGTGTGAAGGCTCCCGGTAATGACCCCGATCACGCAGGCCCACCCGCCAAACCACCTGTCCCCTTTTAGGTGGCTACGCGTCTTAATCTTCCTGTTGGTGCTGCTGCCCTTGGTCCGGGCCGACTCGCTGACGCTGCGCTTCAAGGCACCGCATTGGCTGTACATCGAGGGGGATCATCTGCCGGGTAAATCCATTGAGGTGAACTACCTGGAGGCCTATTGCCGGGCCGGATCCACCGAGGCGGATTGGGTGAAGCACACGGTCATCCCGCACCGGGCCGAATTAATTAGCCTGAGCGCCGATCGAAAGACCCTGAAACTCCGAGACACTTTGGCAGACGGAGTAGTGATCGATCACACCATCCGCGCGGGGACCGATGATGTGGACTTCCGGCTGGTGGCCCACAACCCCAGTCCGAAACGCTCCGAGGCCCACTGGGCGCAAGCCTGCGTGCGGTTAGGGAATTTCACCGGCTTTCCGGCCTCCAGCACGAATCTCGACGACTACCTGCCTCAGTGTTTCCTGATCTTGAGCAACCGGGTCACGCGTTTCCCCGAAATCCAGCCGTGGGTCAAAGCCGCGCGGTATGTTCCTGGGCAAACCTGGTGTCCCCTCCATGTGCCCCGCACGGACGTGAACCCTCGGCCCTTGAGCCCGGTGGTGCCTGATGACGGACTGATCGGGGCCTTCAGCGGCGACGGCCAATGGATCTTCGCCACGGCCTGGGAGCCTTATCAGGAACTCTTCCAAGGGGTCATTCGCTGCCTGCACTCGGATTTACGTCTCGGAGGCCTGCAACCCGGTGAAACTAAACAAATCCGTGGCCGCATCTACCTGATGAAGGCCGATCCTCAGGCACTACGAGACCGCTATGCCCACGATTTCCCGGAACACCGCCCTTCCCGGATCCTCCACAAGGCGGCCTCGACCCCGAAGTAATCGACTCTGGGGCCCCATTCAGTCTCCCGCTGAGAAACCCATCGAATCCGGGATCACCGCGCCGGAAGGCAGAAGCTGAGGCCTCCCGGCACGCGGACTCCGTGGGCCATGGGCCACTGCCCCGCCCGCCGCAGAAAACAAGCCTCCGATTCGGACAGGGGGCAAAGCCATTTTGGCGCCCCCCCCGGAGATCCCGCCCCTCACTTCGATTTATTAGGAAAGGCGGGCGGTTGCGGGATCTTCACCGGCTTGGCTGCCATCGCCTTCTTCAGCTCGTCGATGGCGCGGTTAAGTTGGTCGTCAATACCCGAAAACTCGCGGGTGGGATCATTGTCCACTTCGATGTCCGGCTCCACTCCGGTGCCTTCCATGATCCATTCTTTGGCCTCGAGGTCGAAGCGGCTGAACTCGGGCCGGTTCAGAATGCCTCCATCCAGCAGCGGTAGGCTCCCGCGAATGCCCACCACCCCGCCCCACGAACGCTGACCGATGATCGGCCCCAGGCGATGCTTGCGGAAGCGGTAGCCGACAATGTCGCCATCGCTAGCGCTGTGCTGGTCGATGAGCAGCACCTTGGGCCCCAACACCTGACCGCTCGGATCCACGTTCACCGCACCGTTGCGCGCGACCGTCCACATCGCCGGTTCACGCCGCAGGCGCTCAATGATCATCGGCGAGACATTCCCGCCGCCATTGCCCCGGCAATCGACCACCAGCGCATCTTTGTGGAGCTGTGGGTAGTAGAACTTAGTGAACTCATTGAGCCCCGGAACCCCCATGTCCGGAATATGCACATAGCCAATCTTGCCCCCGCTGGCCTTGTCCACCTTCTCGATGTTGCCCAAGACCCATTCGAGATAATACAGCGGCTGCTCGTCGGCCGTAGGAATGACCGTCTGGTCGCGGGCTCCGTCTTCTTGGGGTTCGCGATTGACCCGCAGAACCACCGGCTTGCCGGCTGTACCCACCAGTGCCGAGTAGAGGTCGGTCATGCCCCGGGTGGTCTTACCTTGGACGGCCACGATGTAGTCGCCCGGCCGGATCGCGACCCCAATTTCAGTCAACGGACTGCGGTACTTCGGGTCCCAATTCTGTCCTCGAAGAATGCGCTCGATGCGGAAATATCCACTGGCATCGGGCTGGATGACCGCCCCGAGCAACCCCAAGGGAATGCGCTCCGGCTTGGGCAAATCGCCGCCGCCCACATAGGCATGCCCAATGTTCAACTCGCCGATCATCTCCCCGATAATGAAGGTCAGGTCAGCTCGATGCTGCACATGCGCCAGCAAGGGCTCATAACGGCGGCGCATGCCTTCCCAGTCCACGCCGTGCAGCTTCGGATCGAAGAGGAAATCCCGCATCTGGCGCCAGCACTCGTTGTAGATCTGGTTCCATTCCGCACGGCGATCCAGACGCACCTTCAGATCGGTCAAACTCAGCTTGCGGTCGGCGAGGTCGAGCTTGGCAGAAGGAAGATCCAAAATCGCCAGTTCCGAGCCCACCTTGACCAGCATCTTCTTGCGATCGGCCGAGACCCGGAAGCCGGCCGCCTCACCCAACTCCGTTTCCTTTTCCTTCTCGAGGTCGAAGAGGTGGAGCTTGCCCTTCTTGAGATAAAACAGCGTGTCGCCCACCGAGGTCAGCGATCCATAATTCGAGGCTGGAGGCGGCAGCACGGTGATGCGCTGGGTCAACCCCTCGACGTCCACGCTCACCACCACCTTGGAGGGCTTGGCGGCCTTGGCACCATCACCGTCCTTGTCCTTATCTTTGTCCGATACCGCTTTGGCCTCGGTGCCGCTGACTGCTGCCTTGTCGTCGCGCGGTTTCACCTCGTCGGACTTCGGCGCCATGGGTGACTTCGTCGCGGCGGCCAACGTGACCAGGTAGATCCGCTCCATGTCGCTGTAAGTATGGTTCCACTCCGTCTGACCGTAGGTAGGATTGAAGGAGCGCTCTGAAACGAAGAAGAGGTACTTGCCGTCACTGCTAAATTCCGGCGAACCCACATCAAACCACCCATCGGTGACTTGGACCTGATTTTTCTGTACCAGCCCGTAGAGGTAGATGTTCGCGAATCGGCGCACCTCCGGCTGCGTGTAGGCCAACCACTGGCTGTCCGGAGACCAGACGAAATCGCGGATTTCGAAGGCGTCGGATTGAGCCACCGGAGTCACTTGCTTCGACTCCACCTCCACGAATTGAAGGCGGTTGAGCTTGTCGGTCCAGGCGATGCGTTTGGAATCCGGAGACCAGGCGATCTCGTACTTGTAGGTGTCGGCCCCAGAGGTCAGCGCCCGCGGTTCACCCGATCCCTCTTGCGGGCGGATCCAAACCTCATCCCCGCCACTTTGGTCACTGACATAGGCGATCCATTTGCCGTCTGGAGACCACACCGCATTGCGCTCATGCACCCCAGGCGATTGCGTCAAGTTGCGGGTGGCCCCGTTCTTGGCCGGCACCGTGAATACGTCCCCTCGCGCACCGATCAGCCCACGAGCACCGTCCGGGGCGATTTCATAAGTAGTGATCTCCTTGCTGACATCACGCAAACCACCGCGGCCGATCGCCATGTCTTCATGGATTTCCACCGGAATCCGCACCGCTTTCTCTGTCTGAAAATCCAAACGGTACAAATACCCGCCATTCTCGAAAACAATTCCTGTGTCACCCATCGAGGGGAACTTGACGGCGAATTCCGTGAACTCGGTCAGTCGGCGGGGCTTCCGGGTTTTCATGTCCATCACATAGAGGTTGGCCTGATGGGACTCCTCGCGTTCCGAGACGAAGTACATCTGATCTGCGTGCCACATGGGGAAGATGTCTTGAGCGGGATCGGTGGTCAGCCGGGTGGTCTGACCCGTCCCAAAATCGTGCAACCAAATTTCATCGGCCTGGCCGCCGCGGTAGCGTTTCCAGGTGCGAAACTCGCGAAAGACCCGGTTGTAGGCCATCTGCCGGCCATCCGGCGAGAAACTGCACCAACCGCCACGGGGCACCGGCAACGTCTCCGGAACGCCGCCCGAGAGGCGGGCCAAGGTGAGTTCACCTTTGAACGGGTTCCAATGGTTCCGGCGCGAACGGTACACCACCGTCTCATTGTCCTTCCAGGCCATGACAATGTTGTTAGGCCCCATCCGGTCCGAAACATCGTCCCGTTCCAAGGTCGCGGTATAGGTAAGCCTCCGGGGCTCGCCACCCTCGGAAGGCATCACATAAACCTCGGTGTTGCCGTCATATTGACCGGTGAAGGCCAGCGTTTTGCCGTCGGGTGAGAAGCGGGCGAACATCTCAAACCCCTTCGGGTCGGAGGTCAGGCGCCGCGCGACGCCTCCTTGAACCGAGACGGTGTACAAATCACCAGCATAGGTGAACACCACCCGATTTCCGTTCAGGGAGGGAAACCGCAACAACCGAGCCTCTTCGGCCTGCAACGCCAGTGCGGCGATACCCCCCAACAGCCATGGACTGATCCAAGAGAAAAATCCTCGCATGGACCCATGCTATCCACCTGTTCGAACCGGAGCCAGTGGTGACTCACTCCGTGAGACGAGTGAGGCCGGAAAATCGGATCAACCCTTCAATCCCGAGTAAAATCAGCGGAAAGAAAACGACGGAGCAACGGATCCTGCGAAGCACGGATCACTTCCGGCGTGCCCACGGCCACGATACGCCCTTCGCTGAGGAAGGCGATACGGTTGGCGATGCCGAAAGCGAGGTCTCGATCATGGGTCACCACCAGCGTAGTGGCTCGGGTCACGGCATTGGCTCGCACCATTTCCCGTCCGACCGTCACTGCGACGAGCGGATCCAATTCACTGGTTGGCTCATCGTAGAGAACAACCTGCGGTTCCATTACCAATGCCCGAGCAATGGCTACCCGTTTCTTCATGCCGCCCGAAAGTTCCGACGGATACTTCAGGGAATCCTTCGGCCCCAGGTGTACCAACGCCAGTTTCTCTTGGACGATTCGTTCAATCTCTGCCGCGGGTTTCAGGCGATGTTCCGACAGATAAAGGCCGACATTTTCACCCACCGTCAGCGAGTTGAGCAAACCTCCACTCTGGAACACCATCGCCAAGCGGAACCGATCACGAATGCCTTCGTCTTCGATGCGCGTTTCGTTGAGATGAATCTCGCCGGAATCGGCCGTCTCAAGACCGATGAGATGACGCAGCAACACCGATTTCCCGGAGCCGCTCGGCCCCATCAGAACAAAAATCTCCCCGGGTTGGATCTCAAGGTCGACGCCATCGAGAACGATCTGAGACCCAAACGATTTTCGGAGTTGGTGGACTCGGACAGCCACGCCGGATTCAGCGATCTTCGCAGAAGTCATGGATTTTAAAACCCTCCCGCCATCGAGGCCTTGGTGAACGGCAAGAGCATCCGAGTGACGACATAGTCGAGCACCAGAATAAACACGATTGAGTTCACAACCGCCTTAGTGACGCTGCGCCCGATTCCGCGGGGGCCGCCCATCGTGTCGAGGCCCTGATTGCAGCAGACCACTCCTACCGTGACGGCAAAAAGGAATGTTTTAATTAAACCATGGATGATGTCGCGCGGTTCCAGGGTCGCCTTGAGGCTGTTGAAGAAGGCCGTGGCCGACACCGCCACTTCCGGGTTGAGAGCCGCGACAAAGGCACCACCGGCTGACCCAATGAGAAGCGAAAAAACCAACAGGCATGGGAGCGCCAGTGATATGGCGACAACCCGCGGTAGCACGAGGTACTCGACAGGGTCGATGTTGAGGGTTCGCAAGGCATCGATTTCTTGGTAAACCCTCATGGACCCCAGCTCGGCCGCCATCGCCGAACCGATGCGACCCGCGATGAGGATCGACATCATCACCGGCCCCAGTTCTTTAGCGAGCGAGGCACCGACCAAGCCGCCCAGCATGGAACCGAGACCTCGCTGAGCCAGCAATGGCCCCGCCTGCAACGACAACACGCCGCCAATGAAGAGCGAGAGCACGCACGCCATGAAGAGACTGGCGTTGCCAATCTCAAACAACTGCTCGGCCAAATTACGCCGATAGCGAAAAATCCTCGGCAATGCCCTCAGGGTCGCCCCAAAAAGCACCAGCATCTTGCCCAGTTCACGAAACACGGTGGTAGGATCGCTGCGGCAAGCCTCGTCGGCAATGCCCAAGGTTTTTATCCTGAGATCGCCTCGAGTTCAGCCGCCCGGAAAGCATTGCTGCAATCCGGCCGCCACCGCTGAGAACGCCCGGGCCGCCTCACCCATCGGGTCAGCCACCACCACTGGTTCGCCACGATCCCCGCCCTCGCGGATCGCGACAACCAATGGGATTTCCCCCAAGAACGTCACTCCCTTGCGCTCGGCCTCAAGACGGCCTCCGCCATGCCCGAAGATGTCCACGCGTGTCCCATCGGCGAGACGGAAACCACTCATGTTCTCCACGATACCCAGGATCGGAACCTGAACCTTCTCGAAGAGCGACATTCCCTTGCGGACCACTCCCAAAGAGGCTTCCTGCGGGGTAGTAATGATGACACCGCCATCCAGCGGCACCGACTGGCACAACGATAACTGGGCATCGCCCGTGCCTGGCGGCAGATCCACCAACAAGTAGTCCAAATCACCCCAGGCCACCTGATTGATAAACTGATGGATGGTTTTCTGGATCATCGGCCCACGCCAGATGACGGCCTGTTCCGGATCAATGAGAAAACCCATGCTCATGAGCTTTACCCCGTGGCGCACCGGTGGCACCAAACGCTCATCGTCGGTGAGCGTGGGCCGCTCTTGGATACCCATCATCAACGGAATACTGGGGCCGTAGATGTCACAATCCAGAAGGCCTACCCGCAATCCAGCACGCGCCAAGGCGCACGCCAAATTGACCGAACACGTGGACTTACCGACCCCTCCTTTGCCCGAGGCCACCGCAACTACCCGACGAACTCCCGGCATGCGATTGCGCTGAGGGACCCCGGTATTGGCCGAGGTCGCCGACGCTGCCGAGGTCGGTGTCGGTACCTGCACCTGCACATGGGCGTCGGTGATTCCCTCGATCTGGTCCCGCAATGCGGCCTTGGCTGCGTCGGCGATTTGATTGCCGATCTCCGCGTTCGGAGCGGTCAATTCAAGAAGCACTCCCACTGCACCACCGTCAATTTGAACCCCTTTCACCAATCCGAAGGAGACAATGTCCCGGCTATATCCGGGGTACTTAACCGTACGCAGCACCTCCATCACGGAGGACTCTTGAATGGTTGCCATGGATGATTTTGTTCCGAATACGAGGGTCTTAGCCGTTGTAAAAACGGGGTGGAGCATCCCAATGGACAGCTCCACCCCTGAAAAAAATTCGTCAGCGGTTCACTTGGCCGCGACAACTGCGCGCTTCTTGTCGGACAGCGCCCGAAGGAAGGCTGTCAAGTCGCTGGTTTCCTCAGTCGTGAGCTTCTTGCCCAACTGCAGCCAAGCCATCTTCTGGACCGTCTCTTCCAACGTCTTCTGGCTGCCGTCATGGAAATACGGCGCGGTCAGGGCGATGTTACGGAGGCTGGGCACTTTGAAGACAAACTCGTCGTAGTCTTCCTTGGTCACCTCGATGCGCCCCTTGTCCGATGTGTTTTCGTAGGCGTTGAGAATTCCAAGCTTCTTGTAGTCGTTGCCTCCGAGGAGCGGACCTGTATGGCAGGTGGTGCAACCGATGGACAAGAAGGTGTCGAGTCCCTTCAGTTCGGCAGCGGTGAGTGCCTTGTCGTCGCCCTTTAGAAAATCATCAAATCGGTCGTGCGTGCGAAGGGTTCGCTCGAATGCACCGACAGCCTTAGCAAAATTGTCGTAAGTCAGCGGATCCGACTCGCTGGGGAAGGCCTTCTTGAAGGCTCCGACATACTTCTTCTCCGCCTTGAGCTTCTCGATGACCGCCGCTTCGCTGGGCATGGCCATTTCACCCGGGTTGAGCACGGGGCCCTTGGCCTGATCCTCTAAGGTCTTGGCGCGACCATCCCAGAACTGGGCGATGTGGAAGCCCGCGTTGAGCACTGTCGGAGAATTTCGACCACCCCGCTTACCGAAGGCTCCCGGAGAGGTTGGCTCGTTGTCTACGCCACCACGGTTCTGATCCACCGCATGGCAAGAATTGCAAGATTGGGTGTTGTTGGCCGAGAGCTTCTTCTCAAAGAACAGGTCCCGACCGAGTTTTACACGAGCCGGAGTATCGTTTTCTGCACCCGGCATTTTGTCAGGAATAGGCGCTAGAACCTTCAAGGCACCCGTTCGCAACCCCGAGGCAGTGGCGGCGCTGGCCGCAACCGGAACCAACAAGAAGGCCGAGACGGTTAGAGCATGAGCCAAAGGCGTGTTTATGGTCATAAACTAGATGTTATTGCAGGAATCAAATTATGCAAATCAGTGAATGTGCCTTCGAAAATGGTCCCATCTCAAGGGGTTTCAAATCTGCGAACGCGTCTAATGCGCCGACTTTCCAGACACTTCCGCCGCATGTTGACTAAAGGACTTTCCACGACCCGTCGGCGCAATAACCGAGTCGATCACACCGTGTTCAAACTCATCCCACATCGGGGACATCCCCCGGAGCTTGGAGGCAATCTTGGCGAAGGTTTCAACCACGTAGTCAATGTCGGCTTCGGTGTTGGCCTCGCCAAGAGTCATGATGATATTCCCTTGGGCCAGCGCATGATCTAGGCCGATGGCTCCCAGGACATGAGAGATCTTGAGACTCTTGCTCACGCAGCTTGATCCGCTCGCCACGGAGATTCCGTTCATGTCGCAGAGCAGCAACTGCCCCTCACCCTCGATGAACTCGGTTGAGAGGTTTAAATTGGTCGAAATACGATGGGGACCCGGTTCTGGGCCGTTGAGCTGGATGTAAGGAACATTCAGCTTGAGACCTTCCCAAAGCCGTTTCTGCAACGGAGCCACGTGCGCAACCCGTTGTGAGAGCCGTTCCTGGGCTATTTCTGCGGCCACTCCGCCACCGACGATCGCTGGAATATTCTCGGTACCAGCCCGACGCCCTCCCTCCTGCACACCGCCATGGATCACGCTGACAATGCGAGCTTTGCGATTGCGGTAGAGCACACCAACCCCCTTAGGACCGTAGAACCGGTGGGGAGAGAAACTCACCATGGCCGCCCCCCACTCCTTCACATCAATGGGCAACCACCCGGCACTGGCCTCACAGTCCACATAGAGGGGTACGTTTTTGGCGGCACAGACTTGCCCCACCTCACGCATTGGCTGAATGGTGCCAATGTCGTGGTTCACATGATGCACCGCCACGAGCACCGTCTGGGGCGTGATGGCTGCCTCGAGTTCGTCCAACCGAATCGTCCCCTGAGGCGTCACACCGACTCGAGTGCATGTCCACCCCTGTTTTTCCAAGAACTCCAAGGAGTTCATCACACTCGGATGCTCCGTCGCGGAAATTACCAAGTGCTTACCTTTGCGCTCGTTCGCATAGGCCGCGCCCTTGATGGCCAAGTTCGAGGATTCGGTGCCATCCGAGGTGAAGTAGATTTCCTCTTCGCTCTCGGCGCCGATCAATGAAGCCATTTGCTGGCGAGCTCGCTTCAGAGCGTCCCGGACCCGAAGGCCATGCTGGTGAAGCGAGGAAGCATTACCAAAGTACTCGGTGAAGTACGGCCGCATGGCATCGAAGACCTCCGGGAGGACCGGAGTCGAAGACTGGTGATCAAGGAAAACCTGGCGCATGGGTGGGACAATCAGAGGATCAGACGGTGCAGAGTTGGCTGAGAATAACCCCGGTGGGCCGACAGCAAGGTAAGCCAACAGCAATGAACCGGGAACGGCTTCAAATCACCAAAAAAGCCTGCAGTCGTCGAAACTTCCTCCGACTGCAGGCCGCTCAAGGTAAGTAAATTAAGCAGCAACCGAATCCGTCGTCGCCACCTTGGCGGCCGCGGACGGGTTTCGCTTCACATAATCCTCCAATGCCGCCTTGAGGGCCTCCTCAGCAAGGACCGAACAGTGGATTTTAACCGGAGGCAACCCACCGAGGGCGTCTACAACCTCTTGATTGGAGAAGGACATCGCCTCGTCGATGGTGCGTCCCTTGATCAATTCGGTGGCCATGCTTGAACTGGCAATGGCTGAACCGCAGCCGAAGGTCTTGAACCGGGCGTCCTCAATTCGACCATCCTTGATCTTGAGGGAGATCTTCATGATGTCTCCGCAGGCCGCAGCCCCCACCTCACCCACACCATCCGCATCCTTCAAATCCCCCATATTGCGAGGATTCATGAAGTGCTCCATCACCGTGGAATTGTACAACGTGTAAGTTTCGCTCATAAAATTAATATCAATTCAAAATTGGGGCCAATGCGGATCCGTCAGCCAGCGGGGCAACGACCCCATCGGAGGCCGTTACAGAAATCTTAGGGTTTCGGACTAACCGGGCCTGTTGGACCAAACCGTTGGGCAAATGGCGTCCTGCCAAGGTGGCCAAGCTTGTGCCGACAAAAACCTCTTTCATCCGCTCCTGAGCCTCGGCCAAAAGGCCGCACAGAGCGCAACCACGACTGTGTTCGCAGCCCACATCGATTTCTAGGCATCGCTGTAGAGCGATAGGCCCCTCGATGGACTCCAAAATCTCGAGCACAGTGATGTCAGACGCGGGACGCGTGAGGTAGAAGCCGCCACCAGATCCGCGGGCTGATCCCACCAAGCCCGACTTGCTGAGATTCTGGAAGATTTTGCCCAGAAAACTTTTCGGGACACATTCTTCCTCACAGAGGATGTCGATCATAACCACCTCGCCCAAAGGACGGCGAGAAAGGGCAATTAGCCCTAAAACCCCGTATTCTCCTGCTTTGGTGATTTGCATCCCTTGAACCAGACCATTTCCGTCTGGAATGAAAAGAACTTACCCCCCTCCCCTGCACTGTCAAAACCATTTCCAGACCAAATTCATCCGATTCCCCCTAAAAGGGACAGGCTCCTAAAAGGGACAGGCTCTCAAAAGGGACAGGCTTTTTTGAAGCGCTGGACTCAATGTCCACTTGCCGGGAAACAGCTTCGATCCCACCATGTACCCATTGA
>Ga0114977_10002871_pt1 | contig 11059 bp, 3 predicted proteins | sample S_130805_MF_Meta_FD_87026 | JGI IMG/M metagenome (GOLD analysis project Ga0114977, IMG submission 87026) | Freshwater microbial communities from Lake Simoncouche, Canada to study carbon cycling - S_130805_MF_MetaG | ecosystem: Environmental > Aquatic > Freshwater > Lake | place: Lake...
GCGAATCGGGGCCGCTGTTTTTGAGGACACCGCAAAGGTCTCGGTGGTCACGCCATAGGTCCCATTCGTCGCCGCGAGGGACACCCAGGTGATCTGCACCCGCCCCGGCTGCGAGGCGTAAACACGTTCCGCGTGCGGGCTGTAATAATAGTTCATCGCAGGCGTCACCGTCACCGCCGTCGCGCCGGAGATCGTCTGGTTGGCGTTTCCGGCCAGGGTGATGTTCGTCCCGCTGATTGCGGTGATTGGCTCTCCCAGCAGCGTCGCGCCCACCACCACTCCAGCAGTGATGCTGTCCACCGTCACTTGTTTACTCCCCGTGCTGCTGGCGGTGACGTTGACGCTGGAGGCGGCGACGGGCGTTGCACCGTTGATTACCTCGCCCGGTTCGACCGGCTTGATCCGCCAGTAGTTCGCTGGTGCTGTCGTCACGCCGTCGGCCATGACCAGCGGCGGGGTCATCACATCGCCCATGAAATAGCGCGGCACGCCCGATGCAAAGGCCCCCCCAAAGAAGCTGTTCTCCAGCACGATCGAGTTGGTCGAAGTCGCCGGATAGGTCGTGGCGTAGACGTAGGTCCCCGGCACGGTGGTTACCTTCTTCGCGCTGGAGGATCCCGCCACTTGGCCCACGCCTTGGAAGTTGCTGCCTACCGTCTGCGGCAGACTCGATTGGTTGCTGATCTGGTTACCGGCCGTGCCCTGCGTGGTCGGCGGGCCGTATGGCGTAGCGGCGGCTCCTGCAGCGGTACATGGCGCATAGATCCAGTTAAAGTTGCCAGCGGAGGCGTCGTAGCCCTGCGCCTCGATCAAAGGGGCGACTGCCAGGGCAAGCACTGCGGCAAGCCAACGGATGAGACGGGTGTTCATGATAGAAACAAATCGAGTGAAGGACCAAAAAGTATCTTAAAATCCAAAAGGCAGGGCGGGCCGCGTCAGGCTTGGCAGAAGGCGGGCCAACTGAGGCTCATGGCGGGCCATGCCATCGCCCGCTGGGGACGGGACCCGCCCACGCGACGCCGCCCACATCCCCACAAGGGGATCACGCGCAAGAAGGGCGATGGGTGATGAGGGGGCGATGGGCAGCGGCATGGGTGGCAAATGCGGGTGAGAAATGGGAGACTGGCTCAGCTCCATTCCGATCCTTCAATGTTTGATGATGTAATTGACGGTGACGTTGACTGGGCGGGTTTCGCTGCCGCCCGTGTTCCCGCTTGTCCGGGGGATTTCCCATCCCATATTGTCAGTATCTGAATCGCCGGATCCTTTGTTTTGGGTCACGCTGACTGATCCACCTCCCTCGGAATGGAAAATGTCGTTGTAGCTGTGCGCGTGCTCCTTGAACGCATCGGCTTGATAACTTCCGACATTTCCTCCGGTGTTACCGCCCGTGTTACTTGCCACACGCGTACTAAAGTTAGGATCCCGGTTGGAATCCGTGGTCGATCCGCGCAGGAAGCGTCCGCGGAAATCGGGCACATTGAAGACCGTCGACCCGTCAGCCGTTCCGTAATGGTTGCCAATCGCAGCGTAAAGCGTGGCATACGTCGTCCGACTGACGGAAGCGCCGTTACAAAGGAGCCAGCCCGTCGGTGCCGTCGTACCTCCGTATGCCATGATCGATCCGGGGGGGCAGAGTGACTGTTGCACGGCCGCGACGAGGGCAGCCATCGGTATGGTCCCTGCAGTTAGGTTGGCACCGCTCCCCGTAAAGCTTGGGGCCGTGACCGCTCCTCCCACGGTCAGAGTAGACGTCACCTGGGCAGTGCCGGCGACATCGAGTTTGTAGCCTGGGGACGTGGTGCCGATGCCGACGTTGCCGCCGCTGGGATTGAGCAGCAGGGGGCCAGTGGTCGAGGCGGCGGTGTAGGATTGCAGCGTCGCATTATTGGCCGTGGTGTCGAAGCCGATGTTGATCCGCTCATTGGTGTCGGTGTTGCCGCGGATGGTGAACTGGTCAGCCGGGCTGGTGGTCATGTCGCCCTGGAGCGTGAGCTTGTTGGTGGCGGAGCTGATGGAGGTCGCGCCAATGCCGACACGGCCGTTGGCATCCCAGCGCAGGGCGGTGGTCCGCGTGCCGCTGACATTGGAGCCGAGGGCGCCACCGCTGTTGCCATAGAGGACTGGGCCGTCCACGGCAGTGCCGCCGAACAGGCGGCCCGTACCATACCAGCCGAGGCCGTAGTTGGTGGCAAGACTGCCCGATGGCAGGGTGGCTGGACTGATCGTCAAGTCCGTCGAAGTGCTGGATGCGGGGGCCAGGCCGTCGGCCACTTTGGCGTGAAACGCAAAGGCGGTGCTGGTGATCTGCTGGCGCGGGCTGATCGCGACGTCCGATGCGTTGAGGGTATTGTCGCCGTTATCGACCATGATTTCGAGGAATCGGCTGGTGGCGGCGCTGGGGGTGAAAATCGTATCCAACGCGTCATGGGACTCCTGGACACCGCTCACTGTCGCTATGATACCATTGCCCAGCAGGACGCTGAACACGCCCAGCGAAATGGTCGCGGTCTGTTCTTCCGACCACAAGCGGGTGCCGCCCGTGGCGGCATCAAAGATGCGGAAGACCACCTTGCGGTTGACGGGGGCCGCCACCGGCGACGCCGCGGTCCCGCTGGCCCCGATCGGCAGCCCCGTGGAATCGGCAACTTTACCCTGATAGTTGATAATCAATGGCACGTCGGCGTGCAGGGTGCTCTGTGCCAGGCACAGCAGGGCGGCGGATAGGGCAGTCTTTTTCATGGGGTGGAAAGAGGGAATGGCTGTATTTTAATGGTTGGAAGTGTTTTTGCTTTCTGCGTGCGGGTTTCAGGGATTACTGGGAAAGCGTTCCGATTTGTGAGGCGCGGCGGAGTTCGAAGATGCCGGAGAGGATGAGCGGGGTTTTGTGGACCCCGGTCATGGTTTCGACGTAGGTGCCTCCGATGACACTGCTCCCCCACCCGCTGGTGACGCTGCTGCCGGCCGGTGGAGTGGTGGTGAAGATGAACTTGCAGGTGCGGGTGATGTTGGGCGACTCCACGCCAGCCGGAAGAGGGTTGCCGCGGGCATCTTTGTTATCGTGATCGGGGTGGAAGGCGTGAATGAAGGGATTGGTCGCATCATTGTAGGGAACCGTAATCACCCGGGTCAGGGTCTGACCCGTGGCAAAATGGCCACTGCCACTGGTGATGACCTGATCCATCGGCAGATGGGCGGAGCTGAAACACTGGGCGCCGGCGAGGGCATCCTGCTTCAGGAGCAGTTCCGAGGTGGCAAGGCCAACCTCGTTGGGCGCTACCGCCAGCTGTCCGAGGTAGACTTCCGAGAGCAGGCGCGCCGTGCCGGCGTCCGACAAATGCAATAAGGTGCGCAGTTTGAAGGGCACCGGCGTGGAACTGCCCGTCAGCGGCGGGGGCAGGTCGATCGTCACCTCGGGGGCCATTTCGTAACCGCTCCCGCCACTATCGACCGTAAAGCCCGTGATGGAGCCATTGGCCACCGTCGCGGTCGCGGTTGCCTGGAAATTGACCTGCGGCGCAGCCACCGTCACCGTCGGGGCGCTCACATAGCCAGTGCCTGCGGTCTCGATCCGATAGCTGGTGACCGCACCGTTGCTGAGGAGGGCGGTGGCGGTCGCCGGAACCAGATTCGGCGGATCCGAGAAGGTAATTGTTGGGGCAGTCAGATAGCCCCTGCCTTGTTGAGTGACGGTGATGATCGACGCAACGCCCTTGGCGGCCGTGCCACTCGCGCCTGCGGTCAGGACACAGGTGGCGCTGGCCTGCACGGGATCTGGTGGATCGGCGATGGTCACCTTTGGTGCGGAGGAGTAGCGGCTGCCCGGATCAATCAGGTTGATTCCGGTGACCCGGCCATTGGCAAGGATGGCGGTGGCTGTCGCCCGGGTGCCTTCTATCGGGTTGCTGAGAGTCACCACTGGAGGCGTGGTGTAACCCGCGCCTCCTGCGCTGAGAATCAGGCTACCGATGCCATCACTGGCCACGGTCACGGTTTCGGTATCCGGCGCGCTGATTCTGATATCCGGGGGCAAGAGATAACCGGTGCCGGGCGAGGTCAACGTGATGCCCGTGACCGTACCATACTCACCACCACTGAGGACGGCGGTTGCCGTGGCGGCTTCGGCGGCGGGAGGATTATCGATGCTCACCGCCACGGTGCCGGCACTGTAGCCGCCCCCGCCATTGACCACGGTGAGTCTGGACACGGTAAACTGCTGAGCATTGCCGACCGCCGTGGCGAGGGTGCCAACCGTGACGACCACCCCGCCAGAAAGCGTCAGGGTGGGCGCACTGGTGTAACCCGCCCCCGCCGTAAGGAGGGTGATGCCCGTGATCGTGCCACTGGCACCACCGCTGAGGACAGCAGACGCGGTCGCGGCCGTGGTCGCGCCGCCGCCCGAGATCGTCACCGATGGGGCGGTGGAGTAGGTCTGGGTGCCCGGCGTGAAGGTGAAACTCTGGGCCGTCAGGCCCAGGGCCGCCGTGGCTGTCGCCCCTGTCCCACCGCTGAGAACCACCCGCGGAACGGTCGCGTAGTTCGTACCACCCGCTGTGATGGCCAATGTACTAACCGAACCGCCGCTCACCGTGGCCGTCGCGGTGGCACGAACACTGTCGGGCGGATCGGCCACAGTGACGGTTGGGATCTCTGAATAGACCGTCGGCAGGGCGCCGGTCGTGATGCTATTGACGCCACCCCCTGCCACGGCGGTGGGTTGCCTCAAGGCGCTGCTGGCGCTCGCTTGCACTGGCGTCTTGAAGGCTCCGCCCGTCATCGTGACCAAGGGCACGGTTTGATAATTGGTGCCCGGGTTGGTGATGGTGTAGCCGCTCACTGCACCATTGGCCAGTTGCGCGGTGGCGGTCGCCCTCACTGCGGCCGGTGCGGCCGTGATGGAGGTCGCGGTCGGAGCCGCAAGATAGCCGGCACCTGCATTGGTGACATTGAAGCTGGCCACCCCATCGCCGTTCAAGGTGCTGGTAGCCGTGGCCTGCACGGGAGTGACAAAGGTGTCCCCGCTAATCATCACCGTCGGCGGCGCGGTGTAGTTGGTTCCCGCATTGGTGATCGTAAAACCGGTGACCCTGCCATTGGCAATGGTGGCGGTCGCCGTGGCTCGGACCGCGCCTGGGGCGGCGGTGATGGAAGTCACCGTCGGAGCCGTCAAATAGCCTGCCCCTGGCGTGCCGATACTGTAACTGGACACCGCACCGTTGGTCAGGTTGGCAGTCGCCACCGCCTGGACCGGCGTGGTCAGGCCGCCGCTCATCGTCACCGTCGGCGTCGTGGTGTAGTTGGTTCCCGGATTGGTGATCGTGTAGCCCGTCACCGCGCCATTGCTGACGGTGGCGGTCGCGGTGGCCGGCACGGCGGCCGGAGCGGCGGTGATCGATGTCACCGTTGGCGCCGTCAAATAACCCGCTCCTGCCGTGCCCACGGTGTAACTGGACACGGAACCGCTGGTGAGGTTGGCGGTCACTACCGCCTGGACCGGCGTGGTCAAGGTGCCGCCGCTGATCGTCACCGTCGGCGTCGTGGTGTAGTTGGTTCCCGCATTGGTGATCGTAAAACCGGTGACCGCACCATTGCTGAGGGTGGCGGTCGCCGTGGCCTGCACGGCGGCAGGGGCGGCGGTGATGGAAGTCACCGTTGGCACCGTCAAATAACCCGCCCCGGCGTTGCCCACGCTGTAACTGCTGACGGAACCGTTGGTCAGATTGGCCGTCACCACCGCCTGGACCGGCGTGGTCAAGGTGCCGCCGCTCATCGTTACCGTCGGCGTCGTGGTGTAGTTGGTTCCCGCATTGGTGATCGCAAAACCGCTGACCGCGCCATTGCTGAGGGTGGCGGTCGCCGTGGCCTGCACGGAGGCAGGGGCGGCAGTGATCGATGTCACCGTTGGTGCCGTCAAATAACCCGCCCCTGCCGTGCCCACGCTGTAACTGCTCACGGAACCGTTGGTCAGATTGGCAGTCACCACCGCCTGGACTGGCGTGGTCAAGGTGCCGCCGCTCATCGTCACCGTCGGCGTCGTGGTGTAGTTGGTTCCCGCATTGGTGATCGTAAAACCGGTCACCACACCATTGGCGATCGCAGCGGTCGCGGTGGCCTGCACGGCTGCCGGGGCGGCGGTGATGGAAGTCACCGTTGGTGGCATCAAATAACCCGCCCCTGGCGTGCTGACACTGTAACTGCTCACGGAACCGTTGGTCAGATTGGCGGTCACCACCGCCTGGGCCGGCGTCATGAAGGTGCCGCCGCTCATCGTCACCGTCGGCGTCGTTCTGTAGTTGGTTCCCGGATTGGTGATCGTAAAACCGGTCACCACACCATTGGCAATGTTGGCGGTCGCCGTGGCCTGCATGGCGGGCGGTGGGGCGGCGATCGAGGTCACTGTCGGGGGGCCGTAATAGCCAGCCCCAGGATTGGTGATCGTATAGGCGCCGACTCCATCGCCGTCGAGAACGGCAATTGCCGTCGCTTGCACGGGTGCCGGAGGTGCGGCGATGGTCACCGCAGGGGCAGAGGTGTAACCCAGGCCCGCATTGTCCAGCGTGATGCCGGTCATGCTTCCATTCAAAACGGTGGCCATGGCCGTCGCCGTGACTGCTGCGGCAGGCGGAGCAATTGTTACGTTCGGACTCGCATTGCTATATGAGCCACTGGATATAATTCTGATCGAGCTGACGGTGAAGTGTCTGGCATTGCCAACGGCCATCGGCGCGTTTCCAGCGGCAAGCACGGTGCCACCTGAAAACATCAAGGTCGGCGCGGTGGTGTAACCAGTAATGGCGGGATTGGTGATCGTCACTCCGGTGACCCGCCCGTTCGTCAGCACTGCCACCGCAGTGGCCTGCGTGGTCGCCCCGCCGCCAGTGATCGTCGCGGTCGGCGCCACCGAATAGGTCTGAGTTCCCGGGAAGATCGTGAAGCTCTGGGGAGTAAGGCCAAGGATTGCGGTGGTGGTCGCCGACCCGTTGCCGACGGTGACGGCAGGGGGCGACGCATAGTTGGTGCCGCCTTGGGTCACCGTAACGTAAGCGAGAGGAGCGGCTGGAAGTGCAGGCACACCAAACACTTGCGCTGTCGCGGTCGCATTCACACTGGCAGGGGGAGCTGCCACGGTGACTGCGGGTGCGGTGGCATAGTAACCGCCGGCGTTCGTGATTTGGAAACCGGTCACCGCTCCCCCGCCCACCGCAGCGGTCACCTGCCCCGTGATGCTGGCGGGTGGAGCCGACAGCGTAACGGCGGGAGCGATGCTGTAGTTTGTGCCGGCGGTGCCCGGCGCAATGCCCGCAACCGTGCCGCCCGACATCTCGATAGCTCCTGGAATCGCCGTGACGGCGGCGGCGGGGGCGCTGATCCCCACCGTCGGCGCCGTGCTGTAATACCCGCCGCCCGTGCCGAGGGTGATGCTGGAAAGGGTTCTGTTGCTCAGGACAGCGGCACCCGTGGCCTGGCTGCTGGCAGGAGGGGCCGAAAGCGCCACCGTCGGTGCGATGGTGTAGTTGGTGCCGGCGGTGCCCAGCGCGACCCCCGTCACGGCCCCGCCTGAAGTACTCACGGCGCCCGGGGCCGCATTCACCGCCGGAGTCGGGGCGCTGATTCCGACCGTCGGGGCAGCACTGTAATACCCGCCGCCTGTGCCGAGGGTGATGCCGGAAAGGGTTTTGTTCGTCACCACGGCGGTACCCGTGGCCTGGCTGCTGGCAGGGGGGGCCGAAAGCACCACCGTCGGTGCCGTGCCGTAATAGCCGCCGGGCGTGCCCAGCGCGACACCCGTCACGGCACCGCCTGCAATGCTCACGGCGCCCGGCGCCGCATTCACTGCCGGAGTCGGCGCGCTGATCCCCACCGTCGGGGCCGTGCTGTAATAACCGCCGCCTGTTCCGAGGGTGATGCCGGAAAGGGTTTTGTTGGTTACCACGGCGGTACCCGTGGCCTGGCTGCTGGCAGGGGGGGCCGAAAGCACCACCGTCGGGGCCGCGCTGTAATAACCGCCAGGCGTGCCCAGCGCGACACCCGTCACGGCACCGGAGGCAATACTCACGGTACCCGGGGCCGCATTCACCGCCGCGGTCGGGGCGCTGATCGCCACCGTCGGAGCAGCGCTGTAATACCCGCCGCCTGTGCCGAGGGTGATGCCGGACAGGATTTTGTTGGTCACCACGGCGGTCCCCGTGGCCTGGCTGCTGGCAGGTGGCGCCGAAAGCACCACCGTCGGTGCCGTCGTGTAGTTGGTGCCGGCGGTGCCCAGCGCGACACTCGTCACGGCACCGCCTGCAATACTCACGGCGCCCGGAGCCGCATTCACTGCCGGAGTCGGGGCGCTGATTCCGACCGTCGGCGCCGCGCTGTAGTAGCCGCCGCCTGTGCCAAGGGTGATGCTGGACAGGGTTTTGTTGCTCACGACGGCGGTTCCGGTTGCGGTAACGCTGGCGGGCGGTGCCGAGAGCACTACCGTGGGAGCGGTGGTGTAGTTGGTGCCGGCAGTTCCCAGGGCGATGCCAGTCACCGCGCCTGCTGAAATACTGACCGCGCCCGGAGCTGCGTTGACCGCAGTGGTTGGCGGACTGATCGCGACGGACGGAGCCGCGCTGTAGTAGCCGCCGCCCGTGCCGAGGGTGATGCTGCCGAGGGTTTTACCGCTGAGGACTGCGGTCGCGGTCGCCGGGACACTGGCAGGTGGAGCAGAGAGAGCAATACTGGGTGCGGTGGTGTAGTTAGTTCCCGGATTAGCCACCGCAATGTTCGTGACGGTTCCTGAGGATAGGGTCACGGTTCCTGCCGTGGCGTTCATAGCTGCCGGCGGCGCCGCTATCGTGACGGTCGGGGCGGCGGTGTAGTAGCCGCCACCCGTTAACGGGGTAATTCCGACAATGGTTTTGGTGGGGCTCAGCGCAGCGACAGCGGTGGCCTGAGCACTCGGCTGAGGCGCAATGGTGACGGTCGGCGCGGTGGTGTAATTGCTGCCTGGGCTGTTGATGGTGATGCCCGTGACCGTATCGCCAGTCATCACTGCCGTGGCCGTGGCGGCTTCCATGATGGGGGCATCAATGGTCACGGCGGGGGCCTCGTCGTAATAAAAACCGCCATTGTCGACGCTGATGCCCGACAGGGTTTTATCCAGGCCGACGGTCGCTCCCGCCGTAGCGGTGACTTTGTCGGGGGGAGCATCAATGGTGATGGTCGGAGCGGTGGTGGTATAAAAGCCACCCGCTTGAGACCGGGTGATGCCAGTCACCCTGCCGTTGGTCAAAGTGGCAGTCGCCCTCGCCGTGGCCGAGGCGGTGGGTGGCGAGACGCTGACAACCGGTGGGGCCGTGTAGCCCGAACCGCCGGCAACCGGCGTGATCCCAGTAAGCGCCCCCGAGTTGACCGCGGCGGTGGCCGTGGCCGTGGTGTTGCTATTGGAATGTGGCGGCGCAATGGTGACCACCGGTGGGCTGGTGTACCCAAAACCGCCGGAGCCGTCCACCGTCAGACCGGTAATGATCCCATCCGTCAGCGTGGCAGTGGCCTGAGCGCCGTTGGAAACCCTGTTGCTCACGTTCGTCAGCGAAACATCGCCGACCCACAGACCCGCCAGCGACGAGGCCTGGGCCGTGGCAGGAACATAGACATCCATCAGATTACTGCTGTCGGTAATCCGCAGCAGTGAGGCGAAGAGCGCATCAGACGATGCCGCTGTCATCATGGCATCGGCGCGATTGATCCCGAAGATCAACTCCACCGTCGAATTGGCACCGACCGCTTCGGTGTAGGCAGTGGTGATCGGCGTCTCGGTCCACGCTTTACTGATGGCGTTGAAGCTGCGCTTGGTCAAAGGTACCCTGCCCACAATCCCCGTCTGACCGGCCGGCGCAGATTCGCTGTCCGCGGGGGTAAAGGTAAGGGTGACTGCGGCGGCGCTGCGGTTGCGGACGAGCACCTTGATGAACGACCCATCGCGGCCAAAGGCGAGCCCGCGATTGCTGCTGGGGCTGATTTCCAGTGGCGCGTAGTAGTCACCGGTGACCTCCGCGGAGAACCAGTAGGCCTGGGTCGCATCGAGGCGTTCGGAACCCGTCGAAAACACCTGCAGCGGGTTTCCCGCGCCGAGATCCCCGCCGACGTACTTGTAAACCTTGGCACTAGCCGCAATCGCAGCCGGGAAGGTCGCGAAATAACTGGCCATCGTCGGGTAGGTGCTGCCGTTCTTCAGCGAAGGAAAGCCCAGGAGATTGGCCCCATGACGCACCCAGCTGTTGGCGGGCAATTGGGGCGCCTGCTTCAGACCCACCGAATACGATTGGGCGGCGTTACCACTGCACTTCACCAGATAGGCCGTCTGTCCGCTCAATTGAGCCAGCTTGCTTTCCGCTGGCAGGCCGCGCTTCCAGACGCTCCACTCCGCCGTGCCGGAAGAGGGAATCAGCGGCGATTCGGTAAACCCGACCTGAGTTGGATTTGGATTCCAGCGCCACACTTCCTGCACGGAATCTGGCAGCAGGTTATCGGGAGTGTCGTAGGTCGCATCTCCGGTCAGATAGATCGCGTTCCAGCCACCTTTGAGCGTGTAGGTGGTGGTTCTCCACTGGGCGTGGGCGGTGGTGGCGGAAAGCAGGCAGCCAAGAGCAACGAGACACAGCGCACGCAGGCTGCGGGCTGGGGTTGCGGATGAACGGAATAGGATCATGGAAAATGGGCTGGGGTCGAAAATTTCCGGTCTCTGGTCCTCACTATCTGACGGAGAGTCGGTAGAACTCCGAGGTGCCGGAACGCGGCGCAGTGAATGCGGAGACAATCCCCACATCCCTGGCCTGATAACCGTTCGCCCCTGTGCCGGGAGCACCGACTGCGAAGGGCACCCGCGTCCAGGTCTTCATGTCCAGCGTGCTCTCGATCGTGTAAACCTTGCCGGTGATGCCGTAGAACTCGAAGCGCACGCTCTGCGGAAGCTTCTCCTTGATGGTCAGACCGAAGGTCTCGGTGCCATCGCCCGCGAAGGTTCCGGCAATGTATTCGAGGAGGTTGCTCTGGCCGTCCTTGTCGAAGTCGCCGCCCTTGTCGA
>Ga0114977_10002872_pt1 | contig 11058 bp, 10 predicted proteins | sample S_130805_MF_Meta_FD_87026 | JGI IMG/M metagenome (GOLD analysis project Ga0114977, IMG submission 87026) | Freshwater microbial communities from Lake Simoncouche, Canada to study carbon cycling - S_130805_MF_MetaG | ecosystem: Environmental > Aquatic > Freshwater > Lake | place: Lake...
GCGGAAAGCGAATGGGAATCGGAATCGTGGATATTGACCCCGTGAGAAATAAAGACTCGCGATCCGATCTTGGTTTTTTCAAGCGCCCAGATTCTTGCCCCGGGTCCGACATAGGAATCATTGCCAATATGTAAACGCCCTTCGAGTCCCACAAGGAGCTGTCCCATGACCAAACAGCCCGCTCCAATAACCAACCGCTCCTTATCTCCTGTTTCGTTGGTGAGAGAGGCCTCTCGCGCCAATACCGTCCCTGCGCCAGCAAGGTAATCCTTCCCCTTTTTTTGAATCAGTCTTTGAAACATAAAAACCATCGCCCAACGGAAATATCGTCTTTCCACAATGAAGGTAGATCGAGAATTTTCGAAAAGTGAGGGGAAAGCCGTTCCCGCCACCAACCAACCGAGCAGTTGTGAAAGCTTTGCAACGTCTTCATCCATCCCTCGTCCTTCCCACTCCGACTTACCGGCATAAAGTGATAGGATGCTTTTTGGGTAACCCGGGCCATTTCCGCGAAGCAATTCCGGATTCCCTCTTCGGTGAAATGCTCAAGGGATCCAATCGAATACGAGTAGTCAAACTCAGCCGTCCCGTAAGGCAACTTGGTTGCGTCACACACCTTCAATCGTTCATTCAGAATTCCGCGATCCCGGGCTTTCATAATGAGGAAATCTGAAATATCGCATCCATGGATTTCAAGGTTGCTTACCGGAGCCAGTTTCTCCATGACGATCCCAGTCCCGCAGGCGACATCCAAGGCCTTTCCAGTTTTTCCAGAAAACAGAAAGAGGGCTTCATGCCATGCGTTTCCCTCCCCCCAAGATTCCAGTAAAGCAGCCATCTTGGGATCCCAATAAAGACCCAGATCCTGCTTGGAGCTATCCGCATGCTCATGAGTCCTACGTGTTTTCCAGCGAGCAAATATTTTGCCAATTCCCATAGGCTTTAACGATGCGCCTTCGGAGACAAAATACCAGCCTTGCCCTGGAGTCCCTCAACAATCTGTTTCAAGACCTTTTGATCTGTTTCCACAACATTGGGCCAGACAGGCGATCGGCTTTTCTTTTCTGAAGATATGACATTCTGCCAATCTGGACTACCATGCTCGCCGGTCCCGTCCCATCCGATGTTTTCAATCAAGCTGTTTGAGGGGAAAAGGGAGACTCCGCCTAGTCGGAATACAATCCAGTACCAAATCACTCCCCAAGAGTCCGATTTTCCCCGAACCACATCCTGAAGCAGTTGGCTGTAAGGATAAGCCCCTCCGAGATCGAACCGTTGAACAAAATCTGGATCCTGAAGATCCTTTTGTGCCTCCTCACGATCCCAATGGTATTCCGTCCATGCCCTCTGCCAAGTAGCCCAGCCCCAGCAACTTGTTAAGGGGAGAAACACATGGCTAAGCGGCTCATTCGGAATCGGATATGCATAACCTGAAATCTGCGTGACATTGCGGTTGTCTCGATACCTGCCTAGGGCTTCATTCATAAAGGACAAGAATCCGGGAAGAGGAACAGTATCATCTTCCAGAACAATCGCTTCTCCATGCTCCCGACATATGGTCCCCACACCCTCTGTGATCGAACGCGCCAACCCCTTATTCTTTTCAGCCGTGCATATTCGGACATCCCGAAACCCCTTGGCCTCTTCGGCCACTTTCCGGACTGCCGCCACATCGCTTCGATCACTACTCCCCCGAGCGCCATCAAGAAAGAGGATGAGTTGGGTCTCCCCAGCTTGAGGCTGACCCACCAGAGCCTTCAATACTTTTTCAAGATGCCGGGGTCGGCGATAAGCAAAAACGACTACCGGAGCGCGGGAGGAACTCATGAAAGGAAAACCTCTTTAAACTTTTCCATTACTTTTTGCGGGCCGAAGTGTTCGGCCAACTCTTGGGAGACTTTTGCAAGAAGTCGATAGTCAGGCCGTTTGCAGGACAGCCCAGCTGTTAGCGTGGTGGTGTTATGATAGCCCAAAGCCGCTTCTCCAAGCAGTTCGAGATGCGCCTTTTTTGGTGATTCTGAATACATCAGTACCTTTTCCCAAAAGATTCGGTCCTATCCCGCTTCCCATTCCAGCACCTGTTCTCCTTGCCACTTTGATATAATCTCTTCCGCTTCTTGGCATAAAATGAAGCGCCCCATGCGGGGATATGCCTGTAGATGAGTCGTTTTATTTTTTCAGTCTGAAAGATTAGTGGGCAAAAGCCTTTCGGAAAAAAGTCGGCGTATTTGGAGTTCTATACAGGAAACCGCAATAAGGACATCTTGAATAGTTAAGGTTTTTTCACTCCCGACCTAAGACCCCTTAGGAATTCTTTTAACTGAAAATCCGCTTTTTTATTAAAGCCTGCGGAGTTGCTTTCAAGATAGTCGAGATTTTTAGCATATATTTCTAATTGGAGTAATTAGCATTCTGTTTTTCTTTATGATATTTTTGTTTTCGGATTCTAGGTTGTGTCTTTTTGTTTGTTTGTGGCCTGATTTTTCTTAACTTGAATCCTTGTATTTTCACCTTCGCCCCCTTGCGCGCTCAATCTGTGACTGGACGACCACCCCGCCACCTCATGTGCTGCGAGTTCACGATGCTCCTGAAAATTGCGTCGATCAACTCATTTACGATGGCCCAAAAAAACGCGTTTCTTTAAAATTACCAATTGGTCCACTTGATCCCGAAGTGGCTTCTGTTTTCCCACCTTTAGAATACGAACTTTGCCCAACTTATGTGGCGAGATTGAAGGATGCGTGTGTGGCAGGGATGCCTGTGGCTGTCATCAACCGGCATGGCACCCTTTTGGGTGACGTTTCGATTGATTGGCGATTCCCACGAAGTAACCATAAATTTCTTTATCCCTCCCTTCGCTTAGGCAGACGCACTCTACCAGGAAGAACCTTAATGCTCGCTGCGACAGGCGCAGAAACATTCAGTCATTTTCTTTTCGACTCGATTTCTAGGGGATTTCTTTTGCAAGAATGCGGGCTTCATGTAAGGGATTTTAACCATATTATTGTAAATAATCTGGATTCGCTTTTTCAAAGAGAACTGTTGATTAAGCTCGGCGTTCAGCCCTCTCAGCTAGTTTGTTTGGCTACCTCTAAAACAATTCATTGCGAGGAGTTGATTCTCCCTTCTTATCCAAGCGGACTGGGTCAATATAACCCCGATGCGTTAAGCTGGTTGCGGAAGACTTTTCTTCCTCTTCCCTTAAAGTCGCGGCTGTCAGAACGGCTTTTCATTTCCCGCAACATGGCAAAATCCCGCCGGATAGTTAATGAGTCTGAGATTGATGAAGTTTTGGTACGCTACGGTTTTCGGAAAATCTTTTTAGAAGAATTGCCAATTCTCGAGCAGTTTTCACTTTTTTCAACAGCTAGCCATATCATTGCCCCCCACGGGGCCGGTCTTGCCAATTTAGCTTTTGCATCCAAAGGGGCCCGAGTATTGGAACTTTTTGCCAGAGGCTATCTTAACGCCTGCTATTGGACTCTCAGTAACTATGTAGGGATTGAATACCAATGTTTATTAGGATTTGCGGAGCTAGAAAACAAAGTCCAATATAATATGCGTATTGATCCTAAGGCTCTAGAGGGCCTTTTGGCCTCGTTCATATAGAATTTAGCCAAACCCATAAAGTAACATGTCCTCAACCTCATACAGTTTATTTGAGCGGCCAACGAACTCTTGAGCTTTCTCAGTGACTTCGATAGTCCATTAAGACTAATCACATAGAGACCCACCATTAGGATGAAGCGATTTTGAGTCGAGTCCCTCATGCCTAAAAATCTTGGCGACTTTTATCCATTCGGGTGTTGATAGAATCGATATTGGCACCACCTCCTCTGCTTTCTTCCACCAATAACCTCTCCGATCGCAGCAAGGAAGGGCAACCTATTTTCCAGAAGATCACGTGAGAGATTGCGATGTATACCTCGAATAGCAGACCTCCACGTCAAAGATTCTTCATCTGAAATTTTTTTCTCCTCTGCGGCTAGATCAACAAGATCAAGCGCTTCGAGGAAGAAGTTATACATACAAAGAGAACAACACGCTTTTACCAGTTGCTTTTTATCGAGAATGGATCTTTTTAGCTTTTTTGTATTAATGAATAAAGCATCCACTTCCCATACTCGCTGACTGACAGACGCGTCTCCATTTAATACATTGAGATCGTTCCATAGGCTTTTATTTTTCCGAAACTCCGCCAATGGCGTTCGTAATGGCTGTAAGTCATATAATTCAAATCCTCTTCTAGCCATGAATTCTATCCATTCGCCCAGACTTGGCGCATTTTCGTATGCACCAGGACAGCCTATTTCTGTTTCTAAAAAGAAGATGTTTTCAATGTCACCATTTTCTAATGATTTTAATATATCTAACTCTGTTCCCTGGGTATCAAGTTTAATTCCATCGATAATACTTTGGCCTTCCTCTCCCAAGGCCTGCTTTAATGTTTTTGTTAGTACCTCCTTTTCTTCAATAGGAAAGCAGTAGTTCTTTTCTAAGTATGGCGAAAGTGGAATTGATAGCTTTTTGAGGGAAGATCCAGTCGGGGAATTAAGTTTGTACAGTGTTTGCACTCCACCCGCCAAAGATAATCCATGAGGTATTAGCCGATAGTTTGGCCCGGAGTATCTTTTTTTCCAAGTCTCTCCAGCTTTTTGATCCGGTTCAAATGCAGTTACTTGAGTAAGTCCTCGCCATTTCTCCCAAGGCTCGGGGAGACATCCGGCTGCGCCTACATCAACAAGGGAAAGTTTTTGCTCTCCCAAAAGAATGCTTGCCGATTTTTTAAATTCTCCCGTCCTTCTTCCGTTCAACCGTTTTCGCAAGCTTTGCAGAAGCCCCATTATATTATTTTGTCCCTCGAAATCTATGTAGTTTCTTTTGGATTTTTTGCCACCGTGTCGGAAGATTTCTTGCAGGCTGGAACCCGATCTGAAGTGCTAGTCGCTCACCCTCACGCACTAACCCTCCACTATGGATTGTCCGATAGCCGTCAAATACGCATGCTGTGCCGCATGAACCAACTACAGGCTCCATGTCCTTCAGAAGTGCGTCACTCCCTTCGGTTCCATCCACTAGATCATCTCCAAAATGCGTCGAACCCTGAAAAGCTTTAGGGAAAGAAAGCAATATTTCACGTTGATGCTTAAACGGGGGTCGATAATAAGTGTCTTCCGCCGGTTTTTCAATCGCGCCCCAAAGAATTCTGTCCATAGCAGCATGTAAATGCCCTAAGAAAAAGGATTTATCAGCAAGATTACTCTGACGCACAACGGTAAACGGCCCCGTATTGATGGTCACATCACTTAGATAGGCCATCATCTTAGGAATTGCCTGCCCGGCATCAAAATGCGCATAGGCTGTTTGAGCTGTGCCTATTCCGGAATCCCCGTAACAGTTTTTATACCAATACTGTCTTTCGTGCGCGTAATCCAATCCGATGTAATAAAGAACCATTTTTTCTCTTTTATATAGGGACATCAGATCATTTACGCCTTTTTCTTGCAGGATCTTTTTTAGGGAAAATCCAAATCCCTTTTTTAAATCCAAACCTTTCGCCCCTCGCCAATCATTTTTTCCGGAAAAGTTTTGTCTTCTTTCCTTTAGGAATTCCTCCCGATGATTTTGGAACAGATTCCGAGCATCCGCTCCTAGATCAATATGAATGAATCCCTCGTCAAGAAATTCAACCATCTTTTTCCTGACTTCTGGGGTAGCTGCGGAATGAACCCCTTCTGCCAAGCGATTTTTCCGCCCCTCACCATAAAAATCCATCTCTTCAACCGCCCATTCCACAGCCCCGTTCAAAACCTTTTCAGAAAGATCACGAATTCTCGCGTTTGGGGAGTTTTGGGCAAGTTGGTCCCTAATTTCACCAAGCTCCCGATGGATGGACTCCCGGAGCTGGAGGCCCATCGGGAGAGAATTTAAGGGTGTTAACTCCCTTAAATAGGCTACCTTACCATCTATTTTTTGAACACTGCGATAAATGCATCCTTCATCATACCGATTCTTTTGAGAGGCTTTTGAAAAACCCGGATGTGCAGAATAATCAATTCTTTGAAAAAACTTAGATTGAATCATTTTTTTATAAGAAATTAATTTTCATCTAGCCTCAAACTAGCGTCAAGAGAATTATCCCTTTTCTCACATCACAATCATTAGCGCAATCTTTTGAAACAATTTGAAGGGTACTGATTAAAATATGCCCAATCGGTTTCTCGTTGTGTTTCAAGGTTCTCCCATGTTCGCCAACATCCGGACAAGAGTTTTTCTTCCTGAAAATCCAAAGGGATCTCGAAAGATCAATCCTTTGAGAAAAAATTCCTCTCGCCGAATTCCCCGAGCAAGACGGATAAAAATTCGCGCCCACCACCTCGGCTTGATCCGAAGACGAAATCGATTATGAGTCAAATAGTCCCCTGTCCACACGTCCGAAGAGACCGCGTGGCTCCACGCCCTAGGTTTTCGAAGGAGGCGAGCCAGTAAGAGGGAGAACCCTCTGGGCGTACGCGCCGTCCACCCCACCCGATCCCCGCTGTTGGCATAACCGGGAAAAAATGTCATCACCGGAACGCCCCTTCGCCCAAACGGCTCCCCCAACGTCGACCAAGCATTCAGCAGCACATCGGTATCCGCCAAATGCTGCCAAACCGACCCCTGCTCTGCCTCGGGAGGCCAGAAAAAGTTGGCCGGATGTGGCTTCTTTCTTTCCTTTTCCAACTTCACTCCCAGCGAAGACATCTGTCTCTCTCGCCGATTTGGAAACAACCGCGGGTGAGGTCGGATCCAAAACAGGGTTTCAGGATGCTCCCTCGCTTTTTGACGAACCCACCGGTTCCAAGCCACTTGGTCAGCGAAAGCTGCCTTCCTAGAAGGCGGCAGAACCCCTGCAAAGCGGGCCGCAAAAACCTCGTCGGGAGAACTTAGACACACCAAGGCTTTCCGTAGAAAATTTTTTTTGCCCTCGCCCTGGAAACCCTTTTTATGAGGGGTCGAGTAAGACCACAGTTTCTGGGACCGGAATAGCGCATTTTCATGCCGGCGAATGGCCTCCTGGTCGCCGCGGTCGAGGGGGCCTTTTCGGGGAAATCTCCTTTTGAGTTCCTCCAAAAAGGAAAACACGTTGTCTCGGAACAGCACAAAGCCATCCTCCTCCCCCGCATTCAGCGAATGGTGCAGAGAAAGAGTGGAAATTCCGCGATGATGTCCCATTTCGAGAAAAATACGGTGAATTCCATAAAGGGAGTTGTAACAAATCAGGCCTTGATACTTCTTTTCCTCCAAGATCCGCGCCGCCTGAGGAAGGATTCCTCGGAGGGCTTTTTCCCTCATGCGCCAGGGTTCAACAAAGTCAGAATCCCTAGGAATGGTTTCAGCTTTTCGTTGTAAAAGAAGCTCGTAGGCCGCGCAATTACGAATCTGGGCTGGGGTGATCCCCAGCCGACGAAAATCTACTGGCCCCGCGTCTTTACCAGGCTCGAGCCACCGCGTATCCCAAAACCCCACCCGTTCGGACGCCTCGGCCCGCTGGATACAGCGAGCACAGACTTTGGCTTTCTCGGAAATTCCCGCCCGATCCGAAACATTCAGTGCGTTCATAGCCGTGCAACCCGTGTCCATGGCACGACGACAGTGTACCATGGTCAGACGGTGTCCGAGTGCCCCCAATTCCCGCGCCAAGGCCATCAAGGGATAATGGTAAGCCTCGACAGCAGCAAACGGTGCTAGGATAAGAATTTCCAAACTAAGCGAGTTCCTCCAGCCAAATACAGAGGTTGGCAAGCTGCCAAAGAAACATCATGTGATTTTCCATTTGCTTCCCTCTGGAAACAATATCGTTATGTTCATCAATAATTCGGTCAACTTCAGAAACACGGTAAATCCCCGAACCTCGCACTGCTTTCGATCTCACCATTTCTTTAAGAACATTTCCATTGTTTCCGGAAAACCATAAATGGGCCGGTGCATTCCAGCCCGTTTTTCTTACCCTCGTTCGGGTCGATTCAGGCAAAATTCCTTTCATGGCCTTTCTCAATAAATGCTTGGTAACTCCGTTTCGGATTTTTAACGTCCCGGGGATTCGGAACATAAACTCCACAAGATCAACATCGTAAAACGGATTATGATGGGGAAGGCCAAATGCCCACCCGTTTCGATCTTGGGCCCGAAGACAACACGGCGCGGTTTCCCTAAAAATATCTTGGTAAGATCTGTTTTTCAGTGAGTCTGAGAAAATTCTGTCCAACACTGGAGTAAAAAGGGATAAGTTGAAGATTTCCTGGTTCACACACCGCTTGTAGCGCAGATAAAGCCTTTCGTCGGGTCGAACGGAGCCATGCCTTGCAAAGTCTGTCCGTCTTCGAATCAAGTCCATGGCAATCGCTGGGTTTTTCCTAAAGATGGGATGGTCATGATGCCTCTGCCAAGAGGCAATTTCTTTTCTAAGGATACTTCTCTTCCCCAGACGATGCAGATCGGCAAAAAAGAAAATAAAGTGCTCATACTCGCCGGCATTGAGCTCGTCTCCCCCCAGTCCTGTGAAAAATGCGCCAATTCCGTTTTGTGAAGCTTGACGACATACTTCAAAGTGACTGAGCCAAGTGGCGGTTGCCACAGGCTCTTCATGAATGCGGACCATTTGCCGGATCTTTTCAAGGACAGATTGTTCCCCCACCCTCACATTAGTCCAATGGCTTACTTTTGAATCGAGAATCGTCCGAATTTCCCCTGTTTCGTCATAGGCAGAATCCGAATAGGTGGCTGAATACGCCCTCTGCTTCCGCCCTGTGATAGAAACCGCAGAAGAGAGGACCGACGACGAATCCATTCCCCCGGAAAGCAAAAAGCCAGGTTTTTTGGACTCTTTCAGTCGTATCTGAACAGCGCTGAGTATTTTTTTCCGGTATTCTTTGCTCAATGCCTCTTCGGATCCCTGCAAATTCGCTTCATCTGAAAGCCCCCAATAGCGTTCTACCTCCAAGGTTCCCCCGCACCACCTTACCCAGTGTCCTGCCGGAACCTGCCGAATATTTTTATAAGGTGACGCATGAGGATCATTATCAAATGTTCGATAGTGACATCCCGCATATAATCCTAAAAAGATAGGATCAGGCTCCCGTCCTACTCCAGGCAACTCTGTCAATGGCAACGGTTGGGACGAAAAAGCAATCCAACTGGAGGTGGCTACATAATAGAGCGGCCGGACTCCCAAACGATCCCGCGCGAGGAACAACGTGCTTGAGAATTCATCGTATAAAGATAGAGCAAAGTCGCCCTGAAATTTCTTTAGGCATTCGGGAAAGCCCTTGTTCGCATATTGATCCACGATTAGGACACCCGAATACTCGGTTTGCTTACTCCAAAAGGCTCCATCCCATACAGTGCCTATCCGGTTTTGCCCAAGACTTTTACTGAATATACAATTTTGATCCGTCGAGGCTAGGTTGGCCGACCCAATTTTGATCTGATGCATTTTGCCCATACGTGCCACGCCAAAGCTCCTAAAACTCATAAAGTTCTGCGCCGATAAACTACGCCCACTGGAAATATGCCCTCGGATTCGCGCCATCGAAGAATTCATTATTTTGACTTCTTAAAAACCATAAAAGACCAGTGGTGAGGATGTCCGATCACCAGTTCGGCTTTTCCTTGAGTCCGCTCATCCATCAAGGGTGTCGCGACAAAGCCCATTCTCTTAGCTAGGAGTTGTATTTCGCCAGAATTGTAGGTGTTCACATGGACATGCAGATTGACTCCATTGTCCAGGAATGTGTCCTGCACATAGCAATATTGTGAAGGAAGATCCCAGATAGATTCCCGTAGAATTAGAGTTTTTCCTGCAATCATCAGAAGTCGCTCCAAGGGACGATGAAAGTTTTCGATGTTGGACAAAACATTCAGACAAATCACATGGTCAACAACGCCTTGCAGATCTTCGATCCTGGTGCAAATCAAACTTTCTTTTGAGCAACCCCACCGCGGCATCTCCTCTTGCCCGATTCGTATCAGACTCGGGGCAGCATCAATCCCCGTGTAATGCAGTTTCATCCCCGAAATGGAGTGGAAAAAATATCCACTCCCACACCCAACATCCAGCAACCTATCGCCTTGCTGAACAACCTTGGACAAGATTGCGGTGGCTTGCCTCGCACAGTCCATCTCCGGCTCCTCTTTGCGACACCGCGAACGGTATAAGCTGGCAACCGTCGAACTATGTTCCCAGATATTAAACACCTGGTAGCCGTCCGTTGTGATCAAGCAGCAATTCCTTTGAGTATAAATGCTGATGCCATAAAATGACCGCGCCAGTCGCGCGGATTTTCCATTCGGAGACTCTGTTTTCGGAACCATTCGGGGTTGGTGCCCTCAAACATGGGAGGCAAACAGTGGTAATGATAAAACAATACTTCTACTTTTCCAAATCCTGCTTGGGCAAACCGTTTCGCAGCAATCATGGGATTGTGGGTTCGCGATAAAACCTCGTCGTAACCCGGCTCCCCTGCTTTGCCTTGGCGGATCGGCGGCAAGTCCATGCGAAAGTGCCCTTGAAGTCGTCGCAGGGCAGCCGCCGTGCTTTTTTTGATTCCCCTGGAAATTCCTGCCCACGCATCAGGACGAATCAGGCGCTCTTCTAAAAACCTGAAGCTATATCGGTTGCAAGTGAAGAGAGAAAAAAGTTCGTTTCGGGCTTCCACCAAAACTAATCCTCCGCGAATCACATTTTTCCGTAAAAGGGAAAACACTTTTTTATCCATGGCTTCTGGGATATGCGGCAGGACGCCAAAACATAGTGCAGAATCAAACTTATGCCGGACTCCGTCTTTCGGGCCCCGATAGGCGCGGGGGTCGAGAACACTTCCGGTCCAAATATGCTTTGGAGGAACTCCTTGTTTGGACAAAACCCGCTTGGCCTCATCCACCATGCCAGGCGTGAGATCAAACCCGAAACGCCGCGTTCGGAATTGCCTTAATTCCCTTAACATCGAGGCTGGACCGCATCCGGCATCCAAAACATTTTGAGCCCCGTGTCTCCGCAATTCGTCTTTTACAATTTGA
>Ga0114977_10002873_pt1 | contig 11058 bp, 17 predicted proteins | sample S_130805_MF_Meta_FD_87026 | JGI IMG/M metagenome (GOLD analysis project Ga0114977, IMG submission 87026) | Freshwater microbial communities from Lake Simoncouche, Canada to study carbon cycling - S_130805_MF_MetaG | ecosystem: Environmental > Aquatic > Freshwater > Lake | place: Lake...
CTTGGCATTAGTAAGCCAATAGCTCGACCGATTGCGCTGGTGCTGCAATTTTCAATCCAGAAGTCCCTGTTTACGCCTCGATCTGATCTTTGCTCAAAGGCATAGTCAATAGCTGCCGGCACTACATCCTCATGCTCACGGAATACGCTGGCACGGATGATTACGTAACCATCCTTTACATTTATCTCGACAATCTCAGTAATGATCCTGCCTAAGATATGGGTTTCTCTAAACCGCTTAATGCGGCTATTCACATCCTCGTAGGTTGATAGATCAAACATGTTGCACCGGCTTGGCATATCCTGGTACGCGAGTTACGTTGTAATGCATGCTTTCGACTTGTTTACGCCGTAAGCCTAGTTGCATAGCAATATCGTCAAACGGGATGCCATTTTCAGCCCAGTAGATCAAATCTAATTTTTCCTGATCTGTCCACATATGCTTTTTTGTGTAGTGCTTCTTTTTCTTAGTTGCAGCCTCTACTGGCATTTTAACCAATGCTTTTACAGTTACCTTTTCTGTGTATTTCTCAATAAGTAATGCGAGCAATAGCTCTTTTTCGGCGTTCATTACTTAACCACACGATCACTAGCTACACGCATACCAGATGCACGGCCACGATTGAAGCCATCTTTAACGCCTTCTTTGTAACCTATTGACCAGCCCACTAACAGCCAAGCCACACTAGTAACTATTACAAGTAATGCAACCTTTTCTATATCCATTTACTTCGCCCTTGTTTGGGTTAAGCCTAGCTACACCGTATTAGGTAGCCCTGCCTAACGTGTAATTAAAGGGTAAAGCCTGGGTATGACAGCGGTCAATAACCGACACGCTAACGGCTTAGCAAAATTTCGTAGATTGAATCGACCTTGGCCTCAATGCGATCGACACGGCCGCGTAAATTATGGCCGCCGTTGCCATCTATACGTAATTCGCTTAGGTAATACTTAACTAGATGGCGTACCATCCCAGCCGCAAACCCCATAAGCGTACATAATCCTATGGCTATTGCTAATAGCGACTGGGCGGCAGTCATTACTTAACGCCGAAAGTGCTATCGGCTGGATTCATGGCTCGCAATAATGGGCCAAGTAATCCTGCTACAAATGCATTAGCCAGGGTCTTAGGATCGGTGATCCCAGACATGTAAAGCGCAGCTGCGCAGCTTGCGGCAGCTCTTAGGTAGGACAGGCCAGCGGCCTTAACTTGCTCTTTCACGGTATTTTCTCCTAAATGCCCTTAGTTGACTTGTATCAATACTGCAACGGTATGAGTACCGCTGGCAGCAATAGCGTATAACGCTTCGTTATCTCCTACGGGTATTTGTAGTTTATCTGCGTTATCCATCTTGTAGCCATTTGCTGTAGTTACATTGGCTGCACCCAGGTAAACCGCGCCGCCACCTAGGTTATGCAGCTGTACGGTTTGATCCATAATATTTGCAGCTACTAATAATGTAGCTGTAGTGCCTACGACTACCTGTGCGCTAGTTGGCATAACTTAGTCCTAACTTTTCTATTAGTTTTGCGGCTTTTACGGGGTTGATACCCACCTCGAAATGCATTTCATCTTTGCGTGTCCATGTACCGCCCCAGATCAAGCCATATTTTCTAGTTAATGCCAAGATCATCGGTACTTTTTCTGCTGGGAAAGTGCCAGCCTGCCCCAATTTATGCCGACTAGCGTTCAGATCGATCGCACTACCCGATGCGTGGTTACTTAACTTGCCCGGTACGCCTCTTACATCTCGGTAGCAGTAGCCCCAATCGTCAAGCGCACCGCCATCAATCGGCTCAATCAATTCGTGAAAGTCCTCAGCAAAGGCAACCAATAACGGCGCAGCAAAATAGGCGCAGCGCAGCTTAATAGTGCTGCCCTTGATTGCGTAAGACTTGATACGGATCGACTCAACATCCTTAGATGCTGGCCAGCCGTTATAACTAATTGCCTGAGTCATCTAACCAAGCCTGATAATCAGGGTTATCCTCGGTACAAGTAACGCGGCATTTGCCGTCATCGTCTATGCGAGCATAAATTTTTACGCCGTCCTCAGTATCGTGTAAGTATTCATATTTCATTATAGTTCCGCACTCCAACCTAGATAGGCACTTGTATTAACATTTCGAAACGATGCTGCGTTTCCTGCAACAATGCCCGAAGCAACAAAAAACTGTGAGCAACCTTGAAAAGTTGTTGCAGTTTGAAAAGCTGGAACAGCGTTGCAAACTGTATTTGCACCAGCTGACCTGAGTGAGTAATCTGTTGCTGTTCCCGATTGTTCTAATGCAGTTGGTCTAGTTCTCATTGCAACTGGGTAAGGAATAGTTATTTCAGCAATTGTTGTCGAATCTACTATTCCGACACCAGCTCTGACTGTAGCCTGATCAAAAGTAATGCGATAGTAATAACGCTGGCATAACGCCAATTCTCCACCGATTGAACCGCTAGCAGTTTGAAAAGGTGATGCGGTTGAGCCAGTAGATGCAGCTTCTACTTGGAATCCCCATAAGTCAAAAGTATTATTCTGTAACCCTAATGTTGCCGATCGTGAATCAAACGATGAACCAGCCGAAACCCAAATATTAAATTGCAATGATGAAGTATTTGCATCTGTTCCTATTGTTTTACCTGCAATACTTGGTATCGCGACAGTAAAAGAATAACGCGCCCATGATGTAGTTATAGCAGTTTTTGTTGAACCAATACTTGTGACAGTAGCTGATGGGCTTCCACCTGATCCAAATGATTGTGCAAATTCAACTGCCACACTTGGTGTACCAGTTGCAGCTTTAGCCCAAAATGAAATAATTACTGTTTGTCCTGCAAAGTTTCTAACGTCTTCTACTCCAGCGTAATTTAATATAGCTCTATCTGTTGAGGCGGCTTGTCCAGTCGTTACTAAGCGGCAATATTGTTTTGCTTCGTAACCTGCAACGGGTGCAGTTCCCGGTGTAAATTGCTCAACAGAACCTGTGACGCTTCCTGCTGCCGCTGTTGATATTTGTTTGAATCGATCTACTAAAAATGTAGTTGAGGTTGTTGTGCTAGTTGTACCTCTTTGATTCCAAAATAAGTCACCATTTATAACTTTATTACGCCCTGCTGGGTAAAGCGTGGATTGCAACAGGTTTAACGTGCCGGTTATATCGTTCATATTGGTGGCGGTTAATACATCACCCGTGGCAAAGTTAGTTTTTGCTGGAAAACCTACGGCCATTTTGTTATCTCCTTAGTAACTTAATACTGACGTATCGAGTACGCCGTATTGGGTTGAGTTTAATACAAACGAATCCAGAATTGGCTCTAAAGTAGTTAATACGGTTCGCCATTTATTCGGCGTAATTGTTTGTGCTATGCCGAAAACTTGTAACGTTTTAGTAAGCGTGGAGTTACCAGGCTGGTTAGTTGTAATAGTTACCGGGTCAAAGAAATCTAGGTCTAATGCAGCTGTAATGCCAGCATCGTAATTATCTGTGTATAGGTCTAGCTCGATCGCATCGCAGCGGATACTTGTCTCAGCGCGGCTTGCAACGTAGGCGCGCGCGTAGTTAAGCGCATCGGCATCTGTAGCCATTAGTAAATCTTGCTGGTTATAAGTATGGGCAAAGTATTTATCTATGCTGGCCTGGTTAATAGCGGTTTGAACTGTGCCACCTGTACGGGTTACGTTAGCCTGGTTAAATACCAAGGTGTCATCTAGCCGCCATACGGCATTTGAATAGCCAATATCTGTACCGTTATCGTTAAATACCGTAGGCGTACCTGCCACGCTACTAGCTGTAACAGTTCTATCCTGGAATACGAAATAGCCATTTTTGCCTACGTATATTGCGCCGTATTCGCTATTGGCTACAGTAGTTAAAGCTGCCAAGGTAGTACGGGCTGTGCCGGGGTCTGCCTGCAGGGTAGTCAAACCTGCATCGACATCACGCATAGTTGTAGGCCAGGCGATCTGGTCGAGGATCTTGTTCACACGTGTACCGCTTAGCTGCGCAGTAGCACCTGTAACTGTGCTGATCTGGGCGTTCTGTGCCAGCCTAAAGGCATCTACTGCCTGGATAGTTGTGTATACAACGTCGTTAGCGTTACGCGGCGTATTAGTTGTATAGCTAGTAATGAACCCTGAGAATATTGGATATACAACATCGTCATAGGTAGCCGATATTGCCACCTTACGCATTGGCGTTAGATTGCCAAAGTAGGGGCTATTAGAATTTTGTGGATTAAAGTCGCCGTTCTGGTCAACTATGCGCAGGGTTAGCGTACCTGTCTGAAATTCATCAGCTGTAGCAGATCGACCACGCCTAGTGTTAATGCTATCTACCACGTTGCTTACATCGACAATTAAGGATGCTGAGTCTGCTAATACGTTAGTACCTAAAATGCCTGAGTCTAGGATCATGGCCTGGGTAAAGGATGGCCCGGTACTAAAGTTAATAACCGCATTTACTATTGGGAAAGTCATGGTGTCGCTATCGCCCCTGCTGGAGATCGTGTTAAACCTTTACGCTGGGCATTTAGAAAAGCCATATTTACTTTCTCGGTAAAGTCATCACCATCTAATACTGAGCCTTCTACTATAACTGTAATAGGTGCTGGTGCTGTTGCTGGTGAAGTGTATGCGCCACCTGCAAAGTTCATTCCACTTCTAAGGTAATCTGGCAAGGAGAAGCCATAGAGATCATTAGAAGGCGTAGGATTATTGGTTGTCGTTGCTGGAGTAGGTATGTTGTTAGTTTCTGGCATTTGATCTGCCTCAGCTAATGCTTCAATAGTGGCTGTTACTGCTGCGACTTTATCATCATAATTACGATCTGCATTTTGCTTAGGATTGTAATTAACTCCCGGAACTAAATTAGGAACATCGGCTAAGACTTTGTTATATTTACCAAGTTCAACTAAGGCTAAGGATAAACTACCTGCCCATGTCATAAATGGATCTTTAGTCAAAGAAATGGTTGCAAGATCAGCAGCAATTTGGAAATTAATCTTTTGAATGTCTGCGAGTTTTTTTGCTAGGTTTTCTGCAGTCGAAGCATCTTCCTCTAAGACGGCTTGCATGAGAAGTAAGCGAGTTTTTTCTTCTTCGTTAATCTTGCCTTTTAGCGCGGCCTCAATTTGAATCCTGTCTAGATCGAAGAGTGCAGCAGCTTGCGACAGTTTTGCCAAGTTAGCTGCTGCTTCTTTATCTGCCTTTAACTTTTTAGCCGCTGCTAATTTATCCGCCAAAGCCTTTTTAGCACTAGCATCTTTGTCAGCTTTTAGCTTGGCATCTGCTATTTTCTTTTGCTCAGCAAGATACTTTTGTGTATCCATATTTGAGCCACCCGTCATGGCTACATTACCCATGCCCTGAAATCCCTTGATAGCCTTGATCAATTCGCTTAGACGTTGTGGGCTGAATCTACCTAGTAGATCAGTAACGCCACTAAATAAATAACCAAAAATGCCAGCACCAGGGATAGATTTGATTTGCTCTTTTAGATATACAACTGAATCTACGAAATTAGCAAGTGACTTTGCTGCGCCTTCTATATCGCTACTAAGCGTAGCCATGCTGTCATTTTCGCCCAAAGATTGCAGCGCGCCTATCAGGCTTGTACCGATAATCTCTTTAGCGTTATTTGAGGCTATTGCTAACTTATCTATTGATCCTGCAAAGGTACTAGCAGAACTTTTAGCAGCACCGGCAAAGGTAACAGCTAGCTGATCGGTAATATCTTGAAATGACTTTGTTGCTAGATCGGCTTTAGATATGCCTACGCCTAATTTGCCTAACGTAGTGTTATTGCCTAAATAGGCTTTAGATAATGCAGAAGTTACAGCTTCTAAATCTCTACCAGTATTTGCGCTGATGTCCATGGCAATACCCATAAGGCGCTGAGTTTCATTTGTATTGCGTGTGGCGATTGCCAGCCTTACATACGCCGGGCGCAGCTTGTCATCGACAATGCCAAACTCTTTTTCAATGCGCTGAATGTAACCTTCAGCGGTTGCTGCATCGCGTTCTAAGCCTACATTTTTTAAGGCTAGGGCTAACTGTTGCTGTGCCTTTTGATCAGCTGCTGCAGCCCTTATTGAGGCCTTGGCATAGGCCAATACTTTAGCCGTGCTAAATGCAACTCCAAAAGTCTTAGCTAAGTTTTTAACATTCTTAGTTAATTGAGCTGTAGAGGTGTCTGCCTGTTTGAATGCTTTTTTGCCTGTAAATTCAGCAGCTATATCAATTCTTACTGATGGATCAACGGCCATTAGTTATACCCCACAGCCTTATTAAACTTATCGCGAGATACCTCAATGGCTTTTAATACAGCTGCATTAGTCTTGCCGCCATCCTCAGCCCATGCGCGAAAGATTGCGCGGCCTTTCATCTTGCGTGATCTACGGCCTCTACCTGTTTGATCGTTAGCATCTACGATACGGCCGTACTGATTGATGGCCTGTACAAATATTGAACCTGCCTCTGGGTTATTGCTCTTGCCATACTTTTTATTTGTGCTTGTCATATAGCGATACTCACCAGCCCCGGTATCACGGCGATAAGTAGGGATTACAACCTCGCGCATCTTTGCTTGTTCACGCCCAGATGTATTTACGCGGCCAGCAGTCTCATAAATTGCACCTGATGCAGATGCATTTTGAATACGGGCTAATGCCCTAAAGCCTGCTCTATTGACTTTGCTAGGTGTGGTCTTATAACCCACGCCGCTTCTAGCTGCTGAGCCATCCCATATCGGGAATTTGCCATTACCCGATGCTTTACCCCAGCCTGAAAGTGGTGCCTGGCGTGGAATAAAACCTTTAGCCTTTGTGGCAATAGGTTTCAGCAAACTAGCCATTTCTGCTTGCGTTTCTTTTGCTAGATCTGGCGTAAATTTCTTTAGGGCTTTACGAAGTGCGAGGCCGCCTTTTACCTGTGCTGGCATCTTGCATCTCCTTAGCTCTATCTTTCATCGCCTGCAGTAGTGCTGCAAACATCCTGCTATCTAACGAAATTAAATCTTTAGGCGGTATTCCCGTTTCCAAACTGATTCGTGCAATCAAGTAAGTAAACGAGTCACGCCCTATAGTTCCGGGTCATCATCCAGAACCTCAACCTTTTTTAATGTTTTTAAGAACTCTGCGCCGAACATAGGCACGGTTTCGCCGCCAGCTCTTATGCACTCCCACGCTAACCAATAAACATCTGACTGCTTCTCGTCATCTCTAAAAGCTTTGTGAAAACCTTTTTTAGCATATAACTCAAAAGCGTATTCGATCGATGGAGTTATCTGATGCTCAGATATTGCGCCATCGGCCCTAGTGATCTTTAACTTAGCCATTTGTTAGCCCCTGTTCTATTAGTTATGCAGTAGTAATTACTATTGCTGAATTGCAGGTAAAGGTAATGCTCTGTGTGGCAATATCAGCTGGGCCACCATTTATATCTTGTGTGTTATTTACAAGCACAGTAGTGCTGTATAACGGGTTGGTAGCAGATGTAGCCGCATTTGTCTGCTTTAGCGTTAGGGCTACTGTTGTACCCCAGGCAGCTTGCAAGGTTGCGTTTACATTAGATGCAGCTGTATCAGATAAGAAGTCAAGCTGAATAGTGCTTGCTTCTAAACCTTTAACAAATTTATGAGCTGTGTCGCCCATTGCTGTTACTTCAAGTTCATCAAATACGCGGTTAATCGTAGCCATTGTTACATGGTCGCTTAGTGCAACGCTGTTCAAAGTCACTACGACACCATTGGATAAATAAATGGCCATCTGCTATTCCTCTATTTTCTCGGTTGGTTTTGGTTTTGTTTCTTTTACTGGTTCGGCTTCGATCTGTCCGATCTTGACCAAAAACGCTTTTTCCTCATCGGTTAGTGACATGTCTTTAACTCCAGCTCGTTAGTATGGATATGGTGAACTCAGCGGTAAGTAAGTCGCCGCTATCAGCATTTAATACACCGGGCGCGCTAACGCTGGTTACATTAAATACAATGGATGATGCAGCTAGTAGCCCAAAGGCTGCAACGATAAAATCCTCTATGCCTTGCAGGTTGCCCTGGTTATCAAACATTGGCACAGTTAATAAAATCTTGAAATTAGCCAGGGGCGATATGGTCGCGTAGCTGTTATTACTTGGCGTGATATACGGATCTGATGGCAAAACTATGCAGCTGTTAGCAAGAATTGTGGCTGGCGGAAAACTAAATACTGACCAGACTCCATTGTTAGTAAGTGCTGTTGCAATCGTGCTACGCAACGTAGTAATAGCTGCCGTAGGCATTTACCCCACCATGCTATTCGGGTTCATGTACGGGGCTAGTAGGCCGCGTATCTTGCCTATCATGCTGTTGCCCATGCGATACGGGCTAGGGCTAAAGCCATCTAGTCCTACGCCGCCTGTCTGAGATACCTGGCGCGCTTGCCAAATATCTACTGCCAAGATCATTGCAGCTTCTCTAACGCTTGCTGTATTTACGTAGGTAGCAGTTTTTGTATCTGCGCCTGTAGCTGTGCCATAAGGCAGTACGCGCCTAAAATTCTGATCGGCAGCAACCTTAGCAAACTGAATAAAACTATAACCTTGTGGGTATTGGTAATAGTTAAGCTGCATATTAAACGCTGGCAAAATATTAGATGTACCTGTGGAAAATGGAATAGTTGCAGTAATTGTGTAGCTGCCGTTAAAGGTTGATCCAGCCCCGGCAATACTTACTGTCTCGCCTGTAGTAAATATGCCGGGGTTAGCGATCATTACGGTTGCAACATTACTTACCAATGCAGTCCCCACGACTGGCGCAGAATCAAACCAAAGGAAACTGTTGATTTGATCCTGACTAGCTTGGCAGCAATCTTCCACCGTACTATCTGAGTAAAGAGAACCGATACCTAAATTGGCACGTAGCTCGGCTACGGTAACGTAACTAGCTGGCATCGGTACTCCTTACTTAGTAGGGGTCGGTAGGACAAAGGGCTAATGTCCTACCGACTATTAGGGTTATTTCTTAGGTGAAGTTGTAGCGGATAATTCCCTTTGGCATTTTGGCGATTGTTGCCATGTAGCCATAGATCGCTACCTGTACCTGTAGGTTGCTTACAACATTTACAGACATGTAAGCCTGTGGTGATTGATAAACTGTAAATGCTTCTGGCGCAAGGATAATCGCTGAGTCATCTACTGTTGTAGTAGCTGCAAAGTTCTTATCTACGTATAGATCAAGACCTAATACGTTACCGCGGATTGAACCAGGTTGAGTTAAACCGCCTGCGTTCATTGGCTGTGATGCTGAGTAAATTGGGCGACCTGTTGTATCTGATGCACCCATAAGTAGTTGCCATTGTGATCCGTTGGCGATGTAGTTTTGTGCATAGTAACCAGTTGCCTCATATACAAGGCGAGCAGCTTCTGATGCGTAACCGATAATGCCTGCAGATGTAGCAGCTTGTGCAGTAGTTGCAACAGTACCAGCTGTAATAAGTGCAGCATTAACTGTTGTATCAAGTGTTTTCAAATATGCATTTTGAAGTTGCTGTGTAAGCTCGGAATAAAAATTCGGATCCGATCTTTCCAAGAGCTCGATTGAAATCGTGTTCATACCTGAATATTTATTAACTGTACCTGATAGGTATTCAGTAACCATACCTGTGTTTTGTACTGCGCCGCCTTCGGCTTCAACTGTTACAACTGGTGCAACACCTGATTTACCGCCTGCTGATGTAACCAGAGATGGCACGTTGATTGTCATGCCGCTTGCTGGCAATACGCCGCGTGAACATGCATCAATAGATGGTGTTCCAAAACGTGTATTTGTTGGAAATTCTGATAGGTATTGTGTTGGGCTAAATGCTGGGTTAGTGCTGAAATCATCATCGGCTGCAGTAATGTAAAGCATTGAATCCTGGTTGCCTAGGGCAGCCTTGATCTTATGCTCTGTGTACTTGGCCATAGATGTAATCGGTGTACGGACTGTCTGGCTGTCTAATACGGATGGGCGAATAATCTGGCGAGCTGCTTGAACTGGTGCAGCCTCGACTGGTTTTTCTGCCGGTACATCCGGTGTATCAATAGGGGCTGTAGTCACAGTCTCCTCGCTTTCGGTTTCGGTTTCGGTTTCAATCATCTCTGTATGGATGATTGTCTTTTTCATACTTGTTGCTGCTTCTAGTGCAGCCTTAGCAGCTGCAATATCAGTTACGGCCGCTGAATCAAAGGCAGCCGACTCCACTAGGCTTACCTCTTTCAGGACTGCAGCGGTAACTAACAGGTATCCCTTCATCTGCTTCGATGCGGATACATCCACGCCGACGGATAAGCCAGATACAAGGTTCTCCTGAGCTAGTACAAGCGCATCCTGTCCACGGCTGCTACTTGAAATTTTGAAAGATGCATACATGCCGCTTTCATCATCGCTTGAATATGTAGCGCGACCGACTGGCTTAGTGCTGTCATGCTGCATTAGCAATTTAATTTTAGTTACATCTGGAATTGAAATAGATCCGCGTTCAAATACAACCGGGCCAGCGGATGTATAACCCACTTCGCCGTATGGCGCGATCTTGCCTGAAATCATGCGGCGTTCTGTATCGGCCGCCTCGATTGCGTTATTAAACGTTAAGTGCAACATTTGCAGTATCTCCTGATCCATTAGGCGTTAGCTGTTCCATCGATTGCGCTTGTGCAACATCGATTAAACCTAGGTTTAGCATTTTCTCAATTGAGTTCAAACGCGCCATAGTGTCTGCACGTAGGAAAGTTTCATCGATTGCAAAACGCACACGGTTACCATGCGCTGTAATGTCATCCATGCTTAAACGGTTTTCAATAGCACTTATGTATGGCTGTAATGAGTACGCTACAAATTCCTTACGGCCATCTAAAATATTTTGATATGTCATGCTGTTATTCATATCTGCACTTATGTAATATGCTGGCACGTTCATCAAACGCGCAATTTCAGTAGCAAGATATTGGCTACTTTCGTTATAGGTCATATCTTTAGGGCTAAAGCCGATATTTTGCGCTTCTAAAGTGCTAGTTAAATATGCTGTGCTGCGATTTTGTCGCGCAGCTTTCCA
>Ga0114977_10002880_pt1 | contig 11045 bp, 10 predicted proteins | sample S_130805_MF_Meta_FD_87026 | JGI IMG/M metagenome (GOLD analysis project Ga0114977, IMG submission 87026) | Freshwater microbial communities from Lake Simoncouche, Canada to study carbon cycling - S_130805_MF_MetaG | ecosystem: Environmental > Aquatic > Freshwater > Lake | place: Lake...
ATTTTTCTACAGTCAATTTCACCGCATTTGCAATTTGTGCTTCGTCTCTAATATCTACTTGAATCGCTAAAGCCTTTACGCCTAAGGCTTCTACCTCAGCAGCGGCCGAAAAAATAGTGCCACCTAAACGTGGATCTTCTTCCACCGACTTTGCTGCAATGACAATATTCACTCCCGCAGCAGCTAATTTTAAAGCCATTGCTTTTCCAATTCCTCTGCTACCGCCCGTGATAAATACGGTTTTTCCTTGTAATGACATTTTAAAAATTTTATTTTTTTAACAACACAATTTATTTAGTCTAAAAAATCCAAAATTACTTTTTCAGTTGTGGTACATGCCGTTGCTAGTACTTCGTTTTTAATAATCGCATTAAACTCTTTACTAAAACTTATTTCATAGGCCGCTTTGTCTAATCTTACTTGAATGCTTTCGGCGCTTTCTGTTTTTCTATTTTCCAATCTTTCTTTTAAAATTTCAATAGAGGGAGGCATGATAAAGATGGACAAACAGTTGGTCCCCAATTGCTTTTGTACTTTAATGGCTCCTTTGACATCGATGTCTAAAACAGGAATTTTTCCTAGGTTCCAGATGCGGGTCAACTCCGATTTTAAAGTACCATAATAGACGCCTTCATAGACCATCTCATATTCTAAAAATTCATCTTGGTAGATGTATCCTTCAAATTGGGCTAAGGAAATAAAATGATATTCTACTCCATCTTTTTCAAGGCCCCTAGGCGCGCGCGTAGTGGCGGAAACCGAAAAGGACAACAAAGGCATTGCCTTTAATAAATAAGCAGCAATAGAAGTTTTGCCTGCCCCGGATGGAGCGGTTAAAATAATTACTTTCTGTTGGTTTTGGGACATCCTTACAAATTTATAGGGCAATTTTTCCTCGCTCTAAATTACACAAATACTGCCTAAATAAATAATTATATAAGGGGTTTAAAAAACCTACAATTATGATGTATATTTAGCTGTACAAAAATTCATTCCCTAAAAATAGAATTATGAAAAAACAACTATTTACTTATTTGTTGATTGCTTTGGCCATGGTGGCACAAGCCCAAAAGCCAGGAGCAGAGGAGTCAAGTGCAAAAGTAAAATCTGAGGACAAAAACCCAAATTTTAAACGCGAGCTTTCTTTAGAAGCCAAAACAGAAAACAAAGGTGAAATCACTATTAAAGGTCAGAAAGTGCCCTATAAAGTAGTTTCTGGTACCATGCCTGTTTGGGATGAAGATGGTAAAGCCATTGCTGGTGTATTTTATATTTATTACGAACGTACGGATGTGACGAATAAAGACGAGCGTCCCTTGGTGATTTCTTTTAATGGAGGACCAGGTACCGCCAGTGTTTGGATGCACTTAGGTTATACTAGCCCAAAGAAATTAAAAATTGATGACGAAGGTTATCCTATTCAACCTTATGGATTCGAAGACAACCCTAATTCAATTTTAGATGCAGCAGATATTGTGTATATAGATCCAGTGAATACAGGCTTCTCTAGAATTTTAGATAAGTCAGTACCAACTTCAAAATTTTTTGGCGTCAATGCGGATGTCAAATATTTAGCAGATTGGATCAATGCTTTTGTTGCTAGACAAAAACGTTGGGCTTCTCCTAAGTTTTTAATTGGAGAAAGTTATGGTACAACGCGTGTATCTGGTTTGTCATTAGAATTACAAAACAGACATTGGATGTATTTAAATGGTGTAATTTTAGTCTCCCCTACCGATTTAGGTATTAAACGTGAAGGCCCTACCAGTGCTGCTTTGCGTGTTCCTTATATGGCAGCTACTGCCTGGTACCATAAAAAACTAGCAGCCGATTTACAGTCTAAAGATTTGACTGCTTATTTACCAGAAGTTGAAGCTTTTACAATCAATGAATTAATTCCAGCCATTGCACAAGGTGGTGCATTGAATGCAGAAAAGAAAAAAGAAATTGTAAAAAAAGTAGCTCGTTATACAGGTATTGGTGAAACAGAAGTAGCACAACTTAGTTTGACTATTCCTTTTGATTATTTCTGGAAAGAATTATTAAGAGACAAAGGAAAAACAGTGGGACGTTTAGATTCTCGTTACATAGGCATGGATAAATTGGATGCAGGAGATAGCCCTGATTACAATGCAGAACTTACTTCTTGGGAACATTCATTTACGCCTGCCATCAATATGTATTTGAGAGATGAGTTGGGTTACAAAACAGATTTAGAGTATTATATTTTTGGTCCAACCCATCCTTGGGACAATACCAATAACCATACAGGCGATGATTTGCGTCAAGCCATGATGCAAAATCCTTATTTACATTTATTGGTTCAGTCTGGTTATTATGATGGTGCCTGCGATTATTTTAATGCTAAATACAATATGTGGCAAATGGATCCTGCTGGAAAAATTCAAGACAGAATGTTTTGGGAAGGTTACCGCAGTGGACATATGATGTATTTGCGCAAAGAAGATTTAACTACCAGCACCGATCATTTGAGAACTTTTATTAAAAAGAGTATACCGAAGGCAGGAACGCCTGCAAAGTTTTAAATAATTATAGTTAAAAAGAAAAATTAGTAAAAGAAGAACCCCGATATTGAAAAAATTCGGGGTTCTTTATTTTAGCTTATCTCCAAGCAAATAGTAAAGGCAAAAGCAACACCACAAATCCCGCCCAGGCTGCATATATAGGCAAATAGCTTGCAATACAATCTTGCACTTTTACAAGGGCTTCTTTTTTTCTAATGACTTTTATTAAAGCTATAAATACAATAATTAAGTTGATAAAAACTAATACATTACTACCTAGAACAACTACTCTATTAGGGGTTATGCCCCAAGTCCAAAGACGAAATAGAATGGCCGATAAAGCAATGATGTTAATGCAAATGGTTAAAAAGGAAAGACCCAATAAAAGTATAGAAGTAAAAAATTGATTCTTGTTTTTTCCTTTTTCAACTATGGAGAAAAATATTAATGCTAAAACTGCCACCAAAAGCAAATTATTAATCAATAGCAAGTTTCTGTCGTTAAAAGGATATTTGCCCATATAAATTAATGCGCTCAAATAAATTAATAAATTCATAAAAACCAATGGGGTAAAAATTTTAGCAATCAAGGGCGATATCCAGTTGGTTAAATTGGGATTGTTGTAAATCAAATAGGTAGCCAAAATAGGAATAGCGCCAATGGCCCAAATGGCGATATGTTGCATATAAAATTGCTCAATTTTAATGCCAATCAATTCAAATAATCCAAAGGTGATAAGCGTAAATAAAATACAAGAAAGTAGTAGCACCCCAGACATAATCAACAAATCGCCATTATATTTAAGGTAATTGATTCTTTTTTCTTTGTTAAAAAAATCATTGCCTAAATATGCATAACCTAGTATGGACCAAAACAATATTGGCAAGTGAATATAGATGAGTTGGATGCTGCTACTTTTTGAATTATTCGGCAAACAATTTAAATACAAAGCCAAAAGTGCAATAGCACCCCCTATAATTATTTTTTTATTGAATGAAAGTTTTTGTTTCCAAATAAAATAAGCGCTGATAAAAGGAAAAATAAGAAAGGCAGTATTTCTAGTAAAAAATAATTCTTTCTCTACTCCAGGTAAGTTGGATATATTGGCTACAATACCAGCAACTATAGCCAAAATAATAATGCAAAGAATTTCTTTTCGATCAATAATAATTGATTTTTTTTCTTTGTAATTAAGTCTGGTATTCCAAAATATAAAATATTGTTGGTCTTTTTGGCTTGCATCTAATTCATTAAATGCCTGTGTAAAGCTTAGCTTATCCTTACGATATAATTCTTCTAATTGTTTTGGATCATTCAACGAACGAATTAATGTTGCTTTCATAAAAAACATTTTAAAGATGATTACTTATAAAAACCCAATTACTTACCTAAGCATGATTTTTAAATACGCTTTATATGCGCACCCAAGGCTTGTAGCCTTGCATCAATGTGTTGATATCCTCTATCTATTTGTTCAATATTTTGAATGGTACTTTTTCCCTCTGCACTTAAAGCAGCAATCAGCAAGGCTTGTCCAGCACGGATATCAGGGCTACTCATGGTAATACCACGGAGCGGATATTTACGGCCCAAACCAATCACCGTAGCACGATGCGGATCACACAAAATAATTTGTGCACCCATATCAATTAGCTTATCTGTAAAAAACAAACGGCTTTCAAACATTTTTTGATGAATCAATACACTACCTCTGGCTTGAATAGCCGTTACTAATACAATGCTTAATAAATCGGGGGTAAAACCTGGCCATGGATTGTCGTATATGGTTAAGATACCTCCATCCATAAAAGTTTGTATCTCATAAATATCTTGAGCAGGAATATAGATATCATCTCCTTTGATGGTAAAATCAATGCCTAGTAAACGAAATTTATCAGGAATAATACCCAAGTGTTCAATGCCAGCATTTTTAATCGTGATTTCACTTTTGGTCATCGCTGCTAGACCAATGAAGGAACCAATTTCAATCATGTCTGGTAAAATACGATGGTTCGTGCCGCCTAATTTTTTGACCCCTTCAATTTTTAAAAGATTACTTCCTAGGCCAGTAATTTTTGCACCCATCTTATTCAACATCAAGCAAAGCTGCTGTATATAAGGCTCACAGGCTGCATTGTAAATAGTGGTGATGCCTTCGGCTAAAACAGCCGCCATTAAAATATTGGCTGTACCTGTAACAGAAGGCTCGTCCAATAACATATAGGTGCCTATTAAATTTTCTGCTTTTAAGGTGAAACAAGCAAGCTTCTCGTCATAAGCATATTTAGCCCCTAATTTTTCAAATCCAATAATATGGGTATCCAATCTTCTTCTTCCAATTTTATCTCCACCTGGCTTGGGCAAGTAGGCAATTTTAAATCTTGATAAAATCGGTCCAGCCAACATTACACTACCACGCAATCTTCCACTTTTTGCTTTAAAATCATCTGAGGCTAAATAACTAGGATCTATTTTATCTGCTTGGAAACGGTATTCACCCTCGGCCAATTTTTCAACGGATACGCCCATCGCGGCTAATAGCTCCATCAATAAATTAACATCCACAATATTGGGCACATTTGAAATGGTAATGGGCTCTGCACTAAGCACTACTGCAGACAATACTTGAAGGGCTTCATTTTTTGCACCTTGTGGTGTAATGTTTCCCTTAAGTGCATGACCTCCTATAACTTCAAATGAACTCATTGTTTAACTATTTGCTTTACGAAAATACATGATTCGCTGCACTTTCCTATCGGTCTAAAACAATAAATCCCATCTCGCTAAGGCCAAATGGGATTTCAATTATTTCAACACTTAAATTAAAAACGTTTCTTAAAATTGCGGTTGTTGTTATTACGTCCGCCACCGCCACCACCAGGTCCACCAGGTCCACGTCCACCGCGGTTATTGTTGTTGCGGTTGTTTTGCCAACGACCACCCGCAGGACGGTATTCGTCTCTTTCAAAATTCTGATTGCGGTGTTTGATATAAGGGGTGTTGCTAAATTCAAGTTGACCACCAGTAATGGCATTTAACTCTCCTCTAATCGTATCATCTTGTACCAATTCTTTATGCCAGTTGCTATAAGCCAATTTCATATAATGGGCAATGGCATGCGCAAAACCTGCTTTTTTCTCTTGATCCTGTTCAGCCATGGCCTTATCAATTACCAATTCTAGGTTTTTACCTAAATGGGCATATTTAATTTTACGTTTAGGATAAGGAATAGGATCAGGCTTTTGTTTGTAGGTTTCCTTGGTAGGAATTGGATAAGGACTATCCACATCCAATTGGAAATTGCTCATAAAAAACAAGTGGTCCCATAATTTATGCCTGTAATCTTCTATATTTTTGAGTTGGGGGTTCAAAAAGCCCATGAGCTCAATCACTACCTGAGCCTGCTCTAGTCTTTTGGCACGATCTTCAATGGTCATAAGATGGTCTACCATCTTTTGAACGTGACGGCCATACTCCCTCATCCCCATAATACTTCTTGCTGTATTGTATTCCATGTAATAATTACTTCTCGAGTAACAAATGTAAGGATTTATTTTATCTTCGTACCATGGAGCAGCTCTTAGCACAAATCGAAACCATCCAAAAAGAAATCGCCGCCACGGTAGCCACTACCTCTGCCGACGTGGAAGCCTACCGAATTAAATACTTGGGAACCAAAGGTTTGGTCAAGCAAATCATGGGCGAGATGAAAAATGTGCCTGTGGAGCAGAAAAAAGACTTTGGCCAAATTTTGAATGCTTTTAAAATTCTAGCCGAGGAAAAACTTGAAAATTTATTGGCCGGATTAGGCGAAGCAGATGAAACCAATACTAAAATAGATACCAGTTTACCAGGCGATCCAGTTGCAGTGGGCACCAGACATCCTTTGAATTTAGTACGTAATCAAATGGTGGCTATATTTAAAAGATTGGGATTTGCTGTAGCAGAAGGGCCAGAGGTAGAAGATGATTGGCATAATTTTGGAGCAATGAATTTACCTGCGGATCATCCAGCCCGCGATATGCAGGATACTTTTTATGTGCAAGAAGCCACAAATAATAATTCAGCTTGGTTATTAAGAACACATACTTCAAGTGTACAAGCAAGAGTAATGGAAATACAAAAGCCACCCATTCGTGTGATTTGTCCTGGCCGTGTATATCGCAATGAAACTATTTCAGCAAGAGCGCATTGTTTTTTCCATCAAGTAGAAGGTTTGTACATTGATGAAAATGTAAGCTTTGCCGATTTAAAACAAACCCTTTATTTTTTCGTACAAGAAATGTTTGGTAAAGAAGTGAAAGTAAGATTCCGTCCAAGTTATTTTCCATTCACAGAACCTAGTGCAGAGATGGATATTAGCTGTCAAATCTGCAGTGGTAAAGGATGTAATATTTGTAAGCATACCGGATGGGTAGAAATTTTAGGAAGTGGCATGGTGCATCCTAATGTCTTAAAAAACTTTGGTATAGATCCTGAAAAGTATACTGGCTTTGCCTTTGGTATGGGTGTAGAAAGAATCACTCAATTAAAATACCAAGTGAACGATTTGCGTTTATACTCCCAAAACGACTTGCGCTTTTTGCAGCAGTTCAAGCGCGTCTGATAAATATGTTACACAACACTAAGGGCATTGTTTTACGCGTCACTAAATATGGTGATACGAGCATCATTCTAACTGCGTATACCGAACTTTTTGGATTGCAACAATACATCGTCAAAGGCGTAAGAGTCACCAGCAAAAAGGGGGCCAACAAGGGAGTGTTTTATCAGCCCGCTGCTATTTTACAAATGGAAGTGTATCATTCTCCCATGAAGCAATTGCAAATGATCAAAGACGTGAACTGGGATTTTGTCTATCAAAATATTTATTCTGATGTCTTGCGCAATGCTGTAGCCACCTATATTGTAGAGGTCTTGCAACAAACCATGCAACCCGAACCACATCCCGAACTATTTTATTTAATAGAAGATACATTTAAACAATTAGACAAAGGAGGCCCTCATTTGGTGGGTAATCTGCCCATCTATTTTTTAATTCATTTAAGTCAAACCATGGGCTTTGGCCTCCAAGGAAAGTACAGTTCAAGTACTCCTGTATTAGATGTTCGTGAAGGACAATTTGTAGCAAGCACACCTACGCATCCCTATTTTTTAGAAGGGGCTGAAGCACAAACTGCTTCCACTTTTTTACAAGTTCAATTTTACAACGATTTAGACAATATTGTTTTAAGTGGGGTGCAAAGAAAAAAAATATTGGAACTCTTTCAGTTATCACTAAGTTGGCACTATAAAAAATTTAATGAAATCAAATCTCTGCCCATATTGCAAGAAGTGTTGAGGTAAAAATCTTGATAAAATAACATAGTTTAGTTTATATATAGACTTTATTTTATTTATATTTATAAAAACAACTATGGAAGTACATCATCCACATCATGCCCCCAGTGAAGCACATTTAAAGAAAAAATTTAAAGAATATATTTTTGAGTTTCTGATGTTGTTTCTGGCAGTTACCCTGGGTTTCTTTGCCGAGAATAAAAGAGAATTTTTTGTAGAAAGAGAAAGAGAGCATCAATACATGCAGAGTTTTTATGAAGATTTAAAAAGAGATACAGTAGAATTGAATGCAGTAAGAAGTACTTATGTCAAGCAGATAGGCAAATTGGACACTACTGTAAATTATATTTTTGAAGGGAGGAATGATACTGTTTCCATTGCTAAATTATATGAATTGAACCTAGGCACCCTAGGAAATAGAGGGGTTAGATTAATTGAAAGAACGACAGCTCAATTAAAAAATGCAGGGGGTTTGAGACTTGTTGAAAATAGTAAGATTAGCGATCAAATCGCCGTTTATTGGCATTATGCCTCCTATATCCAAGCTTATGGCGAATCTACCGAAGAACTAAAAATTCGCGCCAGAGAAAAGTCCTATTCCATTTTTAATAATAATTTTTATCAAAATCAGGAGAGAGGGAATAACAAATACAAAGTAAAACCAGGTTCTAAATTAATGACCAACGATAAAAATACTTTGATTGAATTTGCGAATCGACTCACCCACATCAAAAATGCGCTTAATAATGTTTCTATAGTACTTCTTGATTCCACTGAAAAAGTGGCCATAGATTTAATGGCAGCGCTTAAAAAAGATTACCACGTAAAATAATATACTATGGAAGTACATCATCATTCACATCATCCAAAAAAATGGAAAGAATATCTTACTGAATTCTTAATGCTATTCTTAGCAGTAAGTATGGGTTTTGTGGCAGAAAATCTAAGAGAAAAACATGTTGAAAATGAAAGGTCGGAGGAATTAATTCAGGCCTTTATCATTGATGTACAAGAAAACCAAAAACAATTAGATTCTATCATTTTAAAAAATCAACAACTTTCAACTTATTTAGACTCCTTGAGTATGAATCATGCAACAGTTAATCATACAATCAATTTATCTGATTTAGCTTATTCATTAAATTTTTGGATGTACCGTTTTATAAACCGTAAAACAATATTTGAGCAAATGAAAAGCTCAGGAGCTTTACGATATATTCAAAATAAAGAAATGTTAAAAGCCATTTTGCAATACGAGGAGCATGCTAGTCTTGCCGAAACAAGATCAATGGAGGCAGAAACTCAACAATACTATGATCAATTCAGACCTGGTATACAAAAATTACTACCCCCCTCTTTTTTTATTTTGAGAGGAATTGGCAAATCTTCTATTAGAAGTATATCTATTGTTGTTCATCCTGGATTTTATAAAAATTTTAATCCACATGAACAGGAATTACGAAAACAGTTAGCCGAGACCAAGTTATCCATAGATCAAATAAGAGATTTATCAAAACTTTGGTTCCACAGGGAGGAGCGATTGGAACTTAGTTTAATATCTCAACTAGCCCTTAAAAAAGAAGGGATAAAATTGCTTCAGTTATTAGAACATCCAGAATAGTTAATCGTTATTTTTACTTCTATGCTGTCTGCGCCACATGATAATTATTATTGCGAAGATGCCAAATAAAATGGGAAAGGTCATAATAGAAATTTAATAACACAATCTACGAAAATTAGATAGCTTTATTCTAATATAGCTTATGAAATTCATCATCAAAATTGTAGCCATTGTATTTATTGGTCTAGGCGCAAGTTGTTCAATGATCAAACCCACTGGAATGAATAAAACCATAATTGATTATCAAGCACATCGAGGTGGCAGGGGCTTGATGCCTGAAAATACCATTCCCGCCATGTTAGCGGTGATGGATAATGAAAAGGTAACTACTCTTGAAATGGATTTAGCCATTACCAAGGATAAGCAGGTAGTAGTTTCACATGATCCTATTTTAAATCCTTTGATTACCACTAAACCCGATGGAACTTATATTAAGGCAGATGAAATCAATCAAAATATTATTTACCAAATGAACTATATAGACCTTGAGAAATTTGATGTGGGTATAAAACCGCATCCTGGTTTCAAGGGTCAAAAAAAATTAGCAGTGGCTATACCAACGCTTGCCAGTTTAATCGACAGCGTAGAATTGAAAGCAGCACGCATGGGAAGAAAAATGAATTATAATATCGAAATTAAATCGGTGGAGGGTAAAGATATAATTGAACATCCAGCTCCCGAAGAATTTGTAGAATTAGTGGTTAGTACTATCCAAAATAAAAATATTATTAATAGAACAAGTATTCAAAGTTTTGATTTAAGGCCACTGCGTGTTTTGCATGAAAAACACCCTACTATTCAAACAGTTTTTTTAGTAGAAGGAAAACAAAGTACCGATGTTCAAAAACAAATTGATTTACTTGGATTTGTACCTACTATTTATAGCCCTGAGTTTAAGTATGTTACCAAGCAAATGGTGGACTATTGTCATCAACATCAAATGAAAATTATTCCTTGGACAGTTAATACCAAAGAAAGTATTGATGCGCTAATAAGCTTAAAAGTAGATGGTTTGATTTCAGACTATCCGAATTTGTATTAGGACACTATACCATCGGGTAAGGGAAACTACTTACTAGTTTAACCTTCATTCCTTCTTTAGATGATTTTCTGGCAGCTTCAATAATTTCAAGCACATGTAAAGAATGTAATACATTAATACGTGGCTCTATATTTTTAGATAATGCAGCTGCTATTCGCGTAGCGCCTTCCTGCCATTGATAGCCACCGTCATCTGTTTGATGTACTTGTGGAGGTTCTGTCCAAGAATTGTCTAAGACTACATTTTTAGGTTCCCAATCATAACCAATCAATCGCATATTACCTTTGTCTCCAAAAATTTGTATGCTATGCAAGGTTTGGTTTTTGGCTTCATGCCCAAAGGGGTCAAAATAATTAAAACCACACATGATATGACTTATTACTCCATTATCATGTTCTAATAATATATGTGCATTGTCTTCTTCTTTTACTTGCACTATCCCTTTTTCATCAATCTCTCTTTCTTTATTTACAATACTGGTCATGGCCATCACCGATTTTGCAGGGCCTAATAATCC
>Ga0114977_10002881_pt1 | contig 11044 bp, 8 predicted proteins | sample S_130805_MF_Meta_FD_87026 | JGI IMG/M metagenome (GOLD analysis project Ga0114977, IMG submission 87026) | Freshwater microbial communities from Lake Simoncouche, Canada to study carbon cycling - S_130805_MF_MetaG | ecosystem: Environmental > Aquatic > Freshwater > Lake | place: Lake...
CGTCGGGAGCGGGAGGAGCAGTTCGGCTGGTTCGTCGGCCTTGCGTTGCTGTTTGCGCTCCTCGGCCTCTCGATCGGCGATGCGCGGCGCGCTTTGCCGGCGCTGGCGTTGCTGTCGCTCCTGACCGGTTGCTCCGACCTTCTCATGCACCAAGATCCGGTGGTCGCCGACGCGCTGCAGATGCGCGCGGTGAAGAACCACGAGGCCGCTGCGGCCCGCATCGACGAGGCGGGCGAGGCCGCGAGAGAGCAGGCGGCCTACGACTACGACCGCGGCCTGGTGCTGATGGACGCCGGCAAGATGCTGGAGGCCCGCGATTCCCTGCTCAAGGCGCTGCGCATCGCCGAGCCGGAGAAGCAGGTGCAGGTGCTGGTCGCGCTCGGCAACCTCCTCATGGCCGACGAGGCCTACGACGACGCCATCGAACGCTTCACCCGCGCGCTCCGCATCGACCCCACAAACGCTGCTGCGCGCCGGAATCTGGAGATCGCGCTGCTCAAGAAGTTCCCGCGCTGCGGCGCGCTGGAAGACAAGCAGGAGGAGAACGACAGCCCCGAGACGGCCAAGCCCCTCTCCGCGAAGTTCTTCAAGGGCGAGGTGAAGCCGGAGGAGGCGCAGCCCGACCCTGCCGCACCGGCACAGGCTCCGGCCGACGAGGCGCAGCTGGTGGCCTGTGGGGGTGACGCAGACTGGCTCGCGCTCCCCGTCGTGCCCGGCGCGCGGGTCGAGGTGACGATGAAGTTCAAGCGGCTGCGCGAAGACACGGGCAGCAGCCCGCCGCCCGCCTTCATCGCAGCGAGCGCCGTCGCGATCGCGCTCTATGGTGAGGACACCTCCAACCCGATCGCGGTGGACGAGGGGCGGAGCAGCAAGACCGACAAGATTGCCGCAGGTAGCATGACGCGCACCATCTCGGCCGAGGTTGGCGCCACCAAGGTGGCGCTGTTGCGGGTCTTCATCGCCCCGGGCCTCGAGATGAGCTACGTGCCCAGCGTGGAAATCATCCCGCCCTGCAGCTCGCTCGAAGACCGCTTCGAGGCGAACAACTCGGCCGAGACAGCGACCAGCGCAGATACGGGCAGCTACGAGGCGCGCATCTGTGCCGGCAACCCCGACTGGTATGGCGCCAACCTGCAGCCCGACGACACGCTCTTTGTCGACCTGCCGCCTGCTTCGCTCCGCAGCGGCGCGGGCGCCAAGGGTGCTGGCTCGATGACCATCACACAGCGCGGCGACAAGGGCTCCAAGCCGGTTGAGACCGCAGTCATTGGAGGCCAGGCCGGCTATTCCTTCCAGGTCGATGCGGGCAAGAAGGGTGGCGAGGTCTTCTTCGAAGCAACGGGCGTGGAGGGCGCCGAAGGGCCATACCGGCTCGAGGTCACCCGCTTTGCAGCCTGCCCCGTCGGAAACGACAAGAACGAACCGAACGACCTGCCGGACAGCGCGACAACGGTCGACCTGACGAAGGGTCCGCTGCTTCATCAGCGCCTCTGCGACAGCGATGTGGACTGGTTCGTTGTAGACCTGCCGGAGCCCGAGAAGGAGGGTTCGGGCGAGCCGCCACCAACGCGGCCCTTCTCGGCTGCGGCGAGCTGGCGTGGTGCGCCTCGGGGCGTCACCATCCGGGTCTACAACCCTGCAACGGGCGAGCAGCTCGCTGCTTCTGCGCCCTCCGACCCTGCCGCCAAGCAGCAGGATACCGGCTACGCGGGGGTCATCGCGTCTGCGGAGATTGCGTCGACCATCAAGCAGGTTCGCGTGGTGGTGGATGGCGCTCAGGGCTTCTACGACCTGAGCTTCCCCGACCTCAAGCCGCCGCCGCCGCCCTCCGAGGACGACAAGGAGAAGTCCGACCAGAGCGACAAGGGCGACAAGGGCGACCCGAAGGAGCAGAAGGGCGACGGCGAAGAGAAGAAGGATGGCGAGCCGGAGGAGAAGCAGGGCGCCGAGGAGCAGGCTGCGAAGCCTGAGGGCGAGGAGGAGGCGCAGGCCGCAGCGCCCACGCCGGAAGAGGAGAAGAAGAAGAAGCTGATGCAGCTCCTCAACAGCCTCGACCCAGGCGACACCAACCTTCAGTTGCAGCAAGCACTCGAGAAGATGCCGGAGACCTACATCGAGAAGGAGTGGTGACGATGCGCCGGCTCGCGCAGCGGTTCGTTCGCGGTTGCATGGTCGCCATTGCTGTCGCCTCCGTTCTGCTGGGCTTTGCACAGCCCGCCGCTGCCGCGTTGCCCTCCGATGCGGAGATCCGTGTAAGCGGGCGCCAGATCACCGCTGCAGACCTCGTTCAGGTAGAGGTGGTGCTCCACTCCGAGGGCTCCGTCGGCGTGCCGACCGGCGGAGATTTCACGGTCGTGAGCCGCGGAAGTTCGACCTCCATGTCGTTCGGTCTCGGCGGGCGATCCACCGTGCGCACAACGCAGTTTCTGTTGCGTCCGAACCGTGTCGGTAACCTCGTCATCGGTAGCATCGCCGTGCAGACGGAAGGCGGCCGGGGAAGCAGCGAGCCGATCAGCGTGGTTGTCACCGCGGCAGATCCGAACCGGCAACAACAGCAGCAGCCATCCGACCCCTTCGCGGGGGTCTTTCCTCCCAACTTTCCGCGACTGGGCGGCCGCTTGGGGCAGCAACAGCAGGCGCAGCAACAACAGCAGGCGCAGCAACAACAGCGACAGCTCCAGCAACAACAGCAACAGCTCCAGCAACAACAGCAACAGCTCCAGCAACAACAGGCGCAGCAGCAGCAGGCGCAGCAGCAGCAGCAGCGGGCGCCGCAGCACAATGTGGCCGCAGCGCCGGCGCCTGGCTCCGACGCCATGATGGAAGCCGGTGTGCCGGCCTCCACGGATGGACCGGTGCTGGTCTCCTTCGTCTCCAACGCCCGCCCCGTCGTGGGGGAACAGCTCCTCGTAGACGAGGTCCTCTTCAGCCCGGTCAACATGGTTGGGCTGCAGGTCGCAGACTTCTCGGAGCCCGACTTCAACGGCTTCTGGTTCGACGAGATCACAGATGCCCGCCTGCAGGGGCGCGGCAACACGCTGCGCTCGCGCCTCATCGGTGGCCGGACCTACGCCAGCACGCTCATCCGATCCTACCTTCTCCTTCCGCTTCGGGCCGGCGCGCTCACCATCCCGCCCGCCTCTATCACCCTCGAGCTCGGCGGGTCGCGCGGCACCTACGCCACCAGCACTGTCACCATCGATGTGACCGAAGCGGAGAGCGGGCGCGTGGGACAGTTCTCCATCGTCGCCACGCTCGACCACGCGCAGCTCCGCGCGGGAGACACCGCGCTCTACCACCTCGAAGCGACCGGCGTCGGCATCTTCTCCAACCTCTCGCTGCCGCAGCTTGCCCCCATCGCCGGCCTCCGCCTCGGCAAGCCTTCGGAGTCACACACGCAGGCGCTCGGCGCGAGCGGCTGGATGGAGGGGCGAGCAGGTGTCACCATTCCGATCGTGCCCGAACGGGAGGGAACCTTTACCATTCCGGCGCAGCGCATCGACTTCTACAACCCCTTCACCAAGAAGGTTGAGTCGGCGACCACTGCGCCCTTCACGCTCACGGTCGAGGGCCAGGCGCCGATCGCAGAGGTGGCGCATGCCGACGAGGGGTCGGGGACGCCTTGGCGCGACGCGCTCCCGCCGTTGCGTCAGCCGGCACAGTATGCCGCCACGCCCGCTGTCGTCGCAGCACTGCCCGGCGCCTGGTGGGCGGTCGGTCTTCCACCGCTCCTCGCGCTCATGCTGGCCGCCGGCCGACGCATCCGTGACCTCCGCGCGAGCGGCGCCTCCGACCGGCGGCGGTCCGGCGCGCGCAAGCGGGCACTGGCGCGGCTCGATGAGCGGGACGACGCAGCCGTTCGCATCCGCGAGGCCCTGCTGCTCTTCCTGCATGACCGCTTCGACCTCACCGCAAAGGGTCGCACGGCGGCGCAACTTCGTGATTGGGCGGTGGCGCACATCGGCGCTGCGGCGGCGGACGAGCTTGTCGCGCTGCTCACGGCTGCGGAAGCCGCGCGGTTCGCCGGTGGGAGCCTCGACGGGCTCGAAGAGCGCGCCGCCCGCTGGATTCAGGAGGTGGGCAATGCGGAGTAGGCTGACCCTGGTCTCATCGCTGCTGCTGCTCGCGTCGACCGCGTTTGCAGCGGAGGCCCCGCCCCAGCATCCGCCGTTGAAGCGTTCCATTGGGGAGCTTCACGCCATGACCGCGCAGGCACCCGACGCCGCCGACCTCTGGTTCGACCTCGGCATCGCCGAGGCGACGACCGGCTCGCTCGGACAGGCCCGGTTTGCGCTCGAGCGTTCGCTCTGGCTCGCACCTTTCGACCGAGAGGCACGCGCCGCACGGGACCTCGTCACAGGCGCCGCGCGACGAGCGCAGGCCGAGCGGTCGGGCGAGAAGTCCATCCAGCAGGGCGAGGCTCCGGCCATCGCCTGGTGGCGCGCAGCGGCCTCTCTCCCCTTGGGGCTCATGACCAACCTCGCGGCGCTGCTCAGCCTCGCGCTGCTCGGTAGCTACCTCGCTGCAAACTTCGGCGGCAGCCCGCAGCGGCGCGAGCGAAGCCGCTGGGCCTTCATCGGGCTCTGCATTGCCCTCCCCCTGCTCGCCGGCATCACGTTGGCCGCAGGGTTTGGCCGCACCCGGGTGCAGCCCGCTGTGGTACTCACGGCGGAGCCGCTGCCGCGCACGGGCCCCGACCAGCTCGCGGCGCGCGCCAAAAACCATGGCATCTACGAGGCCAGCCTCGTGGCCGTGCGCGAGGAGCGCGCCGGTTGGTGCCGCGTCGAATCTGCCACCAGCGCAGACCTCTGGCTGCCCTGCGAGCAGCTCGGCCGTATCAACGCTGCAGCGCCGCAGTAGCGCGGCGGGCAGCGTCTAGAAGTTCAGCGTCGTTCCCAGCGACAAGACCTGAAGGCCGATGTCGTAGGTGCCGTTGTTCACGGGGTGCGAGACCGATTCGGTTCGCTTACCGCAGGCCACGCTCACAGGAACATCGGAACCGTTCACGAGATAGTCGGGGCTGGTGTCATCGGTCACTGGCACCGCGCAGATCTCGAGCGGCAGCAGCGCCTCATACTTGCCGTTGGTGACCGTCCAGGTGGGCGAATACATGTAGGCGTAGGCGGCATCGATGGAGCCCCAAGGCAGGATGTAGCTGCCGCCCACGGTCAGCCCGATGCGGTTGAGGCTGATGAAGTCGAGGTTGGTCCACTCCTTGGGGGTAGCGCCCTTCTCGTAGAAGCCGCCGGTGCGGAGGCGGGTCTCCGAGGTGGCTGACTTGGCAACCCGCTTCTCGAAGCCGACGCGGGCAGACCACGCGTCCTCGAAGTTGCGGTAGAGGTTGAGGTTGGGGAGCTTGCGCGTGCCGATAATCGCCGAAGATTGACTGCCTTCGGGACATGTCACGGAGAGCGCACTCACGTTGGCGTCCACGCGGGTCGGGGGCTTGGTTGGGTCGGGGTTCGGGACCAAGCAGGCGACGTCCGAGATACTACCCGCCAGCTTCACGCGGAAGGCCTCCATGGCGCTCCAACCCTCCCAGACGTAGTCGCCCTCCACCGACCAGGCGGGGCGGTCGCCAGGCTTCGCACCCGCGTCCATCTGCTTGTATTCTGCCGCAAGCCGCACAACCGTCGGCATCACGGTGTCGAGGGTGGCCGCCTGATCGGTCATGTAGAGGCCGATGCCTGAGAGCCCATCGGGAAACGCAACATCGACCTCGCCCTTGGTGTGGAGTTTGAACTCCGGCCGAACGCTGGCGCCGATCGACACGTTCTGGGTGGGCTCCCAGAGCGCGCCCGCGATGAAGGTGAAGTTGTAGCCAAAGGTCTTGAGCCGGTTCGGCGCAATGAGGTCGTACTTCTCTTCGCTTTGAAAGCAGGCCACGCCAGGCGGATTCGCGGGGTCGCCGCAAACATAGGGCGTGCCGCCCTGAGAGGCGCCCTGAGAGCCGTCGCCATCTGCAGCGAGGTTGTAGTCCACCGAGAGCATCGGGGCCTGCAGGGTGAGGCCGAGGCTCAGCTTCGCAGGGTCGATGCGATAGGCTGCGGCGACGCTCGGATAGACGAGGAGCACGCTCTGATCGATGATCATGTACTGCTGCCCCGCCTTGCTGACGGCAGTGGGGCTAGCGTTGGTTGGGCCTGTTGAGCCGACGGCGTCGGGGAACTTGCGGGCGCCGTGCGACGAAGGGCCGTAGAGGCCGACCGCGAAGCCGAAGTTCTCCATGCCGAGGTTCGAGCCTTCGAAGTACATAGGAGCGGGGAAGAGACGGGCCTCGTTCTCGACGGGGTCGAACTCCCAGGTGCGCTCCTTGCCCTCGCGCCCGCTCTCGAGGAAGGTGAAGGGTGCCCGCTCGAAGACCATCTTCTGGTCGGTCAGGTTGAGGTTGAGGGTCAGTTTGTGGCGCTTGAGCCGGGTGAGGGCGGCAGGGTTGTAGTAAAGCGCCGAGGGCTCATCGACGCCAGCTGCGTAGGCGCCGCCGCGACCAAGCGAGATGGTGCCGTTGTCGGGGTGCTCGAAGCCTGCGGCCCGGACCTCCGTTGCCACGCCAAGTGCGCCGCAGATTCCGAGAACGATAAGCGAAATGTTACGCTGCGTCTGACGCATGATGCCTCCATCCCAAAATTTGAACGGAGCGGCTAAAGCGTGACCGAGCGGCGACGGTCAAGGCAGAACGACTAACGCGACGCGTCAGTCTGCGCTTTTAGCCCTCTGCCGCCGCCTGCAATGCCTCGATCGCCTGCGCGACGCGGCTGTTGGTGCTCGCCAGGAGCGCCTTGCACTGATGGATGAGCACGGTGGCCCGCTCCACGAGCGGAGCCAGCTCGTCGACGCTGACTTCGCTGTTGTCGAGCCGCTGCACGATCGACTCCAGCTCTGCGAGCGCAGCCTCGTAGGAGAGGGGCTCGGTCTCTGCTGCCTGCTTGCTTGGGCTCATGGCTCTGTCTCCGCTGACGGTTTGTTGCTGTCGGAATGTTCGATGGTCTCTACTCGGCTGGTCAAACGGCCGTCGCGGAGCTCCACGGTGAGCGCGGCGCCAGGCGCCACCTGATGCGTTGAGGTCAGGACTGCGCCCGATTCGTCGCGCAGCAGCGCAAAGCCGCGGCGGAGGATGGTGGCGGGGTCGGCCATGCGGACCGTGACCTCGGTCACCTTGAGCCGCTGTTCTGCACGCTGAACGGCCGACCGTGCGGCGCGTCCGAGACCGTCGCCGGCCCGCAGCTGACGGCTCCGGCGCTGGTCGATGAGCCGCTCGGCGCCGCGGGCCACAGACTGGCCGGCACGCTCGAGTTCCGACGCGGCGGTTCGGAGCCGCGACGGAGCGCGCCCAAGCGCCCGCTCGAACCGGAGCAGCCGCTCCGAAGCAAGCCGGACCAGACCAGACACACGCACTGCGATGTTCGAGGCCCCGGTCGTCAGCCGCTCCTCAGCCTCTACGAGAAGCGCTTCGGCACTCCGCACGACGCTGATCGCGTGGCCGGAAACGTCTGACTCGGCCTGACCAAGCGCATCGAAGACCGTGTCGACAATCGCGGAAAAGGCCTCCGCCGCACGCGCATCTGCCTCGGCGACCCGCTCCGCAACGAAGCGGCCCGCCGCGGTCGGCGTGGGCTGCATGGTCGCGATGCTGTCGAGCGCTGTGGCGTCGTTCACGTGGCCAATGGCGACCAGCACCTTCACCGGGCAGCGAGCAACCGCACGCCCTACCGCGAGGTTGTCCCAGCTCCCAAGGTCGCCTTTGCCGCCGCCGCCACGGGTCACCACCACCACGTCGAACCGGTCGCGCTGCGACTCGATGGCAGAGAAGGCCTCCAGCACCGTACGCTCAAGCGCATCACCCTGCACGCGCACATCGAAGTCGGTGACCGCAAAGCCGTAACCCGATTCGCTGAGCTGCTTCCGAAAGTCGGTGTAGCCGTCGGTACCCACGCTCGACACCAGTGCGATCCGCATGGGCAGCAGTGGCATCGGCCGCTCCAGCGCCATCCGCGTAAGCCCCTCTGCAGCCAGTGCGCGGAGCACCTTGTCGCGCTGCAATGCAATCTCGCCGAGCGAGGCCGCTGGGTCGAACTCCTGGACCGAAAGCATGACCTGTCCGCGCCTCTCACTCAGCGAGACCTTCACCCGAGCGCAGATCGCGAGGCCGTTCGTCAGTTCGAGACCCGCGTCTCGGAGAGGGCGCATGACCCGCTCCAGTTCGCTTGCCCAGACGCAGGCCTGCAACGTCACACTATCCCTGCCCGCAGCGTCGACCTCGGCGATGGCGAAGAAGAAGCCGGCGTTGGTCGCGGTGCCATTGTTGGGCCGGAAGCTGCCGCGCACCCAGATGCTCTCCGGGACCGCGCGGCTGACCGCGCTCTTCAGGTCGGAGGCGAGCTCGCTCATGGTCTTCCCACGAAGGGGCCGCTCGATGACCATCGTCTCCGCCAACATCGCGGAGACGGGACCCGTATCCGGCGGCCCTCCGAAGACGGCCAACCACTCCGGCGGCATCACGAAGCCTAGCGCCTCGAGCCGCGCCACCTTGGCGGCGTCGATGTCTTCGCGCAGGTGCCAGCCCTTGTCGTCGCCGTTGAACCTCGCGCCGAGCGCTTTGACATCGTCCTTGCGCGGGTCGCCGAAGCGCAACTGAACGACGAGTTCACGCGTCGCTTCTTGGTATCGGATTGTCATCGCCCCTTCCCTACTCCCGCCCATCTTGGAGCATCAAGCAGAGAGTTTCAAGCGACTTGCGCGACAGAGCTGAAGGCTGGCTCTGCATCACTTCCTTGCGCAGCGCGGAGCCCCGCTCTAACCCTCCAAGGCACCTCAACTGGGAGACAGACCATGATCGCGCCAGCACCCGACGGCATCACCGTCTACAGCACCAATTACTGCCCCTTCTGCACCTCAGCCAAGCGGCTGCTCACCTCGCTCCGGCTCCCCTTCGAGGAGGTCGACCTGACGGGCAACGACGAGGCTCGCAAGGCCCTCGTCGCGCGGACCGGCCTCATGACCGTGCCCCAAATCTTCATCGGCACCGCCTCCATCGGCGGCTTCACCGATCTCGATGCGCTCCAGAAGGCGGGCGGGCTGCAGCCGCTGCTGGACGCTGCGGGCATCCAACGCACCGACCGCGCCTGAGCCGCCCCGTGCGCGGCCCCTCGATGCGCATCGCAGCCGGCGCCATCGCTGTCGTCGCGCTCCTTGGCGCCCCTGCGCTCCAGGCCGAAAACCCGGTCACCCTGAAGACCTCCGAACTGCCGCGCGCCTGGACCTCTGAGGAAGCTGAAGCCCTCACCGCAGCGCTCGTGACCCGCTGCCTGCCGGTCCGCGTCGTAGAGCCGCTCCCGCGCGGAAGCCGGCCGAAGGAGCTCATCATCGACGGCGTTGCGGTCTGGATGCAGCTGCCGGGCGAGACGGTAGGGCGGCTCGTCACCCCCTTCACCCTCGTCGCCCGCGCTCGCACCATCGAGGTCTGGCTCGGCGGCAGCTGGCGGCCCGTCTCGGCGGCACACGGCACCCTGCTCTACGACCTCGCAGAGCTTACCAGCGAGGCTCCGCTGCCCATCGAGGCGGCGCCAGCGACCGTTGCGACCGTGCCGCCCTCCGACCCAGTCTTCTACTCCGTCGCGCCCATCGCTCCAGGCGCCACGCCGGGCTCCGTTGCGGTCGTCATGGGCGACCCGCAGCCCGAAGAGCTCCGCTACTACGGACGCGCCTCGACCAGCCTCATGCGGGGCTACCCCCTGATCGACAGACAAGGACGCATCCAGGCGATGCTCTCCACGGCCTCCCCCGACGGAGATGGCGTGCTGCTGATCGGCGCAGACCGCATCGCGGAATGGCACGAGGTCTGGGACCGGCTGGAGGGCATTGGCGGCCTCAAGCCTCGGGTTACGCGCAAGTCGGAACATCTCTCCACCCCCGACCGACGGTGAAGTTCGAGCGGGTCCGGCGTGCACTCGCGAAGCGGGATGGGGTGGTCGTCGCCTGCTCCGGCGGCTGCGACTCGATGCTCCTCTCCGACCTCGCACGGCAGGCATGTGGAGCCCGTCTCCGGCTCGTCCACGTGAACCATCACCTGCGCCCGGACGCGGTGTCCGACGAGGCGCTGGTGCGACGCTGGGCGGCACAGCATGGGCTAGCGCTGCAGGTCGTTCACCTCGACCCAGCGACCCTGCGTGCTCACCGCGACGGCCTCGAGGGCGCAGCGCGAACGGCTCGCTACCGCGCGCTCCTCGACCACACCCCCGCGGGCTGGACACTGGCGACGGGCCACCACGCCAATGACCGGCTCGAGACCCTGCTTCTGCGGCTTCAACAGGGCACAGGCCTCGGCGGGCTCGCAGGGCCGCGGCCTATGCTGAAGCGACGCGGCCACCCCATCATCCGACCCATGCTCCACCTCTGGCGCGAAGAGGTCGAGGCCGAGGCCGCCCGACGCGCCCTCCCCTTCGCGACGGACCCCAGCAACAGCGACCTCTCCTTCGACCGGAACCGGCTCCGTCACGCCATCATCCGACCCTGGCTCGAGGAGGCCTCCACCGGCCCCCTCGCCCGCTCCATGGCACTGATCGCCGAGGAGCGCAGGCTGCTCCATCAGCTGCTTGCAGCCCGGCTGGATGAGGTGATGGAGCCGGCGGTGGGCGGCTGGAAACTCCCCCGTGCGACGCTCACCTCCAGCCCCGCTGCCTTGTCCGCCGCACTGCTCCGCGAAGCGCTCCGACGCGCTCCGTTTGGGCGCCCCAGCGCGGCCTTCGTACGGAGCGTGGTTGCCCGCGCGGCCCGCCCCGGCCCCTTCGAACTCCATGGTGAAGGGCTGACGGTCCGCGCGAGCCGTGACTGGATCGAATGGTCCAGCCCCGAACAATCGGCCTGAACCGGCAAACATTGTGGCCGGAGTGGTTGCAGCGAACAGACGCCGCGCCTACCCATGGCTCCGTGGGCAGCGACGGCGCGATGGGATCGTGGCAGCGCAGCCTCAGAAACCGACTGGGAGATTCGCGTGAAGCAAGCGCAGCGTTCCGTTTTTCTTTGGGCAGTTCTCGTCGCGGTCGCC
>Ga0114977_10002882_pt1 | contig 11039 bp, 12 predicted proteins | sample S_130805_MF_Meta_FD_87026 | JGI IMG/M metagenome (GOLD analysis project Ga0114977, IMG submission 87026) | Freshwater microbial communities from Lake Simoncouche, Canada to study carbon cycling - S_130805_MF_MetaG | ecosystem: Environmental > Aquatic > Freshwater > Lake | place: Lake...
ATATTTTTTTGTAAAAAATGAAAATTAATTTTATAAAAATTTACAAAATTAAAATAATTTTCTAAAAAAGTAGATACTTTGAATATGCACCCACCACCAGCAGCATACCAATTATTTAAATTTTCATTGTTAGGCATATACGACATTATATTTTGATGTATTATGTTTCCATTTTTACCATTAAAAAATGAATCGGATTGATTGGTTGCTAACATCTCATCGTTTTCATTATATTGGATATGATTAATAATTAAAACATCATCTTCCATTAGAATTAAATGACTACAATCACTTAAAATACAAGCAACATATATCCTTTTTAAATATTCTAAAATACCTTCCATGGAATAACCATAATTGTTATTAGGATAACCCAAACGAACATTTCTATGTATATATGTACAATTATATGTTTTTTTTAAATCAGAATGGTTTTCACCATTGTCACATATTAATATATATGGATTTTCTGTATAAAATTTTCTAAAATTTTTTACAGCTTCTTCGGTAGCTTTTTTATTATTGTAAACAAAATGAATTGCACCTAATTTTTTCACTATTAATATATACAATATAAAAGGTATTTGTAAATATAAAAAATGAAAAATAATTATGATATGCAAGGTAGATATGATATTAATAAATTTAAATATAAATTTAAAAATATAGAAAAAATACCATATACATTAGGACATGCCTTTCAAGATCTTTTTGTTTTATTTATATTAAATGGAAAAACTGAAGGTACTTATGTTGAAGTTGGAAGCTATCAACCAATAGAGCATAGTAATACATATTTAATGGAAACCATATTCAATTGGAAAGGTGTTTCGTATGAATTAAATAAAAATTGGGTTGATAATTTTAATTCTGTTCGTAAAAACAAAACTCTATATGCAGATGGTACAACATTTGATTATTTAAATCATTTTAAAGAATTTAATTTACCACAACAAATAGATTATCTATCTCTAGATATAGATCCACCAAAAAATACATTATTAGCGTTAAAAAAATTACCATTAGATCAATATAGATTTAGTTGCATATCATTTGAACATGATGCATATGTTGGAAAAGAAGGAGAAGATGTCAGGAAAGAATCTAGACAAATTTTTTTAGATAATGGATATCAATTATTAGTTCCAAATGTGACTAATGCCGATAAAATAATATTCGAAGATTGGTATATAGATCCAAGTGTAATAAAAGATATAAATATAGAAAATTATTCAAATTTTAATTGCACCGAAGATTTATTCTTTTTTAAATAATTTGGAATGAATTTGAGTATAGTACTTTAGCATGTGGGGAATCGATATCTTCAACATAATTATTAGTTAAATGATATACTTTGCACCTAGTATCTGGAACATTGTTTGATAATGGTATTATTGTTGTTTTTTTAGAATTTATACCACTAGCAGCTTCTTCTCTTATCATGGAATTTGGTATTTTTGCAAAATCATCTTTATTTACAAAATTTTTAAATGTTTCATAATCATATAACCAAAACCCACAATATTTTCTATTAAAAATTAAATATTTTTTATCTTTTAAATTGACAATCTCTGTATGTTTTTCTCCTTTTAATATATCGGTAACATATTCTTCTTTGTTTTTTACTTCTATTCTTAAAAATCCTAAATTGTATCCGTTATCTTCAATTATTTTGTAATTTTCTAACCAATACTTGAAATTATCATTATTAAATAATATATCGTCTTCCAAATACAAATAATAATCATATTTTTGATTATTATTTTTCATATAACCCCTATACATCCAAGATAAATGATATGGATCGATATTGGACATATCATAGTATAATACCGATACGCTATCTAGATTTATATCAAATTTTAAATTGGAATGTATTATAATTTTTACATTTAAAGAATTTAAATGTAAAATTTCTTTTATTACTCTATAAAGATTGTTTAATCTTTTTTCATTATAAAAAAATGTAATATTACATATTAAACTTTTCATTTATATTCTCATTAAAATACTAAGACCGTTATTATTTGTATAAGTTTCTTTTTCTTTCCATTCAGAATTATTTTTTAAAAAATCTTTAATAGCTGGGATCAATCCCATGCCATCTCCAAATTCATCTTTATTTCCGAATGAAATAGTGTCATGAAAAATTATATACTTTTTAACTTTTCCATGATGTTTTGATAATTCTTCTTTTAAAACCTCATAATTATGCATCGTATCAATGAATAATAGATCATGATCTGGTAAATCTATCGTTCTACTATCAGATAGTATAAACTCAAAATCTATATTTAAATTATTTGCTTCTTTTACAATCTCATCAAAATTTATACCTCTTTCTGATGGATGTTTTATATCAACGGTTATAAATTTTTTAGGTTGTGCTGCCAAAAAAGCCCAAGTTGAAACAGTTTGTCCAGTTCCTAGTTCTATTACCGTATCACACTCTTCAGCATATCTTTTAAGAGTATCCAAATGTTCATTTATATCAGATGATGTGTTTTTAAGAATTTCGTATTTTTTCTTTATCATATTTTTTCTTTATCATATTTTTTAATAAATTCTAATATTATATTTTTGTAATATTCTGATGGAATATTTAAATATGATTGTATGACAAAAAAATAATTTAAGTTATCATACAATCCTTTATATACCGTCCTTTCTACGGTTTCTTTTTCCATATTTCCTAATATGTTACAGCTTGTATCCAATTTCCATAACGGTATACCCTCCGTTGTATAATCATTTTCGGTCTTATTATTTAAAAGAGATATCCAATAACTTGTATATTCAGTAGATTTAGTATCTATAAATAATTTTTGCCAATCTTCTGTATTATTAATATTTTTTATATCTTGTATTAATTTTTTAACATGTGATGTTTTAAAAATTTGTGGAGTTACTCCCATATTAAAATTTGATGTTTTTATTTTTTCTATATCACTTTTTAACATATTACATGAGTTTTCCCACCATGATGTATTATTGCTATAGTTTATACTATTATCAGTCCAACCCTCATATGTATATTTAATTTTATTATTATGAAATAAATCATCATAATATAAATTTTTAATTAAAAATAAATCATCATCTAATACTATGTAATAATTAGATTTTGAATATTCCGATATAGCCAATTTTATTATTTGTTGTTTAAACCATCCTTCGTGGGGGACCGGATAATTTAAAATGTTTTTATCAAATAATTTTTGTTCGGCTATAACATTTATATTTAAATCATATTTTTCTATGTTGGATTTGACATATTCAATTTTATTTTCATCACATACTATGAAAAAATCATCTATATCATTTTTATTTAAAAAATAAGAATACATTAACATATTAATGTTAAAAAAAATATCAATATTATTTTTTATCTTTAAAGGTAAAACTATAGAATATTTTTTGTTTTCCAACATATATCACGTATCAATATTCAACTATTAAAATATCATTAGCATCCCAAATATCTCCCTCATATGAAAGAATAGCATTTGGTTTATATTTAAATATTAAATTTTGAATATTTTTGATATTAACCTTTTCGCTAAAATTTCTATATAATCTCATATCGTCAATGTAAATCAATTCATCATTTACATTTCTAGATAATATAAGCTCTAGCTCTTCCATTATTGGTGTATAATCACTAGTATGAGCATCTAACCAATATGTAAATTGTGTATTAGGATTATTATTTAAGAATTTGTTTAATTCTACAATTGAATCGCCTTTCAACATATTTACATTTTTATTATTTATGAATCTATTAACACAATAATCATAATAATGGTCTGTAAGCTCTATTGAATATACCGTATCAAATCCACTATCTAAGGCTAGTTGTATACTATAACCTTCATATGATCCGGTTTCGACGTATTTTTCTGTTTTTTTTCTGAATTTAGTTTCTTTTGGCATAATTTTTTTATATTTGATTGTTTATTCTGGTTGCTACATTAGCTTCACTATTCCCGTCACTATGAACATATGCATGTAATACTTTATCGATGTGATATTCTGTTTTTGCTACTTCCCATAATTGAGAAAGCCATCCTGCATCTTCTCCATAATTGCTACTAGGAAATCTATATTTTTGAGCTAATGTGGTTTTCCATGCACATACATGATATGGTTTTCTTTTAAATTCTGTGTTTGGAACATATGCTTCATTTTCATAATTTAAACCAAAATTAACTATTGCTTTTGGGTAATTTTCTATAAAACAATTTTGTTTAAATGTTATAACATCAACATGTGGATTATTTTTAATGGCATTTACTAGTTCTAATACATATTCATCAGATACATCATCATCATCATCAACAAAAGCCACATATTGTCCAATAGCACATTGCACTAAATTGTCTCGTTTTCTGCCAATTGTTCTTACTTTATTATCTATAACAATTAAATGCTCTACTTTTTTTTCTAAATTATTATCTTTTATTTGTTTTTCTATCTTATCCATCACATTCCGTAAACCATCTTTAATTCTTGATGGAACGCTAGGAGTCAATATCGACAAATATGGTATAAATCTATTTAAATCAAAATTTGTAATTTTTCTTTTGTTGTAAACATCTTCGTCTTTTTTTGAAAAAGATTCATTTTTAGCATACAATCTATCAAAATTTGCTTTTTGATATGCGGGATGAGCATGTTCTATTATTGTTTTATTTATTTTTGCACATTTTCCTAAAAATAAAGAAACTTTCGTAAATTCATTATCACACCACAAGCTAGTATATTCTGGATTATATATATAATTAAATCTTTCATAGTATTTTTTACCAAAAATACACAATGTATTAATATCATCTCGGTTTCCATCATTATACCAAAGAACCCCATCGCCATTTCTATGGTGTGTGAACATATCATCTCTTATAATTTGATCATATCCATCACAAACTGGTATCATATCATCAGAAGCTAACAATAAAATATCCCAATTTTGACAGTTTTCCATATCTGTATTAATAGCTTGAACTTTGGTTTTACTATTTCCGAAATAATAATTCAAATTTATGTGTTTTTTAGAATTGTTTAGTCTTCTAATAACATCAGGATTATTCATAGTACTATCATCTTCATCACAGGATATTAAAAATTCTATATTATTAATATCTTTTGCTTTTTGATAATATAAATTCAATACTTGAAAGAATTTTTCTGGTCTTTCTCTGGTTGGGAATTTAATTAAAATTTTAGTTGTCATATATCTTTTAAAAAAACATCATTAAATTGATTCATAACATTTTTTGGTGAAAATTCCCTATAAGAATTATAATCTTTTCCTTTTTCTGGTGAAAAATTTAAAAATATATCCATTAAATCATTTTCGTTATTGTAATATATACCATCATTTTTTAATATTTCAATATATCCCTTTTCATGTCCATGTTTCCATGTCACTATAGGTTTATTCATCCAACAAAATTCTGCTATACCCAATCCAAATGTCTCCCCATGATGTCTTGCGTGTATAGCCGCATCACAAGCTGCAATATGTTTATATTTTTCTTTAATATCATATAACGGATCTATGTATATTATTCTTTCGTGTTTATAAAAAGGCATGGTGCTTATCATTAAAAAATATAAATCTTTTCTTTTATCTATAACGTCTATTATTGCTTTATGAACAAATGGTAAATTAAAATCATCAAATGCTCCTATTCTGCCATAAACCAATGCATCATTTGGAATTTTATATTTTTGCCTTATTTCTGTTTTTGATGATTCTATATCTATTTTTGGTACATTTACCATATGTGGAACATATGGTATAATTCCATTGCTACTTTTATCTGATAAATATTTTGAAACAAATGCGTATTTGTGACCATGAATATTAGAAATCGGCTGTGGAAATACTGCATGTATTAACATTTTAGTTTGATTCGTAAAAAAACCAGTTGTTTCACCAGATTTTATATTATAAATAGCATCAAAATTATTATTTTGTATATATTCATTTAAAATGTTGTAATTTTGTTTATAAAACAATAATTCAAAATTATTGTTAATACTATCAAATGTATTTTCTAAAATTTGATTATAAAAAGGTTCATTCCAAGGGAAATTGTTTTGCTTTTTACCAAAAGCAATTGCTGATTCGTTTCCTAATATTTTTTGATTATAATATGCGTAATCCAGTAATGCTCTGGTTGTGCCTTGCATAGAAAATTGTTCTTCTAAAAATAATATTTTTTTCATAATAAAGAAAATATGTTTTTTACAAAACCATCACAAGAAAAATATTTCAACCATAAATTTCTATTTTTCATTAAATCAACATTAAAATTTTTTAATATTTCATCTAAATTTTTAATATCATTTTTTTGTATATGTATTATATGTTTATTCCAGTCGATTTGATTTTTAAATGGCAATTCGGTATCAGAATCGATCAAAACGGGTATTCTATCAAACATTAAAGATTCATAAAAACGCCAAGAATAATTTCCGTTTCCTTTATAACACAATGTATATTTATTTTGTAATAAATTTTCATTATATTCCACCTTAGATTTTAATAAATCCTTTTCTGTTGTAGCCCAGTGAAACCAGTATCCATCTCTAATTATTATATTTTTTTTATACTCTAATTTATTTATTTCGTTTATAATTTCTTCTCTACCATGTGCAGATCTACCACAAAATCCTATTGAATCTTCAGGAAATTTGTAATCGGGTGCATACAAATCTGGTAATATAACAGGAAAAACATGTTCATTGTTTCTTTTGTAGCTTCTTAATAATGATGTTCTAAATAAAATTAAATTTTCTGGTATAGGAAAGCAAGAAAAGTCATCATCATTTAAAAATGCTAATACTTTTTTGTTATATCTTTTTGCATTTTCACATATGATATATAATCTATCATCACTTAAATTAAATCTAAATGGTAATAAACAATAGTCACTTTCTTCTATACTTTTAGATCTTTCTAATACATTTTTACCATTAAAAAACAATTTAGTAAAAATTGATTCATATGTTATGTTTTGTATATCCTTTGTTAATTTTTTATAAAGTTCAACATTAAAAAAAGGTATTAATAATATCAATTCTTCCCAATTTTTTAAATCATCTTCTCTGAAAAATTCAGTATTTGTATATAATTTAATTTTCATATTTTTATTATATAATGTTTTATATTTTTTTGTAGTTCTTTTTCTTGTAAAATTTCAAAATTTACATTATTCACACCATCTTCTTTGTGATTTTTTAAATTATTATAAAATTTTGAAAATCTTTCTCCATTTATTTTATGCATTTCCTTTTCATTATCGTCCGATAATCTCAACTTGTGTGGAACACTAAAATATCTACCAAATGGATGTTTATATGGTGTTAAATTTTCTTTTTCACATCTTAAATACAAATCATCATCTTCTTTTCCCCATCCTTCATATTCATTACTGAATCCATTTACCTGTTCGTAATGTTCATTACTGAGTAATATAACGCCTCCCATTATTTTGTCTGGTATATTAATGTATGCAAACTGACTACAATGACTACTTAGGTGTGATGGTTTTTCTGGATAACTGTAGTCAGAAAATTCAGGAATTAAATCTACGTCATGAAAACATACATAGGTAGAATCTTCTGATTTAAGTTTAAATCCTATATTGTTCAACTTTCCTTTATTAAAAGGATTGTTATCTCCTTGTTCCACTACAATAATTTCATAATTTTCGACTTGTTTTCCAACATAACCTATTAAATTGGGTATTAATATATCCAATGCAACTTTTCTATCTCTATATGGTACAATAATCGATAGTTTTTGATTTTTATTTATATTTTTTTTTCTACTATAGTTTGTTTGTAGGAAAATTAAAGATTCTTTGAGTTTATCTACACCATCATCTAAAATCTCATTAGTAAAAAACCCCCATTTATTAACAAAATACCTCGCAGATCTTTGCCAATTTTCATTATAACCTTCTTTATTGGTAATTGATGAGTTTTGACTGCTTCCTTCTATGTCTGTTAGATATTCTTCACTGTTTAATAAATCTGGAAAATACCAAAATGGTGGCGCAACACCTTTTCTGATTAAATTATATGCAAAATCTATGTGTTCAAATGCATTTAAATAATTTTCATCAAAATATCCAAGTTTTTTGATTAAATTTGCATTTATATACATAAATGCTCCCTGTGGGTTGTGATAAAAACCTACTTTTACTCCATCAGGTTGCTCTAAAACGTATTTTAATGACTTTTCATTACCTGCTACCTTCTCATAACACAAATGATGTATACCAGTAGAGTTTGAGGCTTTAATATAAGCCTCAAATACATCCGGTCTTTTTATTATAATGTCATCTTCTATTACAAATATATGTTCACAGTTGAATTTCTCAATCAAAAACTTAATTGCATGATTTTTAGAAACAGAAACACCCAATTTTCTATTATGTTGTATAACAAACTCCGCATCACTATCACTAGTGTAAGTATCATAACCATCATTTACCACGACAAGAGCATCTATCATTTCTCTCGGTATAGTAGAAAGAACTTTCTTGTAATAATCCGGTCTATTGTATGTTATTATAGCAACGCCTATTCCTGATGATATTTTTTCCATATCTCCTTTAAACACTTAATAGTTTCTTCTTCTGTTGCAACTTTTTCTATCGGGCCATAACCATTAACCACAGAAAAATTATTTTTTTCTATAAAAACATCCAATCCTTTTTTAAAAGTTTGTTGAAAATCTTTTTCAGACCTTATTTTTGATTGTTGATGATCGGGAACTATGTCTTTTAAATAATTTCTAGATCCATTAACATCGGCAAAGTATCTAAATGGTGGATGATAACCCTTTTGTATAATTTGATAGGTATGATCCACATGTTCCATTGCATTATAAAATCTTTCATCCATTAAACCAACTTCTTTTATTGTATCAATATGATAGTAACTAAATGCACCTAGAACATTTGGATATAAATCAACAGAAATGTCAGTATTCGGATATTGTATCGTTCTTAATACATTAGGTTCTCCCAAATGTGTTTTATTGTGATTTCCGTGCAATCCATAATTAAAATGTTTTATTCCTGTTTTTTTAGATGCCTTTATGTATAATTCAAAAACATTTTTATTGGTTATTTCAACATCATCTTCCATTAAGAATATATGTTCACAGCCATTATCTATTAAATACTGTAATGCTTTATTTTTAGCTTTTGCTACACCGGTATAACCATCAGTTTCGATATAATTTATTGGACAAATGGGAAGTTTCTCTTTCCCATCGTTTATAACGACATATTCAATGTCATTTTTTTCCTGAACAATATCGAATAAACTAAAAAATGATTTTTTAAAAAAATCCGGTCTATCGCAGGTTATTAAACCTATTCCAATTTTATCATTTATTATTGGCATAACTTTTTTGTAAATTCTCCATACATTTTAATAATTCATCCTGTGTAACACCAACTGGATCGTTTTGATATGGTATATACTTGTGCTCATGATAAAAATAAGCAAAGGTTAATTCCATAGATCTGGTCATTTTATCTTTTCCTATATCTTTAATATCTTTAAAATTAATTTTCTCTATCGGTGAAATAGATTCTTCTATATCATCCTTTTCTATAGTAGGATTATAATGATTTGGTGGATATACCTTTTTATTTCTCATTTTTACAATGTAATCCAACACATCAAAATCCTTTGTATCAAAAAATCTTTCATCAAAGAACCCGAAATTTTTTATTATACCGGAATATAAAAATATAAAATTGGTATTTAATGTTGGACTTATATTTAAAATTAAATTGTTAGTATCATCTTCCAATACTACATTATTGTCTCCTGATCCTGTTATAAACCAAGTTCCAAATGTATTTGCTACATCTATTGTTTTTTCAAAAATTTTTGAATTTATAATTTTAACATTTGAATTTAAAATAAAATAATATTTAAATCCTTTAATTCTTAATTGCGTTAGAACATAATTTCTTAGTGTTGCAAATGAAACATCATTTGAATAATGTCTATCACAATTTTTTGATGTTTTTTTATTACATACTACTACAACATTGTTTTTTAAATCGTCTGGTATTGACGCTAAACAGCTTTGTAAGTCTTCATCGGAATATATATCTAATATTCCTATTCCTATTTCGTTATTAATCATTTGTTTTTAAATTGTATATTTGTTTTATGTATTCCTTTACTTCTTTTTTATTTTTTATGTCAATACTATCAACATAAGTTTCAATGTCATCTAATATATTAACAAAATTTAATTCTTTTTCCACTTTTTCTTTGTTTATTTTTAAATCCGGTTCCGAATAGTCTATTCTAAAATTGATCGGTAAATGTTTTTGAACATTTGAACTTAATAAAAGTATTTGTTCTGGTTCTAAATTAGAATCTACTATTAGTGATATATGATTATTTTTTATGTTTAATGTTTCTAAATGTTGTTCATCTTTTAAGATTTTATCAACAGATAACTTGTAATATTTTGGAGAAATGTCATTTTCTATAAATTCAAAATCATTATTTTCAATATCGTAGATGTATATTCCTCTTTCATCCAAAGTATCACCAAAATTTTGCTGATATGGACTCCCCAAATAAACTATTTCACCATTATCGTATTTTCTATGATCTTTTTTATGAAAATGTCCCGATACAATGATTTTTGCTTTTTTAAAGAAATCATTTTAACTCATACCGTGTTCACACACTTTATATTTATTCATATAAAAAGAAACTATTTCAAAATGACCAAATATAATGTCTGCGACTGGAATATTTTCATAATCGGTTCCCCATGGAACCAATACTGCCTTTTTATCTTTTATTTTTATTTCAGTAACATCATTATCTATTATTTTTATATTAGACCAACCATCTATCAATTAAATAGAATTAACTTTACTATTCTCCTTAAAATAACTATCATGATTTCCTGCTAAAATGTTTAAATTAAAATCCTTAAAACAATCAAAAAATTTTTTAGCGGTATCTAATGTTGCAAC
>Ga0114977_10002884_pt1 | contig 11036 bp, 9 predicted proteins | sample S_130805_MF_Meta_FD_87026 | JGI IMG/M metagenome (GOLD analysis project Ga0114977, IMG submission 87026) | Freshwater microbial communities from Lake Simoncouche, Canada to study carbon cycling - S_130805_MF_MetaG | ecosystem: Environmental > Aquatic > Freshwater > Lake | place: Lake...
TGGGCGGGATCAATGGACTAATCGTATTCCAGCTAATCGCACCATTGCAGATTTAAAAACTATGGAAGGTCAAGATCCAAATTTGTCTGAATACACCACCGGTGCGGCGTTGAGTGAATACTTAATCGCTTGGGGCGGTTTTAATAACTCATTACTAGTTAATCAAATCTCTTATAAACTTCGAAATCCAGACACAATGTCAGGATTTCGTCAGGCATTTAAGATTGTATATGGCCAATCTTTAGATGATTTTTACGTTCATGCATTGCCTTATATAAACTATGTATCGGCAAACTGGAAAACATCTTATGCAACCTCCCCTGAGGCAACAGCTTTTATTACTGATCGCCTTGGTGCTCTTAAGGCAGCAGGTACAGTTGCGGTGGCCACAAAAACTGCAGCCGAAAAAACAGTAGTTGTTAAGAAATTAACTATTACATGTGTAAAGGGAAAACTAACCAAGAAGGTAAATGCGGTTAAACCAGTTTGTCCAACTGGCTATAAGAAGAAATAAGTGGGTTGTGAGGGACTCGAACCCCCGACCCGGTGCTTAAGAGTTTTCGCAAGCAAATTAAAGAGTTAGCAGAAGATGAAGCACGGGCTCTAACACCGGCACCCATTGAATCTGCTCGTGTTGCGAAGTTAGCCATTGATGCGCCAAAGAATTAAGCCGGGCGGAAAGAGTCTTTCGCTTCTGTCTGTGCGTGCTTGATCATGATGTGACGTGTGACAGAATATTCAGCAACTGATTCTGCGCTCATATCTTTTCCAAAGCCACTGCCTTTTACGCCACCGTGAGGTGCTTCGGATGCAATTGGCAAGTGATCATTAATCCAGGTAACACCAACTTCTAGTTGGTGAGTAACACGCATGGCGCGTGAAACATCTGTAGTCCACACCGATGATGCCAAGCCGTATGCACAATCATTAGCAAGTGCGATTGCTTCATCTTCTGTTGTAAATGGAAGAACGACAACGACTGGCCCAAAGATCTCTTTTTGCACGGCATCGCTATTTTGCTTTGCATCAGTAACTAATGTGGGTGGGTAATAAAAACCTTCTGAATCAGGAATAAATCCGCCTGTGTGAATCGTGGCGCCGGCCATCTTAGCGTTTTCAACAAAGTCATGGACACGTGTGCGATGCTCTGCGCTAATAAGTGGTCCGATATCGCTGGTGGGATCCTGTGGATCTCCATATTTAATCGATGACATCACCGATGTTAATTCTTTAACTGCTGCATCAAATTTGGATGTGTGAACATAAATGCGTGTGGCAGCTGTGCAATCTTGTCCTGTGTTATATGTAGAACCCATGGCAAGTGCGTGCGCCATTGCTTTAATATCGGCGTCTTCAAAGACAATCGCTGGTGCTTTGCCACCGAGTTCGAGGTGAAGGCGCTTTGTAGTCTTTGATGCTTCGGCCATGATTGCTTGACCTGTTGTAGTGGCACCGGTTACTGAAATCATCGCAATATCTTTATGTGCAACAAGTGCTTTACCGAGATCATCATCTCCTGATAATACGTTGAGCAATCCCTTTGGTAATCCCGATTGCACAGCAAGTTCTGCCATGCGAAGAGCTGTACTTGGAGTAGATGGTGCTGGTTTAAGAATTACAGCATTTCCGGCAGCTAGGGCTGGCCCGAATTTCCAGATAGCCATAATCAATGGAAAGTTCCATGGTGCAATGGATCCAACGATTCCGATAGGACGTTTAATTAACATCGATGTGTAGCCATCGGATAAAACACCGGCGCCGGTGCCATCTAATGATCGAGCTGCTGCTGCAAAGTACTTCAAATTATCTACGGCAAATGGCAATTCACCATCTCGAAACACGGCGACTGGCTTTCCGCTCTCACGTACTTCAAGTTCGGTTAGTTTTGTAGAATCGGCAGCGATTGCATCAGCAAACTTAAGTAACGCCGCACTTCTAACAGCCGGAGTTAATTGCGACCACTGCTTATAGGCAGCTTTAGCGCCTGTGATTGCATTTTCTAAATCAGCCGTTGTTGCGGCTGCGTATTCAAACGTATCTGATGGTTTTGCAGGGTTAACCAGAGTGATCTGTGAACCTTTACCGGTGACGTATTCGCCGTTGATATATGCGCTATGCATTGTCATGGTCTATGCATCCGCTAGGAGAATTGAATCACTTGGATTCCATGAAAGGTGGCAGACTGAACCAACAGGTGGAACCTGATTGAGTGCACATGAAACCTTTACTAGTTGATCAAAACCGCAATCAACAAATAACAGACTAGAACCACCATAAAAATTAGAACTAACGAGTTTGCCTGAAATCGTTCCATTTGTGCCTAATTCAATATCTTCTGGTCGCACAACAAGTACCGCCTTTGCACCGGCTGCTAACTGTGTTGCAGGTGTTGGTAGTGACTTGCCTTTAACTGTGATTGATCCACTTGCCAGTGCGCCGGCAAATAGATTGCTTGTACCGATGAAATCTGCAACAAACTTAGTCTTTGGAGCGCTATACATCTCAATAGGTGTTGCAATCTGAACAACTTTGCCTTTGTCCATCAATGCAATGCGATTTGCAATAGACATCGCTTCTTCTTGATCGTGAGTCACGAAGATAAAAGTGATGCCTGCTTCGTGTTGCAAGCGCTTGAGTTCGAGCTGCATCTCTGAGCGCACCTTCTTATCTAGCGCAGAAAGAGGTTCATCTAATAACAAAATTTTTGGACGCTTAACAATTGCTCGAGCAAGTGCAACGCGTTGCATTTGACCACCTGATAATTGAGACGGACGGCGATCCTTTTGATCAATTAAACCAACGGTCTTTAATACATCGCCAACACGTTGTTCTATTTTCACTTTGTCTAACTTCTCACGGCGCAGACCATATGCGACGTTGTCATAGACATTTAAGTGAGGAAATAGTGCGTATGACTGAAACATCAAATTTACTGGGCGCTTATTTGCTGGTACGGATAACAAATCTTCATTAGCTAGGGTTACAACACCTGAATCTAGGGATTCAAGGCCTGCCAGAGCGCGAAGCAGAGTTGTCTTACCGCAACCAGATGGACCAAGAAGTGCGAAGAATTCGTTTTCGCGAATTTCTATCGAAACATTATCGAGCGCCTGAACATCACCGTATCGCTTAGAGACGGCTGCGATATTAAGAAATGAACTCATATTTGATCCTGCACCTTTACGTTTCGTTGAGCGATTGTGACAATCAAGGCGCTAATAAGCAAAACCACAGTTGCAAGAGCATTAATTTCAGGTGAAACACCAAAGCGAACCATTGAGTAAATAACAATTGGCAGAGTTGGCGTGCTTGGTCCATTTGTAAAGAAGGCAATGACGAACTCATCTAATGAGAGAGTAAAAGCGAGTAATCCACCGGCAATGAGTGCTGGCTTGATACTTGGCAACGTAACTCTGAAAAATGTTCCAACAGGACTATCGCCCAAATCTTGAGCTGCCTCTTCAAGTGATGAATCAATTTGTGCCAAACGACCGCGAACAATTGCAGTAATAAAGGCCATACAAAAGAGTGCATGGCTGATGATTACTGAATGCAATCCCAATGTGATGTGCAAAGATGTAAAGAGTGCAAGTAATCCAATTGCCAGTGCTAAGTCAGGAAAAATTGCCGGAGTTAGTGCAACTGCTTCGAGTGCTGAAGATTTTTGATAGCGAGCCAAACCAATTGCTAAGAGCGTTCCTAGAACGAGTGAAATAATCGTTGTAGCAACTGCCACAATTAAGGTGTTCTTAAAGCCTTCCATGATGTTAGGACTGTTAACCAATACGGAATACCACTTTGTACTAAAGCCAGTCCACGTAAATGGGGCATCTGATTCATTAAAGGACATGAAAATAAGTACTGAAATGGGTAGATATAAAAATAGGAGCACACCATATAGCGGCAAACGTAGCCAGCCGAGTTTGTTATGCACGGGCATCTCCGAGCACTCGACGATTAACTCGCGCTTGAATGAAGAAGAGAGCACAGAGCATGATGACCATGGAGAGGGCCAGTACAGAACCAAATGGCCAATCGCGTGCCTTTAAGAATTGATCTCTAATTAAATTACCAACCATGATGGTTTTACCACCACCAAGTAATTCGGGAACGATAAAGTTTCCAACACTTGGTACAAATACAAAGATTGCACCAATTAGAACTCCAGGTAGCGCCAAAGGCAACGTGACTTGTCTAAACGCTTGTGCAGGTGTTGCGCCTAAATTTATTGCAGCCTCTTTCATTGCAGGGTCAATGCGCACAAGAGAAGAATAAATTGGCAAGATCATCAGTGGGATATAGGCATAGAGCAGACCTAAAACGATTGCACCAGGTTTATATAAAAGCTCTAGGGGCTGGCTGATAACACCTATGTTAATTAAACCTTTATTGAGAAAACCTTGGGTGTTAAGCAGGACAATCCACGCGTATGTGCGAATAAGAAAGTTAGTCCAGAAAGGTAGAACGATAAGAACAAGCATGATATTTTGGCGATTTGTTGGCAGCTTTGTAATTGCATAAGCCACAGGAAAACCAATCAGAAAAGCCAATAGTGTGGCTGCTGCTGCAATCAAAATAGACTTAACCAAAACACCTATATAGAGCGAATCAAGAGCGCGGGTGTAATTTTCAGAGGTAAAGATAAATTCAATTCCGCCATACGTACCTCGGGATAAGAAGGTGTAGGCAATGATAAATCCCAGCGGGATCAACATGAATGCGGTTATGTATGTAAGACCTGGAACTAAGAAGACGGCGCGCGAAAAAAGGGCGCGACGCTTGATTGCGTCGCGCCCCTCTGACTTAACCGCTGGAGCCATTTAGTAATTTGTACTTATTACTTGGCCGTTACTTCAGTGGCAATGCGTGTATAAAGCGCAGATGCCTTTCCGAGGTCAACAATGCCTTCACCCTTAAGTAGTTCTGCTGGTGTGATACCCATATTTGGGAAATCTCCAACGAGGGCTGGTAATGATTTTTCCATTGCTGGAATGTTAGGAACCTTGTAAAGAATATTGTCGACTACCCATGAGTGAACATCCTTATCAAGGATGTGGTTAATGAGTGCATGTGCAGCTTCTTTATTCTTTGAAGTCTTTAGAATCACCATTGTGTCAGCCCAGAGATCTGAGCCTTCTGAAGGAACTACGAATTTAATGTTCTTATTCTTGGCAATTCCATAGTTGCACCAACCATCCCAGGCTTCAACCATTACGGCTTCACCTGAAACTAAGCGCTCGTAGAAAGTTGTGTCATCGTAGGCAAGAAGGTTTGACTTAGCTTTGATAAGTAGGTCCTTAACTTTGCCCATTTCAGCTTCATCTTGAGTATTAATTGAATAACCAAGTGCCTTTTGTGCTGGGAGCATTAACCAACGCTCAGTTGCAAGCATTGTTACTTTGCCCTTGAATTTTGGCTTAGGCATCAACAAATCATTCCAACTTGTTGGCTCATTGCCCTTCATCAAATCTGCGCGGTAGCAAATACCTGTTGTTCCCCATGCGTAAGGCATTGAGTACTTATTGCCTTTGTCATAAGAAAGTTCTGCAGCTTCTGGAACGAGGTTTGCTTCATTAGGAATAAATGATTTATCCAATGTTTCGATCAAGCCTTGAGCAGCTAGTGCTTGTGCAAATTGCCCGGAAACGAACGCAACGTCAATTCCAGAGTCTCCACCAGCTGTGAGCTTGGCCATGATCTCTTCATTCGTTGCGTGGTTCGCAATTGTTACTTTGGTGCCAAATTTTTCTTCAAACTTTGCTGCTAGATCTTCTGGGTAATATGCCGCCCAGTTGCTGATCGTCAGAGTTTGCGTGCTGAGATCTGCATTTGAATCAAGCGCGCTTGCACCTGTATCTGAACTGCTACATGCAGTGAGTCCGAGCAATAGTCCGGCAACTGCTGTTGCGGCCACTGCTGTGCGTGAAATTCTCATGAAGTTCCTCTCAAGAAATGCACCCGTAGTGGCGCACGAATTGGTCATAACCCTAGAGAGAAATGCATCAATTTTCTAGTGCCACCGCGAAAAAATCCTTGTGGTTTACAACTTCGGCGCTGTGTTGTTGGATTAGGCCATGACTTCGCAAAAATTGACCATCCTTTTCATGCCCGAGTCCGCCTATGGCCCAACCAACCAATGTGTTGGAATCGGATACCGCCTTCTAAAAGCTGGCCATCGTGTGGTCTTTGCAGCCGAAGCATCTTGGGACGGCAAATTAAAAGCACTTGGCTTTGAAGAAGATCTAGTTAATTTAGCACCGCCAGCACCAGCAGACTCTGATGCAGATCCTGGACAATTTTGGACTGATTACATTCGCGATACTTCCCCAGAATTTCGTAAACCAACTATTGAACAACTTGAAACATTTATCAAACCAACATGGCAAGCACTCATCGATGGCGCAATGTATTGCGAACCACAACTTCGCAGCATTATTAAGCGCGTAAATCCGGATGTCATTGTTGAAGATAACGTTGTTACATTTCCTGCCCTGTTAACAGCGGGCAAACCATTTGTGCGCATCGTGTCTTGCAATCCCCTTGAGGTAAAGGGGTTAAAGGTTGCTCCAACGTACTCAGGGTATGCCGCAAATGATTCAAGCAATTGGGATACATATCGCGCTGAATATAAGCGCACTCATCATGAGATGTGGTCAGCGTTTAACTTATGGGTGCAAGAGCAAGGCGCCCCTGCTCTGCCAGAACTCGAATTCATTCACGAATCAAAAGATGCAAATATGTATGTATTTCCAGAAGTTGCCGATTACATTAAAGATCGCCCACTTAACTCAACATGGACCCGCATTGAATCAAGTGTTCGCGAAACAGATGGGAAATATGACATTCCTGCAGAAGTTGCGAAGCGTCCAGCAGATTCCAAACTAATCTACCTTTCCCTTGGGTCACTAGGTTCTGCCGATGTCGGACTCATGAATCGTTTGACGCAAGTATTAGGAAAGACCAAGCACCGCTATATCGTCAGCATGGGACCACAGCACGAACAGATTAAATTGGCTGCAAACATGGTGGGCTCTCAATTCTTGCCACAAATCAACATCATTCCTCAGGTCGATTTGGTCATTACTCACGGTGGAAATAACACAACAACTGAAGCGATGCATTACGGAAAACCAATGATTTTGCTTCCACTCTTCTGGGATCAATATGACAATGCACAACGAATGCACGAGCTCGGCTTCGGTGTGCGCCTTGCAACCTACGCATTCACAGAAGCAGAAATGAACAGTGCTATTGATTCGCTCTTAAGCGATGAAGGGCTAGGTAAGAAGATGCGCGAAAATGCTGCGCAGATTCAAAGCCGCGATGGACTCGGTGTGGCATCTGCTCTCATTGAAAAAGTTGCGCTCGCCCACAAATCTAAATAGAAATGCATCTATCTAAGGCACAGTGCCAAGCCCTGTTGCCGGCATCTCGCGCTGATCAAGTTAATGCGTGCTCTGATGTTTTCGTTGACTTTGCGATTTCTGACTCTGCAGGAGTACTTATTTTCGAATCTGGAGATAAGAACTTTGTGGCTCCTTATGTAAAAAACAAAGAACTGCGACGAGCACAATCCAAAGATGCAGTGACCGCGAAATTACTGAGCAATCCTTTGCCCCACGGTTTGCACTCAACAATGCAGGGTGGCTCTTATTCACATGAGCGATTTATTTCAGTAGATCAGAGCAATGAGTCCGTAGTTCTTGATGAATCAATCATCGTTAAATGGCAGCTCACTGCACAGAAATCAATAGGTGCACACAAAGAAGAAATACTCACTGAAAATGGTTTTACGTATCTCCCTGCGTTATTGGGCAATATTTATTGGGATAAAAAGCTATTAGCAAGTATTAACAAATACATTCCTGGAACTAGCGATGGCTGGACATGGTGTGTGGAAAAGGCGAAAGAAAATGATCTAGGTCAGTGGCTAGATGACTTGGCACACTTAACCAAAGAAATGCATCGCTGCCTTGAAGGTTTGATTCATGGCGATTTCCATGTCGGTCAAATTTTAAAGAGTACTCAGAACAATCAATTGTGGGTAATAGATTTTGAAGGCGACCCTCTTGCAGTTGCTGAAGAAGCAACTGATTCACTTCGAGACATTGCAAGTATGTGTTCTTCATTTTTCCATGTTGGTGCTGTTGCAATTAATTACGATGCTAATTCAGAGATGATTAAAGAGTGGATATTGCAAGCCGAAACTATTTTTTTGACAAAGTATTTTGATGGCAGTGAATTTGATATCAGTGCGCTACATGCGCTCATGCGAACTCTTGAGAACAGAGAACTCAAGTACGCAGATAAATTCTTGCCGCAATGGCGCTATGCGCCTGAGTTTGCCATCAGTTATATGAAAGAGTTGGGCTATGGATCCAATTAAATTTGGCAAAGATTTAGCTCGCAAAGCAGATCTTGCGCACTCACTTGCTACACAAAAATTTGAATGGCCAGATCTTTCAGGACAATCACTGGTGTTTATGGGCATGGGTTCTTCTGCATTTGCCGCAAACTCTATGGTTACCAAACTTCAAGCCTGTGGCAATAATGCGACCTTTACGCTTTCAAGTAACCCAACACCTCCGCAGGCAAATACATCAAAAACTCTCATTGCAATTTCTGCCACAGGAAACTCTGTAGAGACAAATGCAGCCTTTGATTCAGCAGATGGATACAAAGAAAAAATTTGGGTAACCAATGCTGCGGCCCGCGGTTCTCGAACCGTTGCCATGAATGCAGGAGAAGAAACTGGCGGCGTTGCATCCCTTTCCTATTTAGCCACGCACATCGCTTTATTGCGCTTATATGAATCACTCGGTTGTATCTCTGGATTAGAAAAATCAATAGATCTAGCCGCAGATGCAATCGCCGATATTTATTCTCACAAAGAGATGTGGCTGCCAGAATTAATTAACCATATTAAATCCCCAGCCGGCTCTTATTACATCGCACCTGCTGATCGTTTCTGTAATGCACAGCAGAGTGCATTGATGATGCGAGAATCTCCACGCTTGCCATCGGTTCCTTGCGAAACTGGCGACTGGAGCCATATTGATGTGTATCTGACCAAGACTCTGGATTATCGTGCGATTTTATTTCCTGGTTCAAAGTGGGAAGACCAATTATTTAAGTGGACACAAGAGCGCGGATCCAAAGTAATGACAATTGGATTTGATCATCCTCATGCAACATCATCGATTCGATATAAGAATGATTCTGATCCGCTTGTGCGTTTACTAGCTGAGACTACTTTTGCTGAAATTCTGGCCCAGCATCTGTGGGTTGTGAGGGACTCGAACCCCCGACCCGGTGATTAAGAGTTAACGGAAGTAAGGTCTTACGCACTACTAATCACGCACACTACAGCATCTAATAAGCCTAGTAAACGCTCAATTATCAAATTGGGCATCCAAATGACTATCCGCGTTACTACCTGGTTGCTACTTTTTTATATCCCGATGGGCACTTTGGGTTTACCGCGGTAACCTTCTTAGTAATTTTCCCCTTAGTACAGGTAATAGATAGCATCTTTCTGGGAGTTGGTTTTGCCATTTTTAGTGCATCAATTCTCTGAGAAACCTCAGCCAAGGATTCGCTCGTGATAAGTAAGTTAGTGGTAGCCAGGTCGGCTAAGTTTGAAACTCGGAAAAAACCAGCGTCAACCGTTTCATAACTCCCTAGTGGGGCCTCTTTATTTCTCCTCCAATCTTCTAAGCCTTTGAAATAAGGTTCCCGCGCTGCTTGTTGGCTGACAATCAGCTTTATCGGTACCTGGAATTGCCCTTTTGTTAAGTCAATTTCATAAACTAAGACTCCAGATTTCTGTAAGCCAACATCTAGCTCACTCCTTTGCCTAAACTCAATAGCAATTACTTTTGTAGTAGAAATCGGCAAAACTACAAGTTTCTTACCTATTGGGTTGGCTAGAGCAACTAAATCAATCTGAGCACTTACATTATTTAGTTCAAGGCAAACCACCTCTGAGTCTGCAATCCATCCTGAACGCCATTTTTCCCAAGCAAAGAAATCTGGTGCGTATGTCCAGCCTGCTCCTGTATTCATCAAACTGAATGGAGCAGAGGTTTTACCTTCCCAAGCGAGCGCATCTTCACGACTCCAAAGGTCCATTAACCCTAACAAGTGTCCAATTTCATGTGCAATGACCATCCATGGGGTCCAGCCTGGAACTTTGGGACTTATTCCCGCAACTATTGTTGCATTAGATATGTGACCAGTTTCGTTGCCCATCACGGAAGTTGGAAGAGCCGTCAATGCAGTCCTCGCAGTGTACGAAGAGTTGGAAGTGACTATTCCAATTAGTCCATCGAAATCTGCAAGCTTGTAACTTCTTGGAATTTGTTTAGCAACTTCACCAGCTATCTGAATGTCATATACGCCCACGTCAGAAATTGGAAGGCTAACCACTGCGTTTGCTATCGTAAAATCTAAGCCCATTTTTCCATAAGACGCCTTACTGTAAAAAGCATTCACTTTCTCTAGTTCAAAGCCCGCAACCATTTGGCTTACTGAGCCAGATTCGCGTGCGTTACTAAAGTCAATCCCTACAACAAGGAATTTCTTACGCCCTATACCGTCAAGCCATGAACTGTTTTTTAGCCATCCTAGGTTTACACCGTAAAAGCCATTTTGGCTTACAAGTTTGCAATTTTCGATACCGTAATCTGCTGCCTTAGCCGAAAAGGGACTAACAGCCAAAAACGTGGTGATAAGCACTAGTACAGAAATACGGCGTAACTTCATGGAAAAATTCTATTGGGCTACTGCGTTATGGGGTACCCCATAAGCGCGGGAATAACCGGAAATACAGATGCTTGCAAGCATTGTTAGCTACTAATAACGAACTGGTCCATTGGCATAAGTCATATCCACTTTTACGTTCAAAATCTTAAACATCTAAGTGGGTTGTGAGGGACTCGAACCCCCGACCCGGTGATTAAGAGTCACCTGCTCTACCAACTGAGCTAACAACCCGGCTTTTTATTACTGCCCGACCCTATCAGCGATTTACTAAA
>Ga0114977_10002885_pt1 | contig 11035 bp, 15 predicted proteins | sample S_130805_MF_Meta_FD_87026 | JGI IMG/M metagenome (GOLD analysis project Ga0114977, IMG submission 87026) | Freshwater microbial communities from Lake Simoncouche, Canada to study carbon cycling - S_130805_MF_MetaG | ecosystem: Environmental > Aquatic > Freshwater > Lake | place: Lake...
GATGCTGCACTTCCTGGTGTCCTTCGGCTCCGGTATTGCACAGCAGGCGAAAGCCTCCCTGCGGATACGGATTACAGCCTTGTTCCAGAGCCAATTGGGGCGCCAGCACCAATAGGCGCCCCATCAGGGGCGCGTGTTCAGGGCCGAGTTGCGCCAGGGATGGAATGTGAATTTTTGGAATGATCAGGAAATGCACCGGCGCCCAGGGATGGATGTCATGAAAGGCAAACAGCTCTTCGTCCTGATAGACCAGACGCGAGGGAATCACCCCCGCCGCAATCTTGCAGAACAGACAGTCGGGATCATGACTCGCCGCAGTGTTCTCCAGCTTCACGAGCCTTCTCCGTCGCGCGTGAGCGCCTTGCGCAAGGCCTTTTCCTCGATGCCGCTGGTGCCAACACGGCGTTCCAGTTCAGCCACCACGTCGGCCGGAGTAAGGCCGTAATGAACCAGTGCAATCATGCAGTGAAACCAGAGGTCGGCGACCTCGTTGACTATTCTGTTCCTGTCGCCGCCAGCATCGGCGTCTTTGGCCGCCATCACAACTTCAGTCGCTTCCTCGCCAATCTTCTTCAGAAAGGCGTCTGGCCCTTTGTGCAAGAGCCGCGCCACATAGCTGGTGGTGGCATCGCCGCCGTTTTGTGGCAGGCGGCTTTCTATGACGCGGGACAAGACGGCAAGCGAATCGGTGGCAGAAACTTGAGCAGACATAGGTCCTTAGCGGTAGATGGTTCGCGGATCTTTCAAGACCGGCTCGGTTGCTTTCCAGTCGCCATTGTCGAGCACACTGAAGAAGCAGCTGTGGCGCCCGGTGTGGCAGGCGATACCCGGTTCGTGTCCGGTCTGGGTCACTTTGAGCAGGATCACATCCTGGTCGCAGTCGAGCCGGATTTCATGCACTGTTTGCACGTGCCCCGACTCTTCGCCCTTGAACCAGAGCTTGTTGCGGGAGCGGCTGAAATAGACGGCACGTCGAAGTTCGGCGGTTTGCTGCAGCGCTTCGCGATTCATCCAGGCAAACATCAAAACGTCGCCGGAACTGGCTTCCTGCGCAATCACAGGCACCAGGCCCTGGGCGTCCCACCGGACCGCATCAAGCCATTTCATGACGGAATTCTGACCGGAATGCCGCGCTCGGACATCCTGGCCTTGGCCTGTGCAACGGTAAATTCACCGTAGTGAAAAATACTCGCAGCCAGCACGGCGTCAGCGCCACCGAGTTGGATGCCGTCGACGAGATGATCGAGCGTGCCGACACCACCAGAGGCAATCACGGGAACGCCGACGGCGTCGCTGACTGCGCGTGTCAAGCTCAGATCAAACCCCGCCTTGGTGCCATCACGATCCATGCTGGTGAGCAATATTTCACCGGCGCCACGGCGTGTCATCTCGACTGCCCAGCGCACCGCGTCAAGTCCTGTGTTCTTGCGTCCACCGTGGCTGTAGACATCCCAGCCGGCACCCATGGCCTGGCCTTGCGCGTCGAGTCGACCAGCATCGGCTTCGCTGCGACGCTTGGCGTCAATGGCCACCACGATGCACTGGGCGCCATATTTGGCAGAAGCTTCGTTGATGACCTGCGGATTGGCTATCGCCGCCGAGTTGAAGCTGGTCTTGTCAGCCCCCGCGTTGAGCAGACGTCGCACGTCGTCCACGGTACGCACACCGCCGCCCACCGTCAGTGGAATGAAGACCTGGGAGGCAACAGCCTCAATGATGTGCAGAATCAGATCACGGCCATCGCTGGTGGCAGTGATGTCGAGGAAAGTCAGCTCATCAGCACCCTGCTCGTTGTAGCGCGCCGCAATCTCCACCGGATCACCCGCGTCACGCAATTCAACAAAATTGACACCTTTGACGACACGTCCGCCGGTCACGTCTAGGCAAGGGATGATGCGTTTGGCTAGCACCAGAGCCAACCAGTTTTAATGGGTGGCGAATTTTTCGCCGGGCCGCCCCAAGAATAATTAGCCCCCTCGGGGCTGGAGCCTGCGGCTCCAAAGCTGCTTGAGCAGCTTTGGACAGGCGACAGAGGCGAAGCGTCTCGCGAGCCGCGGCCTGCAAGGTGCAGCGCAGTACGCGAAGCGACAAGCGTGGGGGCCATATTTCTAGCCGTTCAACTCGTCGGCGCGCCGTTGCGCGGCGGCGAAGTCGAGGTCGCCGGAGTAAATCGCGCGGCCGCAAATGACGCCTTCAATGCCTTCGTCTTCGACCGCACAGAGGGCGTCGATGTCAGCCATGCTGGACAGGCCGCCAGAGGCGATCACGGGAATAGTCAGGGCCTGCGCCAGTCGGACCGTGGCTTCGACATTGATGCCGCTGAGCATGCCGTCGCGCCCGATGTCGGTATAGATAATCGACTCGACGCCAAAATCTTCAAACTTCTTGCCCAGGTCAACGACATCATGGCGCGTCAGTTTGCTCCAGCCGTCGGTAGCCACTTTGCCGTCGCGAGCGTCCAGACCCACAATGATGTGACCACCAAAGGCGGTGCAGGCGTCCTGCAGAAAACCCGGATTACGGATCGCCGCCGTGCCAATGATGACGTAGCGCAGTCCGGCATCAAGGTAGCGCTCGATGGTATCGAGATCGCGTATCCCGCCACCCAATTGCACATCCACCGCACTGCCGACTTCCTTGAGAATCCGGCGAATCGCCTTCTCGTTGACGGGATGACCGGCAAACGCACCATTGAGGTCAACCAGATGCAGGCGACGAGCGCCCTGCGTGGTCCAGTTGTTCGCCATGACGACCGGATCTTCGCCAAAGGTGGTGGATTGCTGCATGTCGCCCTGCTTGAGACGAACGCAGTGACCGTCTTTCAGGTCAATGGCAGGAATTAAAAGCATGATGCTTTGGGATTGATAGAAAAGGGGACAGCTTCAGGCGCAGCGTGAGCGGGGATATCAGGGATTCCAGTGAAGGAAGTTTCGGTAAAGCAACAAACCTTGATCGGCACTTTTTTCAGGATGAAATTGGGTGGCGAAAATATTATCACGCGCAATGGCTGAACTGAAGCGGCTACCGTAGTCAGTCTCGCCGACGCTGTGGCGTGCATCAGACGTTCTGGCGTAATAACTGTGCACAAAGTAAAAATAACTGCCGTCAGGCACGCCCGCCCAGACCGGGTGCTCTGCCGCGCCGTGATTGTTGCGATAAACCTGATTCCAGCCCATTTGCGGCACCTTGTAGCGGCTGCCGTCTGCCTGCGTTTGACCGACCAGATCAAACTTGATGACTTCGCCGTGAATCAGGCCCAGGCCCGCGGTGTCTCCCTCGGCGCTATGGTCAAGCAGCATTTGCATACCGACGCAGACGCCAAACAGGGGCTTCGCTCCCGCGGCTTCGAGCACGCTGGCCAGCAAACCGGATTCCCGCAGTTGGCGCATGCAGTCCGGCATGGCACCCTGCCCCGGCAGCACAACGCGTTCACTGGCACGCACCTGATCAGGGTCGGCCGTAATCACCACCTGGTAGCCGGTGCCTGCCGCCGCCGCCTGGACCGCCTGCGATACGGAACGCAAGTTGCCCATGCCATAGTCGACCACGGCGACGGTCTTGTCCATGACACTGTTCAGAGCGTGCCCTTGGTTGAGGGAACCGTTCCTGCGCTGCGCGGATCGGGCTCGAGCGCTGAGCGCAGAGCACGGGCAAAGGCCTTGAACACGGTTTCGGCCTGGTGATGGGCGTTCTCGCCGCGCAGGTTGTCGATGTGCAGGGTGACAAAAGCATGATTGACAAAACCCTGAAAGAACTCGTGCGTCAATTGGCTGTCAAAAGTGCCAATCATGCCGCTCTTGAAAGGCAGATTCATGACCAATCCCGGGCGACCTGAGAAATCAATGACGACACGGGAAAGCGCCTCATCCAGCGGCACATAGGCGTGGCCGTAGCGGCGAATGCCTTTCTTGTCGCCCACCGCCTGGTGCACGGCCTGCCCCAAGGCAATGCCAACGTCTTCCACTGTATGGTGACCGTCCACATGGAGATCGCCAACCGCCTGGACATGCAGGTCCAGCATGGCGTGACGGGCAATTTGATCGAGCATATGGTCAAAAAAACCGATCCCGGTATGCAGGCTCGACTGACCGGTGCCGTCGAGATTGACCTTGACCGTGATATCGGTCTCGGCGGTTTTGCGTTCGACTTCAGCAGTGCGATTCATGGTTGGAGTGATTCCTTCAGAGCGATGAGCATTTTCGCATTTTCATCCGCCGTACCCACGGTGACACGCAGGCAGTTGTGCAGCAGCGCATGCAAATTGGAAACATTCTTGATCAAAACCTTGCGCGCGCGCATTCTCTCGAAGGTCTTTTGCGCGTCTGCCACACGGATCAGAATCATGTTGGCTTCGCTCTTGAATGCGGCAACGCCGGGCATGGCAACAAGCGCTTGCATCAGCGCCGCACGCTGGGCACACAGGTCGAGCGCTTGTGCCGCAAAGACCTCGCGCCGCTCCAGCGCAAAGAGGGCGCACTCGCAGTTGAGCACGCTGATGTTGTAGGGCGGACGCACTTTGTCAATCTCGGCGATCAGGGCTTGCGGTCCCATCAGATAACCCAGCCGCACACCCGCCAAACCAAACTTGGAAAGGGTACGCAGCAACAGCACATGACCATGCCGCTCGATGCGATCCAGGTAGCTCTTGCTTGAGAACGGTTGATAAGCCTCGTCGATCACGACCAGGCCGCCGTGCTGGCCTGCGCCGCGGATGATGTTCTCCATCACGGAGTCGTCCCACAGATTGGCCGTCGGGTTGTTTGGATACGCCAGATAGGTGATGGCCGGCTTATGTTGGGCAATCGCGTCCAGCATGGCAGCTTCGTCGAGCTCAAAATCACTGGTCAGCGGCACCCCATGAAACGCCAGCCCTTGCAGTTGTGCGCTCATGGCGTACATCACAAAGCCCGGCAGCGGGGCCAGTATGCCGGCGCCCGGAACGTCACAGGCCAACGCTAGCAAACTGATGAGTTCATCCGAGCCATTGCCCAGCATGATGTCGAACCCCTCGGGCATTCCGGCGTAGCTGGCCAGTGCCTGGCGCAACACGTTGATGCGGCCTGCCGGATAGCGGTTCAAGGCCAGCGCACCCAAGCGCCGACCCAGTTCTTCCTGCAAGTCATGCGGCAACCGATACGGGTTCTCCATGGCATCGAGCTTGACCATGCCCTCGGACTCCTGAATGGCATAGGCGTGCATGGACTGGATGTCCTGGCGGATGCGCAGCAGGGCTTGGGGATTGGCAGTTGTCATTTGGCTTCCCGCATTGGCGGCACTTGCTTCAAGCGCAGTTCCGCCGCCCGGGCATGTGCCTGCAAGCCTTCACCATAGGCCAGTTCGGCAGCGATCAAGCCCAAGGACTGGGCGCCGGCTTCACTGACTTCAATCAGACTGGAGCGCTTCTGGAAATCGTAGACGCCCAGCGGCGAGGAAAAGCGCGCCGTGCCGCTGGTCGGCAGCACATGGTTCGGACCGGCACAGTAGTCACCCAGCGACTCACTCGTGTAGGCACCCAGGAAGATGGCGCCGGCGTGCTTGAGCAGCGGCTCCCAGCGCCGTGGCTCCAAACTGCTGACTTCCAGGTGCTCGGGCGCGACCCGGTTGCTGATCTCGCAGGCCTCTTCCATGCTGCGCGTGAGTATCAAGGCGCCGCGATCGTTCAGCGAACTGGCAATGATGGCGCGCCGCGGCATGGCCGGCAGCAAACGGGCAATAGCCGCCTGCACCTGCTCGATATAGGCGGCGTTCGGACAGAGCAGAATGCTCTGCGCCAATTCATCATGCTCGGCCTGGCTGAACAAATCCATCGCGACCCAGTCAGGCGGTGTGGTGCCATCAGCCAGCACCAGGATTTCGCTCGGACCCGCAATCATGTCGATACCGACGGCGCCGAAGACACGTCGCTTGGCCGCTGCCACGTAGGCGTTGCCGGGACCCGTGATTTTGTCGACCTTGGGGATGGTGGCCGTGCCATAGGCCAGCGCCGCCACTGCCTGCGCGCCACCGATGGTGAAGGCGCGGGTAACGCCAGCCACATAGGCCGCTGCCAGCACCATCGCGTTCTTGTCGCCGCCGGGTGTCGGAACCACCATGATGATCTCGGCAACACCGGCGACATGCGCGGGAAGGGCGTTCATCAGCACGCTCGACGGGTAAGTGGCTTTGCCGCCGGGCACGTAGATGCCGACGCGGTCGATTGGCGTGACCTTTTGCCCGAGCAGGGTGCCGTCTTCGTCGCGGTAGCTCCAACTCTCGCCGCAGGCCTTTTTCTGAGCCTCATGGTAGCTGCGCACGCGGCTGGCCGCCGCTTGCAGTGCCTCGCGCTGGGCCACCGGAATCGATTCGAACGCAGCCTTGAATTCCGCTTGCGTCAACTCCAATGCAGCCATCGACGTGGCCTGCACGCCGTCAAAGCGCGCCGTGTAGTCCAGCACGGCAGCATCGCCGCGCTGTCGCACATCGGTCAGGATGTCGGCCGCGCGCTGCTCGATTTGCGCATCGGCTTGGGCCGACCAGTGCAGCCGCGCCTTGAACTCGGCCTCAAAGCTGGCGCTGGCAGTGGATAGACGGGCAGGCGTAGCGGTAACAGTCATGGGGTTTTTCTTAAATCAAGCCATCCATGGATCGCCACGCTACGCTCGCGATGACGCATTTGTGCCAATGGCGGAAGCAAAGGCATCAATGATCCGGCGGATGGGGGCCTGCTTGAGCTTGAGCGCAGCCTGGTTCACGACCAACCTGGAACTGATGTCCATGATGTGTTCAACCTCGACCAGATGGTTGGCCTTGAGCGTGTTCCCGGTGGAAACCAGATCGACGATGGCATCGGCCAGACCAACCAGCGGCGCGAGTTCCATGCTGCCATAGAGCTTGATCAAATCCACGTGCACGCCCTTGGTAGCGAAAAACTCACGCGAAATGGCGACGTACTTGGTCGCCACTTTCAGGCGCGAGCCCTGCCTGACAGCCGACGCGTAATCAAAATCCGCGCGCACTGCCACACTGATGCGGCACCTGGCAATCTGCAGGTCCAGCGGCTGGTAAAGCCCGTCGCTGCCATGCTCCAGCAAGGTATCCTTGCCGGTGATGCCCAGATCGGCACCCCCATACTGCACGTAAGTCGGCACATCGGTGGCCCGCACCACCAGCACGCGCACATCGGCCTGGTTGGTGGCGAGAATCAGTTTGCGCGACTTTTCGGGGTCTTCCAGGACTTCGATGCCGGCCGAGCGCAGCAGCGGCAAAGTCTCTTCGAAGATCCGGCCCTTTGACAACGCCAGCGTAATCATTGGGATAGCGCCGCCCATTCGGCCGGCGTGTAGGCCTTGATCGACAGCGCATGAACTTCGTCAGTTTTCATCTTTTCGCCCAAAGTGGCATAGACCATCTGGTGCCGTTGTATCGCTCGTTTACCTTCAAATGCGGCCGACACAATCGTGGCAAACCAGTGGCGGCCATCTCCCTGAAGCGTAATGTGTTCGCACAGGAGGCTGGCGGCAATCATGTCCCTGATCTGGTCTGCAGTCATATCATCAATCCAATAAAAGATAGCTAAACGCGAATTTTGTAACCGATGCGCAACAAAGTCACGGCCACCGCGCTAACAAGCGCCAGCGCAGTAGCCACCACACCCAGGCTCAACCAGGGCGAGACATCGCTGGCGCCGAAGAACCCATAACGGAAGCCATCAATCATGTAGAAAAACGGGTTCAGATGACTGACCTTCTGCCAGAACGGTGGCAGGGAATGAATGGAATAGAAAACGCCACTCAGAAAAGTCATCGGCATCACCACAAAATTCTGGAAGGCCGCCAACTGATCGAATTTTTCCGCCCACAAGCCGGCAATCAGTCCCAGCGTCCCCATCAGTGCCGCCCCCAGCACGGCGAACGTCACAATCCACACCGGAGAGACAAAACTCATGTCCGTAAAAAAGGCGGAGACCGCGAACACGCCCAGACCAACCACCAGCCCGCGAATGACCGCTGCTCCCACATAAGCCACAAACCAGTTCATATACGACAGAGGGGTGAGCATCAGAAAGACCAGATTGCCCATCACCTTGCTCATGATCAGCGACGAGGAACTGTTGGCAAACGCGTTTTGCAACAGACTCATCATCGCCAGACCGGGAACCAGGAACGCACTGTAACTTACCCGGTCGTACACCTTCACGTGCGCCTCCAGCGCATGACCAAAGATCAGCAGGTAGAGCATCGCTGTCAGTACCGGGCCGGCAATCGTCTGGAATGCCACTTTCCAGAAGCGCAGCACTTCCTTGTACAAAAGGGTTTGCCAACCGGTCATGATGTGGCCTTCGCGACTTGGGGCGGCCCTGCGTCGCTCAAGTTGGCTCCCGAGGACCCCTTCATGACGGCGAGAAAAACATCTTCCAGATCCGCTTTGCGGATTTCCACGTCCTGCGCCACCAACCCGGCCTCGCGCACTGCCGCCAGAAAACGTTCAATTTCGAGCGCATCATGTGCCGGAAACTGCACAATGCGCCCGGTGATACGTGCCTGATCTGCCAGCACCTTGGGCAGTTCCTGGTCCACCTTGAAACGCAGCACGTTGCTGGACGCCGCTTTCAACAACTCGCTGGTGTGGTCGAGTGCCACAATGCGCCCGGTCTTGAGCATGGCGATGCGCCCGCACAACGCCTCGGCCTCTTCAAGATAATGGGTTGTCAGCAAGACCGTGTGACCTTCCTTGTTGAGTCTGGCAATGAACTGCCACAGGGTCTGACGCAGTTCCACGTCGACACCTGCCGTCGGCTCATCAAGCACAATTACCGGCGGTTTGTGCACCAGCGCCTGCGCCACCAGCACACGTCGCTTCATGCCGCCCGAGAGTTGGCGCAAATTGGCATCGGCTTTGTCGGTCAAGCCCAGGCTACCGAGCAGTTCGTCGATCCAGGCCTCGTTGTTCCGGATGCCAAAATAACCAGACTGGAAGCGCAGGGCTTCCCGCACGTTGAAAAAAGGGTCAAACACCAGTTCCTGCGGAACCACACCCAGACTGCGACGGGCCTGGGCGTAATCAAGCAGGACATCGTGACCCAACACCGACACTCGGCCCGCGCTGGCGCGTGACAAACCAGCCAGGATGCTGATCATGGTGGTCTTGCCCGCACCGTTGGGACCCAGCAGGCCAAAAAACTCACCTTCTTCAATGTCCAGACTGACGCGGTCCAGCGCCAGAAACGTACTACCCTTGACGCCACGCGGCGCCGGATAGGACTTCGAGATGGTTTGAAAAGAAATGGCGGCCATGAAAGGTTCTACTGTGCTGGCAGCAAATCAGCGATGCCATACAAGGCGGCCAAATCACGCAAGCGGCTGGGAAGGCCCTGAATCGAAAAGCGCTTGCCCAAGGCCAGGCACTCGCGTCTGAATTCAAGCAAGACGGCCAACGCCGCCGAATCAAACCGGTTCAGACCCGTCGCATCGACCACCACTTGCGCGTCGCTGTCTGAACGCAAACCCTGCAACAGCAGCGCCAGACAGGCGGTGGCCTGAGAATGGGTCAACTCGTTTGGCAATACCAACAATATTCACCCCTTTTTGGCATTCGCCTTGTTGCGCTCTGTCAGAGTGACAATCAAGCCGTCGATACCTTTGACATTGATCTGCTGGGCAAAATCACTGCGATAGGTTTCCACCAACCAGGCTCCCAGTACATTGAGGTTGTAAATCTTCCAACCCGCACCTTCTCCTGGTGTTTTCTCGAGCCGGTAATCCAGCTGAATCGCATCGCCGCGGCCTTTCACCTCAGTGCGCACCACGACTTCCTTGTCCTCGGGTGCCGCCCGCATGGGCTTGACAAAAATGGTCTGGTCACTGACCTGAGTAAGCGCTCCGGCATAGGTGCGTACCAGCAGAATCTTGAATTCTTCCTGGAGGCGCTTTTGCTGCTCGGCGCTGGCCTGACGCCAGGCCGGACCAACGGCAGCGGCCGTCATGCGCTGGAAGTTGACGTTGGGCATGATCTTGCCATCGACCAGCGCAACAATTTTCGTTACATCGCCGCCCTGAATCGCCTTGTCGGAGCGAATGCTGTCAAGCACTTCCGTGGACAGGCGTTTGATCAAACCATCGGCTGTTTCATCAACGGCACTTGCCGGGAAGGCCACCAGGCCTGACAGACTGACGACAAGGATGGCCAGTATGCGGCTGAACAATCGTGTACTCATGGTGTGACTTTCTGGGCTAACGGGATTCGGTATTGTCTTCTTCCGGCGGATTGCCATCAAAAATGACGCTGCGCCGACGCTGAAGAAAAGCTTCGCGAACAAAAGTGTAGGGATCCAGCGCGGCTTCCTCCAGCATGGTGCTGGCCTTGAGCAAATCGGAACGCTCATCAACCAGTCTGAGCACCCTGGCCGTGTTGCGCGTCGGAATATGCCCAACGTTGGCAATCAGATCGCCCTTCCAGTCCACCGGCAGTGCCATGGCATCGCGCAAAGTCGACGACCCAAGCAGGGGAAGAACCAGATAAGGTCCACTGCCAACACCCCAGTAACCCAGCGTATGGCCAAAATCCTTTGTGTGTTTTTCGATGTCCATCTCGGTGGCCACGTCAAAGACGCCACCCCAACCAAGAAACGTATTGACACCCACACGACGCAAACTGTCGATCCCCGCCTGGCCCTTGAACTGCAGAACATTGTTCACAAACGACCAGGCATCCTGCAAATTGCCAAAAAAATTGCCCACGCCTTGGCGCACGCGAACCGGCGTCACATCCCGGTAGGCGCTCGCCACCGGCTTCAGAACCGCTGTATCGACCGCACTGTTGAAACGATAGACGCCCCGGTTGAAAGGCTCCAGCGGGTCACGCGGATCCGCGCTGGGCGCCGTGGCGCAGCCTGCAAGAAGAACGCCCAGGAGCAAGCCCATCCCGAGCTTGCATGCATGCTCCCAGGTCTGAACGATGGACCCTGCCTTCTTTGCTTTCATTTCTTTCCCTTACCTGCGTCAGCACCACCGCCCTCCGCTGCCTTGCTGTAAAGGAATTGCCCTATCAGGCTTTCCAA
>Ga0114977_10002887_pt1 | contig 11030 bp, 10 predicted proteins | sample S_130805_MF_Meta_FD_87026 | JGI IMG/M metagenome (GOLD analysis project Ga0114977, IMG submission 87026) | Freshwater microbial communities from Lake Simoncouche, Canada to study carbon cycling - S_130805_MF_MetaG | ecosystem: Environmental > Aquatic > Freshwater > Lake | place: Lake...
CCAACACAGCAATTCGCCGATATGCTAAGCCTACCTCCTACAGAAGGAGGAGGGATGGCGACTCCAAGAGTTTGCGTAGCGCCCCCATATACTCCGCCGCCACCGCTCCATCGACAACGCGGTGATCGCCGCTGAGGGTGATGCTCATCCTGTGACCAATCTCAATCTCGTCGCGGTCGTTGACGACCGGCTTCTTGATGATAGCACCGACTGCGAGGATCGCGGCCTGGGGAGGATTCACGATGGCGCAGAACTGCTCGATGCCGTAGGAGCCGAGGTTGGAGACGGTGATCGTCCCGCCAGCGTACTCTTCGGGCTTGAGCTTCTTGTCGCGCGCGCGGAGAGCCAGGTCCTTCACCGCTGCGCTGATCTGCTGCAGCGAGAGGTTCTGGGCATCCCGGATGACGGGAGTGACGAGTCCATCCTCGACGGCGATCGCCACGGAGAGGTTCACGCTGCCGTACTGCACGATGCTGTCACCGGCGAAGGCGGCATTGACCTTCGGCTTCTGCATGGCGGCACGTGCCACGGCAGAGAGAGCGATGTCGTTGAAGGTCACCTTGCCGCCGCCTGCCAGATTGAGCTCCTTGCGGAAGGCCATCATGGGAGCGGCATTGATCTCGATGGAGAGGTAGAAATGCGGGATCTGGGTCTTGCTGGCCAGCAGACGCTCGGCGATGATGCGGCGCATGCCGGAAAGTGGCACCTTAGTCTCGGGCATCCCGGCGATCGGGGTCGGGAGGATGGCAGCGACGGGGGATGAGCCGGCTGCAGCGGGAGCGGAGCCTCCAACGGGAGCATTCTCCACGTCAAAGGCGATCACTCTGCCTCCGGGACCGGTGCCCTTGACGGCATCGAGACGGACGCCGCGCGCATCGGCGATCTTGCGGGCAAGTGGGGAGGACTTCACGCGGATGCCGGCGTTCACGTTGCCGGCAGCAGCAGCACCACCGGAGCGAAGGGCGGCGGCGCGGGCTCTGGGTGTCAGGGGACGGCCACTGGCGACAGCAGGACGGGCGGCTGGGGCATCCGCCGCAGGCGCGGCGGCAGCAAGTGCGGCCTTCGGTTTGTCCCCGGCCTTCTCCCCGTCACCAAGTATGAGCGCCAGCGGTGCGCCGACAAGAACCTTGCCTCCCTCGGCCACGAATACATCGGCAAGGGTGCCTTCCTCAAAGGACTCCATCTCCATGGTGGCCTTGTCGGTCTCGACTTCGGCAAGGATGTCGCCGACTGCGACTTTGTCTCCCTTCTTCTTGTGCCAGCGCAGGAGCGTTCCCTCCGTCATGGTGTCGCTGAGTTTGGGCATCGTGATCTCGGGCATGGTCGGGAAGGGTGAGGGTGAAAGGGCGGCTGTTAGCGGTTTAGGCTCTAGGCGGTTAGGAAAGATGTGCGGGGATCAGAAAGATGAAAGGACCTTGGCGACGACAACCTGTGCGTCGGGAAGCTGGAGCTTCTCCAGCGGCATGCTGTAGATGGCCGGTGCATCAAGCGCGGTGACGCGCAGGACCGGGGCGTCGAGATCGTCGAAGGCATGCTCAGCAAGGAGCGCCGCAATCTGGGAGCTAACGCCACAGAAGGGCTTGTTCTCATCGACCAAGATAGCGCGGTGTGTCTTGGCGACAGAGTTGAGGATGGTCTCTTCGTCGAGCGGTCGGATGGATCGTAGATCCACAACCTCGGCTTCAATGCCATGCTCGGAGGCAAGGATCTCTGCGGCGGCGAGGCAGGTGAGGACGGCGCGGCCGTGGGCGATGAGGGAGACATCGAGGCCCTCACGCTTCACTTCGGCGACGCCGAGCGGGATGGTGTAGGCGCCGTCGGGAACTTCGCCGAGGTCGCCGTAGAGGAGCGTGTTCTCCATGAAGCAGACGGTGTCGTTATCACGGATAGAAGAAATCATGAGGCCCTTGGCATCGTAAGGAGTAGCGGGGCAGACGACCTTGAGGCCGGGCGTGTTGGCCAAGAAATTCTCCGGGGTGTGGGAGTGGGTGGCGCCGACATTGGTGCCGCCGTTAGCGGGGCCTCGAACGACCATCGGGACATTGATTAGACCACCCGACATGTAGCGGATGCAGCCGGCATTATTGATGATCTGGTCGAGGCCGACATATGCAAAGCTCCAGAACATGAGCTCGACCACGGGGCGCAGACCCATCATGGCAGCACCGACACCAAGGCCGAGGAAGGCGGCCTCGCTGATGGGGGTGTCGATCACACGCTTTGATCCGAAACGCTCCCAGAGTCCCTCGGTGACCTTGTAGGCACCGTTGTACTGGGCTACTTCCTCACCCATGAGGAAGACATTCTCATCGCGGGTGAGCTCTTCTGCAAAGGCGTCGTTGAGGGCCTGGCGGTAGGTGATGACGGGCATGAGAGAAGGTGTTTAGCGGTTTAGGCTGTAGGCTATTAGGCTAGAGAATGCCGCTTCGCGGATGGAAAAGGCTGAAACGAGGTCTTGGGAAGACCGAGTTGGACTGCCGAAGGCAGCCCTGAGCGCAAGCGATGGGCGAGCCGCTCGGGAGAGCGCGAGTCCAAAGGCGAAAGGCAAAAAGGGTGAAACCATGATGCTACTCGCTGAAGAAGTGGCGGCCTGTCTGGCCGGCCTCGGTCTGGTGGTCCACCTCGTGGTAGATGTCCTCAAAGATGCTCTCCTCGGTGGGCCAAGGGCTGGCAATGCCGAACTCCGCTGCGGCGGCGGCTTCAGCCTTGGCCTCGGCGTCGATCTTATCGATGCCGGCTTGGGTGATCACCTTCTCACTGAGAAGCTGGTTTTGCCAGAGGGTGATCGGATCATGCTTGGCCTTGTAGAGCTCGATCTCTTCAGAGGAGCGGTACTTCTTGGCATTCGCATCAGCCACGGAGTGGCCGTAGTAGCGGTAGGTGGAGACCTCAAGAACCATCGGCTTGGATTCATTGCGGGCGCGCTCCATGGCAGCACCTAAGCCGGCGCGGAGCTCGTAGAGGTCAAATCCTCCACAGAGGGCCCAATCGACATCGAAGCCCTCGGCGCGCGAGGCGAGGGAGTGGCGAAGAGCGGAGGAGCGCTCGAGGCTGGTTCCCATGGAGTAGCCGTTGTTCTCGATCACGAACACGATCGGGAGATCCCAGAGAGCAGCGATGTTGAGGCACTCGCTGTAGACCCCTTGGTTAACAGCACCGTCACCGAGGAAGGCAACCGCGCACCCCTTGATGCCCTTGTACTTAAGGGCGAAGGCGAGGCCGAGACCGAGCGGTGTCTGGCCCGCAACAATCCCGTGCCCACCCCAGTAGTGCTTGTCGGGAGCGAAGAAGTGCATCGATCCGCCCTTGCCCTTGGAGCAGCCGGTGCCTTTGCCGAAGAGCTCGGCCATGCATTCGTTCATCCCCATGCCGACGGCGAGGGCGTGTCCATGGTCGCGGTAGGCGGTGATGATCTCGTCTTTGCCGTTCATGAGCGAGGCGGTGCCGACGGCAACCGACTCTTGGCCAATATAAAGGTGGAGGAAGCCACCCATGATGCCCTGATTGTAGTATTTCAGAGCCTGTTGCTCGAAGCGGCGGATGCGAAGCATCTCGCGGAGGAAATGGATTTTCTCTGCGGGCTTAAGGGAGGCATTGAAAGGGGACTTGGAAAAGTCGGCCTTGGCGGAAGCTTTCGAGGCAGCTTTAGGGAGCGGCTTTGAAGGGGCCTTCTTGACGACCGTCTTGCCACCCTTCTTCGAGGTCGCCTTTGACAGCGGCTTCGGCTTAGAGACGACAGGGCGGACGGCCTTTTTAGGGGCGCTCTTTTTAGATTGAGAAGATTTGGAAAACTTGCGAGCCATACGCTGGATCCATTCGGGGACACCGAATGAGAAGGAGAAACTATCCAGAAATAGGCCCTGAGCCGCAAGCCCGAAGCAATGCAGCAAAGAGATAATCTGGAACTCAGCCGTAACGGATGCGAAACAACGGCCGGGCAAGCAAAATCAGGATAAGGATTCCTTTAGTTGACTCGCTCGCTCCAACTCGTCTCACCCTTTGGGGCTACCTTCGGTAGTCTATCCCAGCCTCTCCCGAGGCTCGGTATTCCTGAGTTCCAGATTTATTTTCCCCGCAGAGTTTATTTTTTCCCTGCGGCGTCTGCTTCGAGGGCGGCCTTCACGGCCTCCTCGATCTCGGCGTAGAGGGCAGGGTCGCTCTTGAGGAGCTCCTTGGCGGCATCACGCCCCTGGGCGATGTTGCTACCCTTGTAGCCCATCCAGGAACCGCGCTTTTCGATGATGTTCTTCTCGAGGGCGAGATCCAGCAGTGAACCGGTGGAGGAGATTCCCTCATTGTACATGATGTCGAACTCGGCCTCGGTGAAGGGAGGGGCCACTTTGTTCTTCACGACTTTCACGCGGGTGCGGTTACCGGTGACTGTACCGTCAGCTTGCTTGATCGCGCCGATGCGGCGGATGTCGCAGCGGACGCTGGCGTAGAACTTGAGGGCCTTGCCGCCTGGAGTCGTCTCGGGGTTACCGAACATGACACCGATTTTCTCACGGATCTGGTTGGTAAAGATACAGCAGGTGTCGGCTTTGGAGATGAAGGCGGTGAGTTTCCTCATCGCGGCGCTCATCAAGCGGGCCTGAGCCCCGACGACGGAATCGCCGATCTCACCCTCAAGCTCGGACTTGGTGACCAGCGCGGCCACGGAATCGAGGACGACGACGTCGACGGCGTTGGAGCGGATGAGCGTCTCGCAGATGCGGAGAGCCTCTTCGCCGGAGCTGGGCTGGGAGACAAGAAGCTCTTCGAGATTCACACCGAGCCTGCGGGCGTAGGCAGGGTCGAGGGCGTGCTCGACGTCAATAAAGGCTGCCACGCCGCCACGCTTCTGAGCCTGAGCCACGACCGTGAGAGTCAACGTGGTCTTTCCCGAGGACTCGGGGCCGTAGATTTCCACGATACGTCCCTTTGGGAATCCCCCGACGCCGAGGGCGCGGTCAATGAGCAGGTTGCCCGTCGGAATAGAGGCGATGTTCACGGCCGCAGCCTCGCCCAGACGCATGATCGCTCCATCACCGTAGTCCTTGGCGATCGCCTGGATGGCAAGGTCGAGGTTCTTCGCGCGCGCTGTGGCGGCCTTGTCGGTTGCTTTGTCGGCGGATACGTCTTCTTTAGCCATGATTCGTGGAGTCGTTGGTCGGGGTGTTCGGGTGAACCCATAAGGTAATGCCCCCATCGGCCGGAGCAAACGGAAAACAGCTGAATGTCCCCGAATGATGTCTAGCAACGGTCCGATGGCACCGCTCGACACTCGATGTTTGCAGCAATGCCCTTCTTGCGGTTTATTCAGACCTTTCCGAGATGCGCCCCCTCCCCTCCTCATTACTTCCCCGACTAATCAGCACGTTGGGACTCTGGCTGTTGATCACCGTCTCTTACGTGATGCACTCCGAGAGAGCCTTTGTTCTGCTGATCTCGGTTCCGGCGCTGATCTCGCTTTGGGAATACTTCGCGCTGTTGAAAGCCGGTGAGATCGCTCACCACCGGGGCCTGGGAATGGTTGCGGCCCTCTTCCTCATCGGTGCGAATTTCTGGCTGCTACGCTGCCCCGGCATGGGGCTGCCCCTGAGCGGGGGAGGCGGTGGGATCTTTGGCGTGGAGGCGGCCCTCCTGGCACTCTTCCTAATTGTGCTTTTCCTTAGGGAATTCGGCCGCAATAACCCCGCCCGCCCCTCTGCGGAGGCGGTGGCCTTCACGCTCTTCGGCGTGGTCTACATCGCGTGGCTCTTCCTCTTCATGGCGAAGCTTCTTTATCTCACACCACGCGATGCGGCCGGCAACACGACTGGGCAGTATCTGGTGCTCTTTGTGATCGCAGTCACCAAATTTACCGATGTGGGCGCCTTCGTGACCGGCAGCCTGATCGGACGAACGCACTTCTTTCCAAACATCAGTCCAAAAAAGACCTGGGAAGGAATCCTTGGCGGCGTTGTGCTCGGAGTCTTGGTTGGCGTCGGGATCTTTCACTTCCTGGGAGCCCACCTTCCCGCCTTCTCGATCGGCCTAGTCTGTGGGCTCTCCCTCATCTTGGCCATTGCAGGAGTCGCCGGAGATCTGGCTGAGTCCCTCCTCAAGCGTTCCGTGCACTCCAAGGACTCGGGGCATACTCTTCCAGGCATCGGCGGCGGGCTCGACCTGATCGATAGCCTTCTCTTCACGTTGCCCATCTTCTACTTCCTGCTCCAGTTCCTCTTGCCCTCATGAAGAAACGGGTCGTTGTCCTCGGCGCGACTGGATCCATCGGGGAGAGCACGATCCGGGTGGCCCGTGCCCTGTCGGAGCAGATCGAGATCGTCGGTCTTTCCGGAAAGAATAATTCCGCCAAGCTCCTGGAACTTGCCCTCGAGTTTCCCTCCGCCAGCCTGAGCGCGGGCGATGAGGCGGCAGCTACTTACCTCAGCGCCAAGCTGTCGGGCCGACCCGTCCATCAGGGGGCTGAAGGCCTTGACCAACTTGCCTCCCTTCCTGAGGCTGAACTCGTCCTGATCGCGATTGTTGGAACGGCAGGACTCCGCCCGGCGCTTAAGGCACTCGAAGCCAAAAAAGATCTCGCGGTTGCCAGCAAGGAGATCCTCGTGATGGCGGGCGAACAGGTCATGGCTACTGCTGCAAAGAGTGGCAGCCGCGTTCTCCCCGTGGACAGCGAGCACAATGCGATCTTCCAATGCCTCCAAGCGCTCGAGGGACGCGATCACTCGACCATCAAGCGGCTGATCCTCACCTGCTCTGGGGGCCCCTTCCGCAAGGCGACTGCTGCGGATCTCGCTTCGGTGACACCTGAGCAGGCACTGCGCCATCCCACCTGGTCGATGGGCCGCAAGATTTCAATTGATTCCGCGACGCTCTTCAACAAGGGCCTCGAGATGATCGAGGCGCGGTGGCTCTTCGGCATCCCGATGGAGAAGATCGACGTGGTCATTCATCCCCAGAGCATTGTCCACTCAATGGTGGAGTTTGTGGATGGATCGATCATCGCCCAGATGAGTTCGACCGACATGGCGCTCCCGATCCAGTACGCTCTGACCTATCCGAATCGCTTTGCCGGACCCTGCGCCTCGCTCGATCTGGCGGCGATTGGGCGCCTCGATTTTGAGGAGCCCCGCACCGACCTCTTTCCTGCACTCGATCTGGCTCGCAAGGCCGGCACTTTTGGGGGCACCCTGCCAGCCGTCCTGAATGCAGCCAACGAGGCCGCCGTGGAGGCCTTCCTTGAGGGACGCCTCAGCTTCCCTGGGATCTGGGAAAGCGTGGAGCGGGCGATGAATACGATTCCCTTCGTGGAGCATCCCTCGCTGGAGCAGTTAGTCGAGGCTGATCGGGCGGCTCGGAAAGTCGTCGCGTGGGAATAGGGAGCTGTCTCGCGCGGAGACGCAGAGACGCAGAGAGAATTTTTTAAAAGTAGGCTTCTGAGGCGAGACCCCATTTTTCATCTCTTTTGTCCGCTATATTTCCGAATCTCCGCGCCTCCGCGCCTCTGCGGGATAATGCATCCTTTAAAACGAAAAAGCCCCGCGCCGTTTCCGGAGCGGGGCTTTTGTGAGCGGCTGAAAACTATTTCAGCGCGTTCTGGTAGTTCTGCTCGGCGTGATCCCAGTTGACCACATTCCACCAAGCCTTGAGGTAATCAGGACGACGGTTCTGGTAGTGGAGGTAGTAAGCGTGCTCCCAGACGTCGTTCGCGATCACCGGCTTGTTGCCGTCCATGATCGGGCTGTCTTGGTTGGGCAGGGAGATGATCTCCAAGGCGCCCTGCTTGTTGACGATGAGCCAGACAAAGCCGCTGCCGAAACGCTTCACGCCGGCCTCGTCGAACTTGGCCTTGAACTCGTCGAAGGAGCCGAAGGTCTTGGTGATCGCCTCGGCAAGCTTGCCGACCGGTGCGCCTCCCTTGCCTGGTCCCATGATCTCCCAGAAGAAGGTGTGGTTGGAGTGTCCGCCACCGTTGTTACGGACAGCCGTGCGGAGGCCCTCAGGCACAACCGCGAGGTTGGCGATCAGGTCGTTCACCGGCTTGGCGGCGAGCTCCGGGTGATCTTTGAGGGCGTTGTTGAGATTGTTGATGTAGGCGGCGTGGTGCTTGTCGTGATGGATCTCCATCGTGCGGGCATCAATATGCGGCTCAAGGGCATCGAAAGCGTAGGGAAGAGGTGGCAGCGTGTAGGACATAGGTACTGAGCATGAGCCCTTGCCGATCAGCAAGACAAGGAGGATTTTACCCGGTGCCTGCGCAGATCAGGCTCATCTTTTCCTCCGTTGCCGGAAAAGGTCAGCTCGGCAAAGCCTGATTGATCAACAGTGCCGAACCTCTCGGCACTCAAACGCCGTTACTCATTCGAAACTGCGCACGCTCAGGGCAGGATGCCGCATGCTAGATCCCAACACTGTCATCGTGACGCTCTTGCATCCCTTCGCGCACTCAGATGACCCCTCCAGAGATGTCATGGCTCAGGGGATAGAGCCTCCGGTACTCGACCGCCTGCAGGCCGATAATAGCCGCGATCGCAGCGATATCCTCACTGTGCGTCCCACGTGAGACTTCTGCGGCGGGGCGGGACAGCCCCGTGACAATCTGGCCGTAAACACGGGCTCCCGCGAGGTACTGGATGAGCTTGACTGAGATATTGCCCGAGTTCAGATCCGGGAAAATCAGGACGTTGGCGCGACCTGCGACCATGCTGTCCGGGAGCTTGATCTTTGCAACGGAGGCAACGATCGCCGTGTCCCCCTGCAACTCACCATCGATCTCCATGGGATGATCCAATGCATCGGCACCGCCGATCCTGAGCGCAAGCTCACGTGCCTGAGCCGCGGCCGCCGCCATCTTGCTGGCAGAGGGATGGGCGGAGCTTCCATGAGTGGAAAAACTGAGGAATGCCAAGCGGGGGGTATGGCCGAAAACCTGTCTCGCCAACAGCCCGGTCTGGACGCCGATGGAGGCGAGTTGATCCACCGTAGGCTCCGGAACCACTCCGCAGTCCGCAAAGAAAAGCACACCCTCGTCTCCATACTCTGTGCGAGGGACCTCCACAATCATTGCGCCCGACACCACAGGAGTGTGGGGGAGGGGCTTGATGAGCTGCAGGAGTGGCCGGAACAGGGAGGCCGAGTAGGAGCCAACACCGCCGACGAGTCCGTCAACGAGGCCATTCTGGAGCATCATGCAGGCGAAATAGTTCGGCGTGATGAGAAGGTTACGAAGATCGCCCTCCTTCATCCCACTGTACCGCTCAAGCGTCGCCGCCAGCTTCAGGAACCGCGGCATTTCCGAAGAGGTCTCGGGATCAACAATCGCCACATGGTGGAGAGAGATATCGTTGGCGGCGGCGACCGACTCAATCTGCTCGCGATTGCCGATTAAGATGGCCACTCCGAGTCCCCGGTCATTGAACATCCGGGCGGCCGAGATCACTCGGGGCTCGGTACCATCTGGGAAAACAATCCTCTTGGGATGGCGGCGAAGCTTGGTGTAGACGGCTTGGAGAAACGACATCGGTAGAGAGGTTGGAAAAGAACGCTCCCCGAGACAAGGATGTTCATGCCGCGGGGAGATTTAGCCTTTTGCCTTCCCCCTTTTGCCTTCACCCTTTTACCCATGATCACCAAGCTCCTCCACACCCGTTACCGCGTTCACGACCTCGAGAAGACCGTTGCGTTTTACCGGGATGTCCTTGGCCTTACCGAAGTCAGGCGCAGCGAGAGCGGCCGCGGCTCCAAGCTCGTCTTTCTCAAAGCCCCGCAGAGCGAGGAGGAGATCGAGATCTGCGAGTACAATGCCAGCGGCCCGGTACAGGTCGGCCCGGATCTGACCCATCTCGCCTTTGCCGTCACGGATCTGGAAGCCTTTGCCAAGCAAGCGGCCGCCAAGGGCTATCCGCTGAGCGACGGCCCTCACCAGACCTCCTCAGGATCCATCATCGCTTTCATCGACGCCCCCGAAGGCTACGAAATCGAGCTGATCCAGAAAAGCGCAATCGAAGGCTGAAAAGCTGAACCGCCGTGAGGCTGATCCTCTCTTTCAGCTTTCAGCTTTCAGTTTTTTAGCTTTTTCTTCCTCCCATGAGCCCCGTTCCCCAACCGCAAGCCGTCGTTGCCTCCTCCTCCAAAGTCCTCAAGGAATTCAAGGAATTCATCAGCCGCGGAAATGTCGTTGATCTGGCGATCGGCGTCATCATGGGCGCGGCCTTCGGCAAGATCGTCTCCTCGCTTGTCCAGGACGTGATCATGCCTCCGATCGGCCTCCTCCTGAAGGGGATCAATTTTCAAGACCTCTACCTCCCGCTCAACGGCAAACACTACGCCACCCTTACTGCGGCGAAGCTCGATGGGGCCCCGATCATGGCCTACGGCAACTTCATCAACACGGTGATCGAGTTCGTCATCGTGAGCGCCTGCGTCTTTGCCCTCGTCAAGGCCATCAATACCCTCCGACGCACAGAGGCCGCCGTTGCTGCACCGACCAAGACCGAGGAGCTGCTGGCCGAAATCCGCGACTCCCTGAAGAAATAGTCCCGGCCGAACTCACCCTTCTTGGGACGCCTTGCCCTTTTTGCGCGAGGAAATGTAGTCCTCTAATAGAGCTGGCAAGTCGCTGTGATTTTGGTGCTCGGGCAAGGCCCGAAGACCGCAGCGCTATATGGAAATAGCGCAAGGGATGAGAACGCAGTCCGGCGCCAAAAGCGCACGACTTGGAGCGGGTGAAGGGAATCGAACCCTCGTCTCAGGCTTGGGAAGCCCACATTCTACCATTGAACCACACCCGCGTAAAAAATTAGTCCCAGGAATTGATGAGGACGTTTGTTTTGCCAACTATTGGCGTCGACCAGACGCCGATGTGCTTGGTGATTGTTGTCATGTTAGCTGAAGACATGTTGATTCCGGCATTCGTTGGGACTTGAATTTGATTATTATAGGCTGCGTCCAGTGAGACTTGGTATACATTCGTGCTATTGAACGGATCGCAGAAGCCGCTAGAGTTTGTCCCTCCTTTTCCAGGCTTCCAACTGAGGGCTTCCAAAAAA
>Ga0114977_10002889_pt1 | contig 11025 bp, 6 predicted proteins | sample S_130805_MF_Meta_FD_87026 | JGI IMG/M metagenome (GOLD analysis project Ga0114977, IMG submission 87026) | Freshwater microbial communities from Lake Simoncouche, Canada to study carbon cycling - S_130805_MF_MetaG | ecosystem: Environmental > Aquatic > Freshwater > Lake | place: Lake...
GGAGAGATTTCCTTAGAAAGTACGTTACATGAAGGCAGTCATTTTTGGTTTACGCTTCCCTTTGAAGTTTCAAAGAAATCGCACTCAACCGAGTTTTTACCTGTCAAACAAAATCGACGTGCCACGACAGAGCAATTAGAAGAAGCCGCAAAATTACTGGTTAATAAACGTGTTTTATTGGTGGAAGATATGCCGCTTAATCAGCAAGTAGCCAGTGAATTTCTGCGTAACGCAAAACTGAGAGTGGTGGTGGCCGACAATGGCAAAGAAGCCTTGGACATACTCGAATTTAGTAATTTTGATGTCGTTTTAATGGATATTCAAATGCCGGTCATGGACGGCTTAGAGGCAACACGTTTAATTCGCGAGCAACCCCAATTTGCAACGCTACCCATTATTGCCATGAGCGCAGGTGTTACGCTTGACGAACAAGAAAAATATCACGCAGCGGGCATGAGCGATTTTATTGCCAAGCCGATTAATCCACTAAACATGTTAGAAAAATTAACACAGAATTTATTAAATCCCTCAATGCATCAAATTTAGGAGAACGACGTTTTGGATAAAAACGTGAAGCAAGAAGACGACGAGCAAGTACCGTCGACTATAAATGAAACGATTGCACTACCAGACTATGAATTGCTTAGGGGCTTTGATGAAGAGCGTCTTGAAACGCTTGAAATGATGTTAGGCTCGCAAATTCGTGTACTCCAATTAGTCAAAAAACTAATTATTGATTTTTCAACTGCAGTGATTGAGATTCAATCCTTACTAAAAGCTCAAGATTTTACCACGGCAAGTCGAAAACTTCACACATTGAAAGGTTGCTCGGCTGATATAGGGGCAAACGACGTATCAACCGTAGCTTATGAAATCGAAGACATGATTAAGCGAGGCGATGTTAACGACATCAATCAAAAAATCATGCAACTTTTCGAGGCTTGGGAAGTAATTGATAATACCGTTAAGACGTTACTATAATTTTTGTATATAAGCAGGCAGCAGGCATGAATGATTTTATTGCCAATCCTTCGATACCATGCTGATGCTAGAGAAAATCAATTAGAATTTGATTCTATAATTTTTAAGTACAACGTATTTTGGAGATACCCAAGTGATAGATAAGAATGTAAAGATATTGGTGGTGGATGACAACGAACTAATTCGTACCTTATTTCGATTATCATTTAAAAAAATTCCTGAAATTAAATTATATGAAGCTGAGAACGGCTCAGAAGGCCTTAAACAGTTTGAGGAATTAAATCCCGATATTGTATTCACTGATATTATGATGCCAGGTGAAATTGATGGCATTAATTTATGTAAACAAATTAAAGCAAGTGTTCATAAGTGTCTTGTTATTTTAATTTCAGCTAAAGGGCAGCAAAGTGATATTGATTTAGGTATGGCTGCAGGAGCAGATTTATATAAAGTCAAACCTTTAAGCCCTAAAGATTTAATCAACATTGCAACAGAAGTTATCTCAAAAAATTAGAAATTTGCACTAATTGTGAAAATTTAATATCGGTTTCTCCTCGTTCAATATCGCCATAAAAATTGACGCACCTATTTAAATAATTAGCTCCTGTTGTTAAGTTAAGGCATCCTTTTTAGGTATAAAGCGAATATGTTCCTAAGCTAACAAAATATAACCGACATTAGTAGCCATGAAGCCAACTCCTACCGATAAATGTACACGATAGTAGTTGGTTGAAAAAACATACATTAAGTTTACTATTTAAAAGTTGGAATAGTTATTTCAGCTACCGTACCTGTGCCGGAGCCATTTTATTAAAATGGTTCAAAAATAGTTTTTAGCACAAAAATAAATGAAAATTCTATATTCAGGGCATTTCACTCTCCAACCTAACAAACTTTATTATGCATTGTGTTATTGCTCGTCTTATTTTGATTGTTTTGCTAAGTAAATTTTCTGTTGTCATGGCAGATGATTTAGATGTTGCAACAAATAATCAATCGCCCCTTTCGCTTACAGCGCATTTAGGCGTTTTAGAAGATGTCGATAAAACATTGACGCTTGAAGATGTTCAAAAAGAAGGTGTTCATTTCAAAAATGATTTTCAAGGCAGCAAATCCATCAATTTATCGTACACAAAATCGGCTTATTGGCTGCGATTGGTTTTAGAGAATAACAGTGATAAATCGATTGATAAAATTCTCGATATTACGCATGCGCTCCTCGCCACGGTAGATTTTTATTGGCAAATCGATAATGAAAATTATCAAACTATTCATACGGGCTATGCAAGGCCGCTTGAGAATCGTGTCTATAAATATCGATTTTTTGTTTTTCCCATGCAACTTCAAGCACACAGTCGAAATGTTATTTATTTGCGCATTGAAACACCTAATGCAATGGTCATTCCATCACATTTATGGGAGCCAACCGCGTTTTATCAAAATGAATACAGTAATAATAGCTTTCAATCGGCCTATTTAGGTTTTGTTGTCGCCGTAGTGTTGTTTAGCCTGGCGATAGCGATTGCCTTAAAAGAATTCATTTATTTTCTGTATGTGATTTCGATTATTTTCTCGGTGTTAATTTTTTTGTCTTACCGAGGTATTGGGGCAGAGTCGATTTGGTTTGATATACCATGGTTAACGCAGACAAGTACATTATGGTTTGGGGCATTTGCCTTTGTAATGAAACTAATATTTATTCGTTATATATTAAACACATCCATCTTATTGCCAAAATTAGACGATGTGCTTAAAGTTCTCATCGGATTGAATGGTTTTATTGCATTTCTACTGGTGTGGACATTTTCAGTGGCCAAATTTGTCGTCATTAGTTTTGGGATGTCTTCCATTATTATTTTTATTGTCAGTGTGATTGCTGCATTAAAAAAAGAACGCAATGCGTATTATTTATCTGCAGGTTTCGGTGTAAGTACCCTTGGCATGATCATCAGTCAATTACATGTTTTTGCACTTATCCCAACGAGTGTTCTTACATCCAATGCGCTTCCACTGAGTTCAGTTGTTGAATTAATGTTTTTTACCTTGCTTTTGTCTAGTCGCTATCAAAGTATTCAATATGAAAAGCGACGTAGTGAGGATGCGTTAATCACTGCAGAGCAGGAGAAAGTCGAAATTGAATCATTAAAAAAAACGTATTTTGAACACCATTTTGCGATAGATAAGGCGGCTATTTTTGCTGAAACAGATACGAATGGTGTAATTACGTTTGTTAATGAACATTTTTGCCGGATATCGGGATATAGTGAAGAAGAGTTAATTGGCTCAACACACAGCCTATTAAAGTCCGGTATACACACACCAGAATTTTATGGCAAGCTTTGGAAAACAATTAAAAGTGGGTTTATTTGGAGTGATGAAATATGCAATAAGCATAAAAATGGCACGCTATATTGGGTCAACACAGTTATTGTGCCAATTATAGGTGAGGGTGAAGATAAACCGAAAAAATATATCAGTATCCGTTTTGATATTACAGACCGTAAACATCTAGATGCTGAAAAAGAGCGGTTTTTAAAAATATTAGATGACGCAACTGATTTTATTGGTATGTCAGATATGCAAGCGCATTGGACCTATCTTAATCCCGCAGCCAAAAAAATGATGGGGTTAGACGATGATGTGGATATTTCACAGTTTACAATTGACGATATACACAACAAAGAAACGCATTTAGTGTTAAGAGAAGGTATTCCAAGCGTCCTAGAGAAGGGGAGTTGGCAAAGTGAAAATACCCTACATGATAAATCAGGTCGGGAGATTGTTGTTTCACAAATTCTCAATCTTCATCGAGATAGCGCAGGAAATCCTGAATTTTTATCGACGATTATGCACGACATTACCGATTTGAAGAATGTAGAGCAATCTATGCGTGAAGCGAAAGAAGCATCCGAAGCGCTTGCAAAGTCAAAAACTGACTTTCTGGCGAACATGAGTCATGAAATTCGCACCCCAATGAATGCGATTATTGGTTTATCTCAATTAGCTCTTAATGTCCAGTCTCAACAACAAAGTACGTATTTAGATAAAATTTTAGGGGCATCGAAGAATTTATTAGTTATCCTAAATGATATTCTAGACTTCTCAAGCCTTGATTCTAATGGAATCACAATTGAACATGCGAAATTTAATTTAGATGATTTGCTGAGTGATTTAAATAATTTATTTAGCGTCACAGCAGAACAAAAAAATATAAAGTTCAACTTAGATATTGACTCACTCATACATCGTCAATTAATGGGTGATTCACTCCGACTGCAACAAGTATTAACTAATTTACTTAACAATAGTATTAAGTTTACGCAAATCGGTCTTGTGCAATTGGTTGCGACGCTAGTGCACCAAGAGAATGAAAGCATCGCATTAAAATTTTCGGTAATTGACACGGGCATTGGCATGAATGAAGACCAGCAAAAAGTGTTATTCCAACCTTTTTCTCAAGCGGATACTTCCATTAGTCGACGTTTTGGTGGTTCAGGACTTGGCCTTGTCATCAGTCAAAAATTCGTTGAGTTGATGGGTGGGAAAATTACTTGTCGGAGTACACCCGATTTGGGCAGCGAGTTTTCCTTTACGCTGTCTTTTGAGATAGCAAAATCGGGTGAAAGCTCGGAAGCAAATATTTCAAGTCCACCTAAAAAAACACTTGCGCAGCGCCTTGCTGCAGCAGCAGAGCCACTTGAAAATGTTCGCGTACTTCTTGTTGAAGATACGCCACTCAATCAACAAGTAGCGAGTGAGTTCTTGCGTAATGCCAAATTAGATGTCACCGTGGCTGATAACGGCCAAGAGGCGTTAGACTTACTCGAATACAAAACATTCGACATCATTTTGATGGATGTCCAAATGCCTGTGATGGATGGATTTGAAGCGACAAAAATTATTCGGGAAAATCCAAGATTTTTACACTTACCCATTATTGCGATGAGTGCAGGGGTAACTTTGGATGAACAAGTAAAATGTCAGGCAGCGGGAATGAGTGATTTTATTGCTAAGCCGATTAATCCAGTTCATATGTTAGAGAAAATTGCTGAAAACAGGAGCAGTCATGCACAAATATAACAGATTATGGAGAATAAAAGTAATAAGTAAAAATGTAAAGATAGTGGTGTATGACAACGAGCTGATTTCGACCTTATTTCGATTATCATTTAAAAAATTTACTGAAATTGAAGTATATTAAGCTGAAAGATGGCACGGAAGATTTTAAAAAGTTTCAGGAGTTAAATCCTAATATTAGACAACTTTCCAAAATAAAGCCACACATTAACAGATTTTACATTTTTCAAAGCCAGTCAATTATTGCTTGATCCAAATACGCAACTAATCGCTGATTCGGGTTATCAAGGAATTATTGGGTATCATCTGAATTTCATCATTCCCTTTAAAAAAAGGACAGTCCCTTATCATAAAAGAAAAACTCATAATAAAGCGAATTAAAAAAATTTTTTATTTAGAAAATATGTCTATTTTACACTCTGACATGTTGAAAACAGGTAAGCTCTAAAGATTCTAGTTGCCATCTAAATAAGTGGACAGCGCTAAATTACCTAACATGTCTTATTTTTTAAGATACGTTCACGATTGAATTTATTCACATTCAGGGTAGACTTGGAAATATTAATTGAACTTTTAGCCGTTTTATTGTACTCAATTTTTTCCATTAACAGGTTGTTAAGTTGTTTCAATAATGTTATTTCTATTTTTTGCGTCTCATTAATTAACATTAGTTTTTCGAAAGCATATTTAAGTTGTTTATTTTTTTTACATTGGCTAGAACATAATAAAAGTGAGCAATAGTTTTGATTGCTTTGTGTTCCAGAATAATCAGTGCCCATTGTATTAATATCATTATCTTGTTCTTTAAATAATTTCATAAAACGTTCCTCAAATATTTCTGTAAATAATTTATGTTTAGTAAAGGTGTTATCTAATTATCATACTTATTCATTATTCACTCAACCAAGTATGACTATGGGCTTTGTTCGGTAGGAATCTATTTTTATACTCATTATGTCGGCTCTGGTTTAATTTGATACATGCAAATAGTCTTCATAAATGCAATAAATATACCATTAATATTATAAGTATTTTATTTTTTTATTTAACTCAATAGTTTTTTGCTGTATTTTATGAATAAAAACCGATATTAATATTTTTAGTTTAGTGTGAAATTTTTTATTTTTATTGCTGAATTATGTTCTGTTGACATGTTAACGAAGTAAAATAAGAGATGAAATGACTATAAAAGCCTATGAAATTGAACATCGACGACAAATCACGTAATTGGGTTCGCTCCTTAGTGGATTGTGTCGGGTTTTTACTTAACAGTATTTACTGATAAGGATTGAATAATTAAATGTAGAAAATTAGCTAGAAATGCGGGAAGTTGGCATGGGTTTTTAGAGTAATGGGTATGCGATTTTTATTTAATTTTTCATCCAATATAGCCTTAGTAGAATGGATATATAGAATTATATTATGTCTACTTTCAATGATTTAAGGCATGTATCGCTAAATTCAAAAGCAAAGGGATTAATCAAGCTGTTTTTTGTTTTAACAGCGATGTTCAGCTAATAGATTATCGCCTGAATTTGCTGAATTTTGAGCAATTTTTTCGATGAAAGATTTGTTTTTATTCAATACGTGCATGATGCAAATATTCTTTCTTTTTGGCCATATCATCGTTAGAATCTAAAAATCTTAATGCAATTTTATTAAATTTTTCATGTATTTCACAAAATGCATCGACTATCTCTGGATCAAAATGCGTTCCTTTTCCATCAATAATTATTTTTACCGCTTTTTCATGCGGCATACCTTCTTTGTACACGCGACGACTTATGAGTGCATCATATACATCGGCTACGGCCATTAACCTAGCCGATATTGGGATTTCATTTCTTAATAATCCTAAGGGATATCCACTTCCATCCCATTTTTCGTGGTGACTATATGCAATTTCCTTCGCATATTTTAAAAATGGTATTTTAATTCCCAGTTGTTCTTCGGCACTTAATATGGCTTTTAATCCAAGCTCTGGATGTAACTTCATCACTTCGAATTCTTCTGGTTCATAAGGCCCCGGCTTTAAAAGGATAGCATCGGGAATTCCTACTTTACCAATATCATGTAATGGTGCTGATTTATAGAGTGTATCGATCACATTATCTTGATTTAATAAATGGACATAATTGGGATGATCTTTTAAATGTTGGGCCAATAATTTTATATAATTTTGAGTTCGACGAATATGATTACCTGTATCGTTATCTCTTGTTTCCGCTAAGGATGCTAGAGCGTGAACAGTGACATCTTGGATAATTGAAATCTCTTGCGTTCTTTTCTGAACTAATTCTTCTAAAAATAACGTTTTATTTTGTAAATCAATGTGCGTTTTAACCCTAGCCAATAAAATAGCAGGATTAATTGGTTTAGCAATATAATCCACTGCACCTAATGAAAAGCCCTTTTGTTCATCTAAATCCCCGACCTTCGCCGTTAAAAAAATAATGGGAATGTTTTGTGTGAGTATTTGTGATTTTAATTGTCGGCATACCTCGTAACCATCTATTTCAGGCATCATGACATCCAATAAAATTAAATGGGGTAATTCTCCATTTGAAATGATATCAAATACCTTTTTACCCGAGTTTGTTACTTTCACTTTATAGATATCACTGAGTAACTCGCCTATTAAATCCAGATTATCGGGCACATCATCCACAACTAAAATAGTAGGTTTGACAATATTTAGATCATTGATTTTTTTCATAATTATTTTATAGAGGTTAATCGTTCTACTGCTTTGTCGAAATCGTATTGTTTAATATCTCTGCGAATGAGTACAAATAATTCTGTACCAAGTGCTGCTTCAAGAAGTGTGCTGTATTGATCAAAAAATTTGACGGCAGCATGGTCTTGTTCATTCAATAATTCTTTTAATTGAGCAAAAACTAGAGTTGCTTGCGAAATATCAATATCATTGATTTCTAACTTTTGAATAATATTTGGTGCGATTGAGAGTTTCGCCTCTTTAATAGCAACAAGTAGGGCAGATTGTGTTATTTCAAATTGCACTAATTTTTCTTCAATCTCAATTAGCGATTTTTTACCACTAATCATTGTTTCAAGCTCAGAGGATAAAGTTTGTAATTGCGTGGCAGCTATATTTCCACTTAAGCCTTTTGTTGAGTGTGCTATGCGTTCTGCGGTTGCGTAATCATCTTGATTAAGTGCGTCTCTAATACGATATGCGGTATCAAACTGGCTGTTTGCGTAATTATTTAGCATTGTCACATAGAATTTTTTTCTACCCAAAATGCGCTTTAAACCAGATTCAACGTCTATTCCTTCAATAGAAGGAATATCAATGTTATCCGACATTTCGATCGGATTAACATTGTTAACTACATCCCTCTGATTATCTTTAGATGGTATCCATTTGAGCAGAACACTAAATAATGCTTCGAGATCAATAGGCTTAGTTACAAAATCATTCATTCCTGCCGTAAGGCATTTTTCTTTGTCATGTTGCATTACATTCGCCGTCATAGCAATAACAGGCAAATCATTGAATTGTGGATTTTTTCTTATTTCAATCGTAGCACTAATTCCATCCATAACAGGCATTTGCATATCCATCAATACAAGGTCGTAGTACTTTAGTTCAAGCATAACAAGAGCGTCGAAACCATTTTGGGCAATATCAACATAAAAACCTTCTTGGGTGAGTAAACTATTGGCAATTTCTTGATTAAGCTCAATATCCTCAACAAGTAAAATCGATGCACCTGCAATAGAAAGTAGCGAATGAGTGAATGCCTGAGATGTATGCGTATTCACTGACTGTGATTCGTAATCCAGTTCATCAAACTTCTCACCTAGTAAACGCATTGTTATATTAAATAAAAACGAAGGACTCAGGGGCTCAAGTAAAATATTTTCAATACCTGTTTTTCTAATGTTTTGAATGACTTCTTCACGCCCATTCGCACTAATTACGACGATATGAGAGGATGTATTTTGTATCTCACTTATGATTTTTGAAAAATTCACTTCATAAGATATCGACCAATTGACAAATATAATTTCATAGATAGTGTTTTCGACAACAGATGCTTTACAGTATTTTAATCCCTTTTCTGCAGTCGACGTTTTTGTCACATCTAATCCAAAACTTGCCAAGATATTTCCTAAAAAATGTCGTGAAATTTGATCGCCACCAATAATTAGCACTTTGCGCCCAGTCAACTCTTTTATGGCCGTTATGTGAGCAATAAGATTATTGGTTTTTTTTAGCGGAACAGTAAACCAAAAACTACTGCCTTCACCAACTTCGCTTTCAACACCAACTTCTCCGTGCATTAATCCAACTAATTGCTTTGAGATAGATAAACCCAATCCTGTCCCCCCGTATTTACGACTCGTCGACATATCAGCTTGTTGAAAAGATTGAAATAGCTTTGTCGTAGCTTGCTTTGATAACCCTATTCCAGTATCTGTAACACTAAAATGTAGAACTAGCTCAATTTCAGATTCTTCGATTATTTTAATTGAAATAGTAATTGTGCCTTTTTCGGTGAATTTTAAGGCATTATTAGCATAATTAATTAGCACTTGTCCTAAACGTAACGGATCGCCGTTAACGTGTATTGGCAGTCTATCATCAATATTAAATATAAGTTTCAATCCTTTATCATAAATCTTATCAGAGATTAACGTTTTAATATTTTGAAGAACACTATCAATTCTAAAATCAATAGCTTCAATTAAAACATTGCCTGATTCAATTTTGGATAAATCTAAAATATCATTGATAATGTTAAGTAAATGTTGACTGGATGATTGAATTTTGTGTAAATAATTATCTTGAATCGTGTTTAGAGGAGTTTTTGAAAGTAAATGAGTCATTCCTATTATGGCACTCATAGGAGTACGAATTTCATGGCTCATTGTCGATAGAAAATCTGATTTAATTTGAGCGGATTTAAGTGCTTCAATTTCAAGTTCTTTTTGCTTAGTCACATCAATTCGCATGGAAATATAGCGCTCAATAGTATTGTGTTCATCCATAAAAGGAACAATGGTCGCTTGAACCCAATAAAGGCTGCCATCCTTAGCGCAATTACAAATCGTACCAAACCAGACATTTCCTGAAGTAATTGTTCTCCAGAGTTCTTTATAAAAATCAAAAGTATGGTAATTTGATTTCACTAAACAATGATTTTTTCCTAATAACTCTTCTTCTGAATATCCTGATATTTCACAGAATCTTTGATTTACATAACTAATATTGCCAAGAGAATCGGTAATGCTAAAGATAGCGAGTTGATCTATGACGTAAAGTAACTGTTCGTGGCGCAATTTAGATTCAAATGCCTGATTTCTCTTAATATAGGATTCTACTTCAAGCTCTTCATTTTGATGTGATAAAAATTCTTTAGCTTCGATTAGATTTTCATTAAGACGCTTCTGAGGCAAAAAAGCTAGAAAATATAATGCTGGAAAATTTAAAAAAATGAGTAAAGATGCGTCAAAAAGAGCTTCGTCTAATTTTAACATTGCGGGTAATTTATCAAGGAACAACATTATGAGTGTTTCACTGAAAAAAATAGAACAAGCAAAAACAAAAAAAAGATATTTTGCAGAAAGACATTTTTTAATATTCATAAATAATTATAACCACAATGAAAAAAAATAAACCTGAATTATTGAAAGCGTAGTGTCTACTTATTGATAAATAACGAAACAATGTAAAAAATCGATAAAATATAAAAATTAAACGAAGATTTACAAATAAAAGGTTGAATTTCAAAAAATTGTAAGAAAAATTAAGGTGGCAGAAAATTAAAATTCTTAAAAAATAAATATGAAAATGAGATTTATAAACCTAATAATTAAAAAAAGATATATTATTAAAATCGTTTTGAAAAATTTTCTTTAAAAACCACTTTCTGCTTCTACTTTCATTGAGTTCAATAAAAATGAGCATAATATTTTTTATAATTCATAAATACTGGAAAA
>Ga0114977_10002890_pt1 | contig 11023 bp, 8 predicted proteins | sample S_130805_MF_Meta_FD_87026 | JGI IMG/M metagenome (GOLD analysis project Ga0114977, IMG submission 87026) | Freshwater microbial communities from Lake Simoncouche, Canada to study carbon cycling - S_130805_MF_MetaG | ecosystem: Environmental > Aquatic > Freshwater > Lake | place: Lake...
CAAAACAATCGCGTCTGGTCGGTGGCGATTTCCTTCAAGACGGATCCACCAAAAAAGGGTGCGATCAGCCGAATGGCCTCGACGATCCGATCGAGCCGTTCCGGCGTGTTTGTCTCCATCGACTTGAGGACCGCGGCGATGTTCGAGGCATCCCCGTGCAAGGTCGCATGGTCGTACACGTTGCAACGCCCCATCATGGGCGCGTTCGCGGAGGTATCGTGGAAGTGGTAGGAGCGCCAGGAAGCGATCGTTTCACGTGCCCACTTGATGCTGTTCGTTCGGGCAGGTGACGTGTCCCGCAGGATCAGTGACTCCCGGTGCCCTCCCCCCAAGTCGTTCCAAGTTGGGCCGTAGTTTCCTTGGAAAGGTGCTTGTTCGCTGGCAAAGAAGAGCGAGCGATCGTCGGCGGCTTTGAGCGTGAACTCATACCGGTTGGAGCCGAACGCGAGCTTCGCCTGAAACTCGGGCGTGATCTTCATGCCACGAAACAGAAAGGCGTCAGCGCCGCCATGCTGGGCGACGTAGTTCTGCAACCCCTTCGACGGATCGGCGATGTTCCGCAACAGGTCGAAAAAACGAATGAAGTTCGACTTGCCTGAACCATTGGCCCCGATGAGAACGTTGAGCCCCGCGTTGAGAGTGAGGCTCTCCAGCGAATCGATCGACTTGTAGCCCTTCAGCGAGATTTGCTGGAGGTAGCGAGGAGGCGGCATGGAAAGGACAGTCCAGTCGGTCGACGGTACCGGAGAAGTGCCTTTAGCATACCTTGAGCCGCTGAACGCGAACGCGGCACAAGAGAAGTGTCCCGTTACCAAATCCAGCGAGCCTGGGTCCTTCGGCACGGCCGCCATTCCCTCGATTCCTAGGCAGCGAGGTGGTTGGTGAGTCATCGCGAAGGTCGGCCGGCTCGCATCCAGAGGGCCTGCGGGAGTCGCAGCGTGCCCGGGGGTGGCGTGGCTGACCCGTCGGCCATGTCATAAGGATGCCACGGCGGATCGGCAGGAAGGATCCAAGCCGGAGTGCCGAGCGACCACTTCCACGCCGCGAGGGCCGCGGCGCAGGCGGCGACGAAGTGATCGCCCGGATCAGGGCCGCTGCCAACACCCTCCAGACCCTCACCTTCGAGCCAGCGGAGAAGCTCATGCCGAGCCTCCGCGCCTGATTTAAAGGGGGTGCGCACGATTTCGACCGGCGCCCCGCGCAGCACGCAGGCCGCCCCTGGATGCACCTCGACGATCCCCGCCCGCGCGTCACTCGTCGTCGCCGCGATCCGGGCGACAGTGATCCCACGCAGCGTCAGGGAGGCCATCCTTGTGAGCGTCGGCGGCATGACCGACCCGGGGGGGCAGCCCCGCGGCGATGGCCCGCGCGCGGAGGAGACGATCGGCGGGCCGATCCCCGCCGCCGTCGTTGTATGAGAGGGGGGCGTCGAGGCCGACGACCAAATCACCTGCAGGCCTGGCCCGACTGATGAGTGCCGCGATGGCCGCATCGTCGGCGCCGACAACGGGCTCCTGCAACACGAGCATGTGCCCGCCCGCTCGGAAGGCCGTGGTCGCAGTGTCCGCCGCGTTGCTCGGACCGGAGAGATCGATGCCGATCACGTCCATCGCGGCAGGCACCTTCCGCTTTCGAGCCTCTGCGATGCCGTGCGCCCCCGCTCCGCTCAGGAGTCGCGGGCGTTGAAGGGGTCGTCGCCGCTGGTGTCGTCGGCCGGGGGCTCGTCGTCCATGCCCGGCTCAGCGCCGAAGTCAGCATCAGCATCGGCAGGGGCTTCTTCGTCCATCGGTTCGGCGTCGTCGGCCGGCTCGGCCGCCGGTTCGTCATCGAAGGCGTTCGCGTTGGCGTTGTTCTGGAGATGCGCTGGGGGATTGGGCTGCGGGGCCGGCCGCGTCGGCTTGGTCTCCGCTGCCGGCTCCGGGAGCGGCTCGAAGTTGCTCCACGCCTTGGGGGCCCCCGCTCCCTTGGCCTTGAGGGCCACGAGCGTGCCGGATTCGCTGGCGAGGATGAGCCGGTCGGTGCTGTGATTCTCGACCAGATGCTCGAAAGCCCCGAAGCAGTACACCTGTCGCGGTTCGCCGGTGGCCAGGTCGATCGAGGAAAGATGGCTCGTGCGGTCGCGGATCCAGATCCGCTCCCCCATCACGGCGAGAATCTCGCCCGGGCAGCAGTTGGCCCAAAGGAGGTCGCCGGTCTCGGTCGAGTAGCAGCGGAGCCCCTTTTCACCGAGCGAAACCACGATCCTGTCCCCGACGACAAACGGCCCGTCCTCCTCCGGTCGGCCGTCGAGGAGCACGCGCCAGGCGAGACGCAATTCGGACCCCTTGTCGAGCGAATCGATGCGGGCGAGGTCGCGGTTGACGGTGGTGGCGAAAATCGAGGTGCCGCGGGTGGCGATCGGCCCGGCCTGCGCGCTGTCGAGGAGGAACTCCTCCCGCTGCCAGTCGCGGTCCCCCTGGTGCATCGAGATGATCGTGCCGTCACGGGTCGTCCAGACCACCCCCGTGCCGAATGGCACCATCGGCCGTTCGATGATCCCGCCGCCATTGAGCGAGAGCGGCTTGAGGTCTTCCGTGGCGTCCATCCGGGCCCGTTTTTCGGCCGACGTGAGGGCCGAGACCGGCTTCCCCTTCCCGGTCTTCGCGGCGGTCGCGGCAGCCGACGCGGCGGGACTGGTTCCGGCTTTCCGGCCGACTTTGCGGGCTTCCGCCGCGGTCAGCCCGATGCCGGTGTCGCGCCACGGGTTGACTGGCAGACGGAGCACCGTCGCCGATCCCTGCGGCTGGTAGACCCACTCGCCGACCACCGCGCCGCCGGCGATCGGGGAATGCTGGAGGTGCTCTTGCCAGCGGATCTGGCCGGTGGAGCGTTCCAGGGCGTAGAGCTCGTTGCCACGGGGCACCATCACCAGTTCCGGTCCCACCGAAGCCGCCACGATCGGCTGCCCCGGCGATCCGAGGTGGACCGACCAGATGACCTGGGGATTGCAGCGGCCGTCCGGGGTCACGGGGCCAGTGTGAATGGCATGCACGCCACCGTCGCCCGCCTGCACGATGATCAGGTTGTCGTCGATGATCGTATGCACGATCCCCCCCTGCGTGTGGTCGATCGGCAGGGAGACCATCCATTCGACCTCGAGCCCAGCACGCTCGGCAGTCAGCTCGTCGGCGAGCGTGCCACAGATGCCGGCGGCCCGGACCGGCGGGGTGATCACGAGCGCGGCCGAGACGATCGCCACGGCGGACAGCGCCACCGGCATGCCGAACCAACCGAGACGGGAAAAGCGACGCATCGCAGCGGACTCCCAGACAGACCACCACCCCGGAAAACGACTCATCAAAACAATACCCCCGGGATCGGGGCAGGTCGGTCGTGCCGGCTGGTCAGCCCCCGCGCCCGGCGGGAGGAAGGCGAAGTTGCATCGATCGCACGGTTTGCGCCGAAAGTGCGGGCGGCCGGGATGACCCACCGGCCCGCCCCACGCCCGGCTTGCCGGGTGCTACGATGGCCGATTCTGACCGGCCGCCGGGCCGGGAAAAGGCCCGAGGAAATTGCTGCCGATGACGAGGGATCCCAAACCGCCGCGTCCCGCCGATCCCGCGGCCCTGGTCCTCGGCTATCTCAACTTCTCGGCGGGGGCTTTCGACCCGGCGGTGTGGCGGGCCTTCTCCGATCTGTTTGCCGCGGTGGAATCGGCGGGGGAACGCCCCGACACCGTCAGCCTGGTGGCGGCCGAGTTGCGGTCGAGGCTTGCGGCGCTCGAGGCGACGGAGCCGGCGTTCCGTGACTCGACGCAAGCGCGGGAGACGCTCCGCTGTCTCTTCGACGACGTCCTCCCCGGCTACCGCCGGTTCCATGGCGACCTCCTCGAACATCAGCCCAGCGGGGCGATCGAGCGGCCGTTCTTTGTGATGGCGGCCGCGCAGGCCCTCCTCGCCGCCGGCGGGCCTGCTGGCCCGGGGGCGATCGACGAGGCGATCGTCCGGCTCAATGACTATGTCGGTTGGCGACCGGTGGCCGTCCTCGAGAACGGCCGACTCTCCGAACCCTATCCCCACGAGCGCGTCCGCCCGGTGCCGCTGTGGATTGCCGGCGCCGGCGCGGCCCACGGCCGCTACCGTGACCTCGCCACGCGCGCCATCGAGATTCTCGGCGCCGCCCCGGAAGGGCTCGTCCGCCAGGCCGACTTCGATCTCGAGGCCCTCGAGGAATTCGCGATCGATCCGCGGGCGTTCGACTTCCTCCACCCGGCCGCCAGCCGGCCGAACTACCTCTTCGGTCTCTGGGATCCCTCCCGGATCGACGAGCGGGGCCGATACCGGCGGATGGTCGTGCAGCAGGCGACCCTCGACGGCATCCTCTCCTGGCCCGAGGCCGCCGCTGGCAGCGGGCCCGAGCCCGACCCCCGCAAGGCCTCCCAGCTCCGGCTGGAGTCGGCGGCGGTGCTCGCAGGGGTGATGCTGATGGCGTCGGGGCTTTCCGGACATGGCCCGGGTGCCCATCAGGCCGCCGCGCCCCTCGCGGAGCTCCTCCCCCGGATCGCCGGCTACCGCGACGAGTTCTACCGCTGGATGCTCACCCGACTCGATCCCGATCACCGCCAGCGCCTCGAGGACGAGATCAGCCGCCTCCGCCAACCCTTCGGCGGGGTTCGCCGCCACATCAACTCGCTCCTTGCCAGCCGCCGCGCCCGCCAGGTGGAGGCGGTGGCCCTGGCGGGGGTGTTCTCGCGGCTCGGCCGGGCCGCCGGGGCCGAGCGGATGGCAGCGCTCGTCCCGGCCGCGTCGGCGCGGATGTTCGCCCGGATCACGAGCCGGGTCGTCGCCGCCCAGACTGCGGTCCGCCGCGGCGGCGACGGGGGCACCCTCGGTGCCGGAGCGGCGGTGGCCCTCGACGAGCTCGACGCCGCCACCGAGCTCCTCTACCGCGCCGTGGGCTGCGGCGCCGCGGTCGACCCCTGGAACATCCTCGGCCTCTCCGGGCAGTTTCCGCTCCACGAACCGGGAGGGGAGAGCCTTCCCGATCCGCGCGTCGATGATCTCGTGTCGACGGTGGCCTCGATCCTCGACGGGTATGCCGCTGCCTGGCGCGCGGCGAGCGTCGAGGGCCCCCCGGCACTGGCTGCCCGCGCCGGCGCCGCCTGCGAGAAGCTCGCCGCCTGGTGGGATCGCCACGCCACCACCGCCGTCAGCGGCGTCCCCCATCTATCGGGCCGGGAGATGCTCGTCTCCTCGCGCGAGGTGATCGGAGCCCTCGGTCGCCGTCGTGAGACCGCCCCTTCCCCTCCACCGCCTGGATTCTGGCGCAACGAGGTCGCCGAGTTCTCCTCGCCGCGGAGCCATTCCCACGCCGCCGAGGCGCTCCTCCGCGAGGGGGATCTCGACGGCGCCATGGGCCTCCTCGTCCACTGGGCCTCGCTCTTGGAGGGGGTGGAGGTGGAACGGCTCGGGGCGGTGTGGCTCGCGTCGGCCGCGAAGTGGCTGGCGCTGGCCGTCGTGGACCGCACCCCGGCCGGCCGCAACCGTGTCCGCCGCTTCCTCGAGCTCGTCGAGGCCAATACCTCGGGCGTCTCCGAGTGCATCGAACGCTTCGCCCAACGCCCCGATTCCAGTCCGCGCCGCCGCCGCTCCAGGGGCGACGATGACGTGGCGGGTGAGGATGCCGACGACGACAGCCCCGGGAGCGAGGAGAGCGTCGCCGCGGCCTATGAATCGATGGTCTGGCACGACTCGACCGACGATGGCATCGACGACGGCATGCTCGATGTCGAAGGGGCCGGGGGCGCCGCGGTCGGCGGCGTCGGGGAGGTGGAGCATGCCGCGGAATTCCTCGGCAGCCTCTTCCGCCTCCTCCGCCAGGCTGTGACGACACTCTCCGCCGCCGACGTCGCCGACGGCTTCACCCCCACCGACGCCGAGATCGACTCGTTGAAGGGCTGGCGCCACCATCTCCGCCGGCTGCGTCGGATGATGGTCCGCGCGGCGGGTGTGATCGCCGGTGCCGATCCGGTGCCGCCGACCGGCATGCCCCCCTCGGAATACGACCGGCTGCGCTGGCAGCGCGATGCCGCCGCCGAGCGTCTCGTCGACGCCGCGGTGCAGGCCACCGAGACGCTCTGGATGCTGTCGGCAAGGCTCCATGTCGGACGCCCGCCACGGCAGCCGCCGGCTGCCAGGAAGGCCGCGGGAAAAGCCGCGAGCCGGGGGGCGGTGGGGAGGTTGCTGGCGGCGCTGCTCTCCGGCGACGCCGAGGGCGCCCGGCAGTGGCTCGAGGTTGTCCGCGGCCGGCTCGTCGGCCAGCCTGTGCTCTACGTGCCGCTCTCCCGTGGCGGCCGTCCCGATCGGATCGTCCGGGCCCGGGCCCGCGAGCGTCTCCTCGAACGGCTCGCCGGCTGCCTGCCGCGGGTGGGGCTCGTCGCCGAGACGTCGGCAATCGTCCACCTCGCCAAGGCCCTCGAGAGCCGCCGTCCCCAGGGGGCCGCCAGCGTCAGCGAGTTCGACCGCGTGTTCGAGGCGGCCACCTCGGCGCTCGTCGAGCGGATCGTCGTCAGCGCCCGCAGCGACGGTGGCGACACGACCGCCGGGGGCATTGTCACCGAGCGGATCCTCGAGGGGCTCTCGCTCCTGGTGCCCCGGCTCCTCGACACCTGGATGACCCATGCCAGGCAGCTACGGCTCTCCGTGCTCGAGCGCGTGCGGGATCCGCGGGCTTTCGCGGCGCTGCGGGAATTCATCGAACGCTACGGCTCGGGCCTGTTCACGCAGCATCTCCTCGCCCCCCCGTCGCTCCGTGGCATCCTCCGCGGCGGCGTCCGCCGCTGGCTCGACGACCAGGTCGAGCGCCATGGCAACGAGCCGGCCGACGCCGGCGGCCCGCTCCGCCCGCGGCGGCTGATCGACGGCGTTTCCAGCGGCGAGCTTCCGACGAAGCAGGCGGCCTCGCGGATGCGGCTGGCGCTCGAGTGCATCGCCGAGAACCATGCCGAGTACCGCGACTGGAATTCGACCACGACCCAGTCGGACCGGGGCGAATGCCTCCACATCCTCCTCGAATTCCTCCTCATCAAGGCCGAGTACGAGCGGATCGCCTGGACGCTCCGACCGGTGAACATGGCCCACCGCGTCCTCGCGCGGACGGGGGTCCCCGCGGCGGCCGAGGCCTGGCGCGGCCGGATGCGCGAGGAGACCGCCGACACCGCCGCCGAGATCACCGACAAGCTCGCCAAGCTCGAGGCGCAGTGGGGCGTCCGCCTGGCCTGCATCGCCGACCGGGTCCGCCGGCCGTTCACCGCCGTTCTCGAGCAGGACGACCTCGAGGCCCTCGTCGAGCCGGCCGTCGGCGAGCTCGTCTGCGGCGCTCCCGCCGGTGCCGGGGCCCGTTTCGAGGAGCGGGCGGCAGGGTTCATTGGCGTGGCGGGGGGCTCCGGCGTGGAGATCCCCGACTGGCTCGATCGTCTCGGCACGACCGTCGACCGCGAACTGGATTCTGTCGGGACCGACGGCCGGTCGCAGCGGGCGCTGGTCTCGCTGCCCGACGCCGTCCCCTGGTTGCCGCTGGGCTGGGCCGACCTCCGGGCGGCGCTCGAACCGCGCCCGGCGAGCTGAGTATCACGAACACCCGATTCCTTTTTTTCCCCGGAGCCCCTCGCCATGGCCCTGCCAGTCTTCCGGTCGATCGAGCGCACGAGTCTGTTCGGCATCCTCGTGGCGCTCGCGCTGCTGGCCTCGCCGTCCCCTGCCGAGGAGCCGGGCTTCGAGCCACTCTTCGACGGAAAGACCTTCGCCGGCTGGGGGGGTGATTTCGACGCCACCTGGCGGATCGAGGATGGCCAGATCGTGGCGGGCGCGCCCGACTCCCCCGCGCCGCGGAACGAGTTTCTCGCGACTGCCCGCGAGTTCGCTGACTTCGAGCTCCGCCTCGAATACAAGCTCGATGCCAAGGAGGGGGCCAACGCCGGCGTCCAGTTCCGCTCGGAGCGGGTCCCGAATCACCACGAGGTCAGCGGCTACCAGGCCGACATCGGCCCGGGCTACTTCGGCGCCCTCTACGACGAGAGCCGACGCAACAAGCTGCTGGCCGTCCCGGCGGAGCGGATGGTGGCCGCGGCGCTCGCCGGCGGCATCGACGGCTGGCACGCCTACCGGATCCGCGCGGAGGGGAAGCGGATCCGCCTCGAGCTCAACGGCGTCGAGACGGTCGATTGGATCGAGCCCGATGACGCAATCGCCCGCAAGGGGCTGATCGCGCTGCAGATCCACGGTGGACTGGTGGGCACGATCCGCTACCGCAACCTCCGCATCCGGCCGCTTGGCGCGGGGAAGTGACGCCCTCTGTCCGGCGCGTTTGCTGCGGCGGCACGAGCGCCGTGGCGGCGGCTGCCGAGGGGGTGCTACAACGGGGCATGCCCCACGCCCCGTCATCCCCGTCGCTCCCCGCTGTCGGCCATGGCCGGGCCGCGCGCCGGGGGGTGTCGGTGTGGCTCGCCGGCCCGATCGGCCTGGACGCCTGGGGGGCGATGAGTGAGCGGCTCGCCTGGGATGTCTCCGAGCCGGCGGGACGGCCGCCGACGCTCGTGATCTGCGAATTCGAGCGGTCGATCACCATCGGCCGGCTCGGGTCGCGCCGCGACATTGATCTGACCGACGAGGAGCTCGCCAAGCGCCGCCTCGCCGTCCGCTTCACAGGCCGCGGCGGCGGCGCGATCCTCCATGGCCCGGGGCAGATCCATGTCGCGCTCTTTGCCACGCTCGAGGATCTGGGCCTTTCCCGCCACGATGTCGGTGGCTGCGTGGAGCGGATGGAGACCGGCCTCGAGGGGGCGATCCGCCGGCTCCGCTGCGGCACCGCCCGCGACTCCGGCTGCCACGGGGTCTTCGGCCGCACCGGCCTGCTCGCCGGAGTGGGGATGGCGATCCGCCGCGGGGTCGTCAGCCACGGCGCCTGGCTCAACGTCACCCGCGCCGCCGACGTCGATGCAACCTCCGACGTCGCCCACCGCATCCGCACCGCCACCGGACCGGCGCGTGGCGCCGTGCCGATGAGTTGCGTCGAGGCCGATGTGCAGCGCCGCGTCCGCCTCCAGGATGCCCGCGCGGCGCTGGTCGAGCAGGTCGTAGACGCGTACGCTTTTCCCTCGTCCCACATCCAGTCGGGATTCCCGCTGCCGGTGAGGACCGGAGGGGATTCCAGGGAGGTTTTCAGCCGTGTCGGATGATCCCGGTTCCTCGTTCGCCCACCTGCCGATCGTCGAGGCCACGGCGTCTGCCGCGGCGTCGTGTGCCGCCCCGCCGCCGGCGATCCCTGCCGGCCGCCGGCTCCCCCCCTGGCTCAGGCAGAATCTCGCCCCGGGGGGCGGCCATGGCGAGACGGCCGGGCTGATCGCCGAACTCGGCTTGGAGACCGTCTGCTCGTCGGCCAAGTGCCCCAACCGGCTCGAGTGCTGGTCGGCGCGGACCGCGACGTTCATGATCCTCGGCAACGTCTGCACGCGCCCCTGCGGATTCTGCTCGGTCCCCCGCGGCAAGACCGAGGCCCTCGAGCTCGACGAGCCCGAGCGTGTCGCCGAGGCAGCCAGGAGGCTGGGGCTCGAGCATGTCGTGATCACGAGCGTCACCCGCGACGATCTCCCCGACGGCGGCGCCGACCACTTCCGCCGCACCGTCGCCGCCGTCCGCGCGGCCACCGGCGCCGCGATCGAGGTCCTCGTCCCCGACTTCCTCGACAAGGCCGGCGCGCTTCGTGTGGTGATGGAATCCCGCCCCGACGTCTTCAACCACAACACCGAGACGGTGCCGAGGCTCTACCGCGAGGTCCGTGGTCGCAAGAGCCACTATCCCTGGACGCTCGAGCTTCTCTCCCGTGCCAAAAAGATCATGCCGGAGGTGAAGACGAAGAGCGGACTGATGCTCGGCCTCGGCGAGACCCGCGACGAGCTCCTCGACGTCTTCGCCGACCTCCTCGCCCACTCGGTCGACTTCCTCACCCTCGGGCAGTATCTCCAGCCGACGCTCGACTCGCTTCCGGTCGAGCGCTACGTGCCGCCGGAGGAGTTCGACGAGATCGGCGCCATCGCCCGCGGGATGGGCTTCAGGAAGGTCGCTTCCGGGCCGCTGGTGCGTTCGAGCTACCATGCCCGGGAGATGACCGAAGAGGGGCGCGTGGCGTAGGCGAAGCCGCTCCGGAAGGTGCCATCGCACCCCGGCCGCGCGTCGTCACTCCGCCCCGGCTGCGGCCGCCGGCACCGTCTCGGCCTCGACGCTCGCCGTCTCGATGGCGGGCTGGCAGTCCTGGCAGACATGGCCTTCCCCGTGACGGGCGGCGTGCCGCTTCCACGGCCAGGGGAAGAGCGTGAGGATGCAGTCGGGGTAGCAGGGATTGATCTTCCGCAGGCAGCTCGGGCCGCCGAAGAGGCAGCACTGGTAGCGATTGCAGTCGTCGCAGGGGTTTTCGCTGATGTAGCCGACCTCGGCAGGCGCCATGAAGCCGCGGCCCGGGGGAAGTTGCCAGGGGGCGAGGAGATCGGGGCCACGACTGCGGCCGTAGCAATCGTGCCAGCGATTGCAGGTGTCGCACGGATCGGGGGCGCAGGGCTCGGCTGACCGGGGCCCCCAGTAGCGTGGTCCACATCCCTCGCTGCCGCAGGGGGTGGTTTCCCCGACGGCGGAGGTGAGGAATCCGGGCTGCGGTCCGCAGTTGCGAAACGGCCACGCGGAGGCCGGTCGGACCAGCCCGATGACGGCAAGCGTCGCGACGACAAGCACCGCGAGGGGGGCGGCCGGGCGCCGCCCGGCGGATGTGAGCGTGTTCATGCACAAGGCTATCGGCCGGCAGAACCGTCAGCCTCCGCTCAATCGGGGCGAGCGTCAGGGTTTCGCCAGATTGCCCATGCCGCCGCGGGAGGGTGGGCACGCGCGATCCCGCTTCGACCGCCGCTCACGGGACGTGGACCGCAAGCGGAGGGGCGTCGACGGCACGATTGTAGAGGCTGAGGTATTTGCGGGCGCTCTGGTCCCAGGACCAGTCC
>Ga0114977_10002892_pt1 | contig 11020 bp, 8 predicted proteins | sample S_130805_MF_Meta_FD_87026 | JGI IMG/M metagenome (GOLD analysis project Ga0114977, IMG submission 87026) | Freshwater microbial communities from Lake Simoncouche, Canada to study carbon cycling - S_130805_MF_MetaG | ecosystem: Environmental > Aquatic > Freshwater > Lake | place: Lake...
AGAGATTAACCCAGTTCTAATCAATTGGGCATCAGATATTGAACCTCAGATTAAATTCCTAGTTGGATTCTTTTTTGTACTAACCTTAATTTTATTAGTGAAAGATAATCGCACCCGAGAATTTATTGATCTCATCTTTCTAGCTGGCCTAGCCATTGTTGCGCCACCACTTATTGCATTTGCGGTTTATTTCGGTTGTTGGCATGCCATGCGCCATACGGCTCGATTAACACTTCTGCTTCCTAAATCAATTACAGCGGCATCAGATAACAGGCCAAAGACATCTTTCTTGACTGCGGTGATTCCGGGGCTACCAGCGCTTATCGGAACTGTTGTAGTCGCTGTTGTCATAGCAATAACAGATACAAACCTTGATGCCAGTTATTTATGGTATTTATTAGTCGTTGTTTGGGCGCTAACAGTCCCACACATGATTGTTACTTCTAAGATAGATCAGAAGGCTTTGGCTTAAATTACTTACCGGCAGCGAGTGTGGCTGGGTGAATAATAAATAGCGGTAATTCCCGTTTTTTCTGTTCTTTACGTGCGGCAGCAATTGCTTCAATTCGATTATCGCAGTGAAGCTTAAGAACGTTGTATGCAGGTTCTCCCATAAGCGCAGTCAATTCAACTTTGTTTGAGAGATAAACCGGTTCGCGTCCAACATGCGCTTCAGTATTACTAGTGCAGTACCAATCAAAATCATCGCCGCCATCGCCCCAAGCGAGACGTTCGTATTCACCAATTACATTTACAGTTATTTCTTGATCGCCAAATTCGCGCTGTTCAAAGCTTCTGCGAATTGGGAGTTGCCAGCAGACATCAGGCTTGGTTTCAACAAAATGAACACCCTCTTTTTCTGCCAAATGGTGAAGCACACAACCAAAACTTCCAGTAAATCCAGGCGCTTCATGTCCTTTACGATTTAAGAAGACGCACGAATCATCAATTTTTCTAGTCTTACGATCTTTATCTAATCCAACTTCAGAGATTCGCATCTTGCCATTAGCTTTCTTAGGCTGTGCCTCATCAAAATATTGCCACATATCTTTAGTTAAACGCTTTGCAACTTCTAGAGTGCGCTCTTCATCTGCTTCATCTGAATAGTAAGCACCATCAGAACAACATCCAGCATCTGGCTTATCAGCATCAACACCACAACATCCGGCGCCAAAAAAACAAGTCCAATATGAAGTAAGCCAGGTAAGGTCACATTTGTATAGCTCTTCTGGCTTCGCGGGATCTACAAACTCGACCCAGTCGCGAGCAAAATTCGGTTTTACCTCAGGCATAGTTGCAGAGCCTAGGGCTTAAACCATAAATAAGCACATCGCCTAAGAGCGCTTTCGGTAGGCTTCTCTTATGTCTATTCAATCTTCGTTCTCAACCAGCAAATACCAAGTTGGTTTAATTGGTGTTGGGGTAATGGGTGAGGCGCTAATTTCTGGACTTGTATCTGCGCGATTTCCGAAAGCGCAAATAGTTTTTTCAGAGAAGCGCAATGAAAGAGCTCGCGAGATTTCAACAAAATATGGTGCCAGAGCCGTTGATTTGACTGACCTGGTTAAAGAGAGCGATGTAATTCTCTTAGTTGTAAAGCCCCAAGATTTAGGCGAACTCCTTGCAGCAATTTCTTCAGATTTAAAGAGAGGTGCGCTTCTCGTCTCTTTCGCCGCTGGGAAAACCACCACATTTATCAGTGAGAAAGTTGCAGCAGAAGTATCAGTTATCAGGGTTATGCCAAATACCGCTACTTTGATCGGTCTTGGTATGGCAGCTATGTCGATCGGGAAGAGCGTAACTGAAGAGCAGAGTAAATTTGTTAGTGATTTTCTGGCGACTTGCGGAAAAGTTATTTCGATAGATGAGTCACTTCAAGATGCGGTTACCGCAGTAAGTGGATCTGGACCGGCTTACTTCTTTGCTTTTGTTGAAGAGATGATTAAATCAGGAATATCACTTGGACTTTCCAGTGATGAAGCAACCACTCTTGCAATTCAAACAATTATTGGATCTGCAGCTATGTTAGAGCAGAGCGGAAAGACTCCTACAACGCTCCGCGAAAATGTGACTAGCCCAAATGGAACTACTGCGGCAGCACTTAAAGTTTTTGGTGATTCAAATCTTGGAGAAATTATTAATAAGGCCATGACAGCGGCTCGGGATCGGTCCCAGGAATTAGCGTGAAATTCCGCTTCGTAATTGCTCTAATCTCGCTCTCTTTAATTACACCAACCGCAAGTGCCGCAATAAAAGTTGTAGCCTCAAAATCGCCAATAACCGCTATCTCACCGACTGGTTCAGGGGATCAAATATTTGATATTGCAATTAATTCCACAGGTGTTGCGATTGTTGGAACAGTTGAAACTGGAGCGCTGGAATTAACTCCTACGCCAACTCTCGGTGGGAGTGATGGTTTTATTTCACTTATTGATAAGTCAAAGGTTCGAATCTGGGATCTGCGATTAGGAACTGGAAATGACGATATTGCAACTGCAGTGGCTCGTGATAAGTCTGGAAACTTCTGGGTTGTTGGCTCGACCTCAAAACCATTAGAACCAACTGCTGTAAATAGCGTAGACCCAACAATAATTAATCTGGATAACGTTTTAGTTGATCCGGTATCTACTCCTGCAAATTCTTTAACTCGCCTATTGGCATGGAAAGTTAGCCCGAGCGGTCAACTACTCGGAACTTATTTCTATGATGCTGATGGCGTGATTGTGCCGACTCAAATAACTGTCAAGCTATCTGGATTCAGCGTAGTTGGCGAGCTAACAAAAGAAGCTGTAACTAGTAAATTTCAAATTGATTTAGATGCAGCTGGTATTTTCACAAACCTTGCAGATTTAAAACCAATAGCGACCAAGGCTCCAGCAATTGCAACAATAAAGGCTGGTGCTAATAATTTGAAGAGTTTTATCTCAAAGACAACAATTATTGGTATTCCTAGTTGGCGAGCTAAAGCGCCCACCCCGGTAGTAATTAAATATACAAAGAGCGGGAAGGCGTTAGCTGCGAATTCATTTTCTGGCAAAGTCACTAAAGTTCTGTGGCAATCAGGAGTAGGGGCAGCAGTTCTTGTTGATGCAAAAGGCGAGTTGGAACTTCACATTCTTTCGAACATGGCTTGAACTAAACTTTCTTAAATAATGAAAGCTTTCCAGCGCTAGCAACTAGTGCATACTTAATCTTATTTAGCGTTATCCAAGTAGTTGATTTTGAATCTGAGATGCTCGCAGTTGAAATCAAATTAATCGTTTGATCAACTTTGTTAAAGTAACAAAGTCGATCTTGGCAACCAAAGATAAGTCCTGCATCATCAACTGCAACAGGTGAACTAGGAACCCCGAAATAGTCGCTCTTCGCAACGTTTGGCGTGAGATCTACGCCAACTTTGCTCCATTGAATTTGGTCTGGCTTAGGAAGTGAGATTCCCGATGCACCAAGCCAAGTTGCATATAGGTTCTTTGAGATTAAATTCAAAGCAACGTCATAGCCTGCAACGATTGTGTTACCACCGCTTGCGGCCAAAGTTTGATACTTCCAATCTTCGGGGAATGCGCTCTCTCTGGTTGCGATTCGAACTTCGCCACGCAGCGCGCTCTTATCTGAGTTGCTGACAGATAAAATTGAGTCGTACGCCAAATTAATCTTGGTTCCAACAACCTTTGCTGTTAGATGAAATGCGACATCACCCATAGTTCGATTGTTCAATAAGTTATCACCATCAACAATTTCATAACGCCAAGATTTTCCATCTCGAACTGCACCAAGCAAGATTCCTTGACTCTCATCACGATAGAAAACTTGTTCACTGGCAGATGTAATTGCACATGCGTTTGAGACACTTACATCACTTGCTGTTCGGACGCGTTCCACTTCTTTATAACTCTGAATCGTTGGACCATCACCATCTATTACTTCATAGCTCCACTTTTTGCCGTTATATGAAGCTCGACGTAAATCCTTATTTGTTAAATCCCCATAGTAAAGATTTAGATAATTAGTTTTGCCAACCGAAGTTGTGCAAATGGAAACGGAACCCGCAACGCTATTTTTTGTCCGTCCGCTCTTGGTTGAATCGCCATCTACAGTTTCGATGCTCCATTTCTTACCGCTCCAAGTCGCAAGCTTTAAGAGCCCGCGCTGGGTATCGCTGTACGCAACAACAACCTTTCCACCATATGTACTTGTTGCCAAATACTTGCCATCTGCTGTTGAATCTAAAATAGATTTCTTCCATGAAGCTTGGGGGATTACGCCATTTGTTGTTGCAATAATCGATGCGCCAACCGCATTCTTTGCAGTAACCGAGAAGGAATAATTAGTTCCATTTGTTAGGCCAGTAACTATTGCTGGGCTAGTCGTAAAAGTCTTTTCTATCCCAGTCTGATTTACCTTAACTACGTATGAAGTAACTTGCGCAGTTCTCTGATTTATTGGTGGATCAAAGCTAATAATTGCTGATTTATCGCCAACTAAAGCCTTAACGTTTCTAGGCACTCCAGGAATTCCAAAAGGTAATCCAGCCGGTGGTTTTGACATTAAATCTTCAAACATCGCAATCAAAAGTGGTCCAGGGTTATGAAAAACTTCACCCATCTTCAAATTCGGCGTCATAACCGCATCGCGTTCACTATTAGCAAAAGTTGCTTCATCTAAGTGGCTGACCGAAGATCCACCTTCATAAGTCTTTGGCGTATATAAAGCGGGTTTGATTCCATTGTTTGCACGTACGCCATTTGCACCGGACCAGACAAGTGGCTCAGTTAGTGCAGTTCCTAGCGCAAGTGATGGTGAATCTAGATCCATCAATCTCCGACCATCAGCAAGTTGGGCATAGGCATCGTATGGTGTTGGTTGTTGAATGCTTCCGTATCCAAATAATTCGTCGTAATCAGAGTTAGAGAGAAAACCGAGCCCATGAGCCATCTCATGCAGAATCATCGATTCTAAATCGTATTTAGTGCTTGGACAGTTTCCATCTGTACCCAGATAAAGCATTGGCCCATTAGTCGAATTAATACGAATTGTTACCTCTGGAATAGTTGGTTCAATATCTTCACCAGCAATTGCATCTGCTAAAGCAGAGGCATACCAGAGATCTTTATCTGGAATATTCTTGAAATTTGAGTGGAATTTTCCCGGTGAAGCGGCAGCAAGAGTTGCACTCGATGCTTGACGTTCCCATATGACTTGAACTTTCACCGGCACTTGCGAGGTGAAATTTTGTCCCCAAACATCTATGGCTGCGTTAATTGCAGGGCGATAGCTCTCCGGAGTATTTGTGAAATCAACTTTAAATGAGCTCTTAGTTAATGCTTTGTCGACCGAGAAAGTTTTTGGAATTGAATTCTTGGTGACTGAAGCAGCTCCAGATTTATCAGCATAAAAATAGACCCAAGGCGCATCTACAGATTTAACTTGAGAAGGAAGTGCATGTGCTGGTGCCGCAAAAACGATACCGAAGAGCGCTGCTATCAGTAGTAAATATTTGGCACGCATGGGCAAAACGCTAGCAGTCAGGCTCGTGGGATACCACTCGTTGACTCTGCCTGCGCTTAAAAAAGGCTGGCAATGTGCTTTGGAAACCCTAGAATTATTAAGTGCATGAAGTTCAAATTTACTCAAGGAGCAACTGCCATCTCTGTGATGTAGCTCTTGAAACGCTAGTTGAATTGCAGAAAGAACTTAACTTCACAATAACTAAAGTAATTATTGACGGCAATCCAGAACTAGAAGCTAAATATGGCGAACAGGTTCCAGTAATACTAATTAATAATCAACAACATGATTTCTTTCGGGTTGATCCCGAAAGATTTAGAAGCGCTTTCTCTAAGCTTTAATCTGGGTTGGCGCTTAAAATATCTTCAGCGTCAATAATTCCGTAGGCATAACCTTGTTCGGCTAGAAAACGTTGGCGATTTTGTGCGAAGTCTTGATCAACGGTATCTCTAGCGACAATTGAATAGAACCTCGCAGTACGACCATCTGATTTTGGTCGCAGAATTCGACCTAGGCGTTGCGCCTCTTCCTGGCGAGAACCGAATGTTCCCGATACCTGAATTGCGATAGTTGCATCAGGTAAATCAATCGAGAAGTTTGCAACTTTTGAAACCACTAGACATTTAATTTCGCCGGTGCGATATAGCGCAAAGAGTCGCTCGCGTTCTTTAATTGGAGTATCGCCCTTAATTAACGGAACTCCTAGCTCTTCACTTAGCGCATCTAGCTGATCAATATATTGTCCAATGATTAGGACTTGTTCCGCACTATGTTGTTTAGCTAACGCGATCGCTACTTTTCGTTTGGTAGCTGTGGTTGAGCAGAATCGGTATCTTTCTTCAGGTTCTGCTGTTGCATAATTTAAACGTTCAGCCTCAGTTAGATCTACTCGAACCTCGATGCAATCGGCAGGTGCGATATATCCCTGGGCTTCAATTTCACGCCAAGGTACATCAAATCTCTTCGGACCAATTAATGAGAAAACTTCACCTTCCATGCCATCTTCGCGCACGAGAGTTGCGGTTAAGCCAAGTCTCCTGCGAGATTGAATGTCAGCAGTAAATCTAAAGATTGGTGCAGGTAGTAAGTGCACCTCATCATAAATAATCAAGCCCCAGTCAATGGCATCAAATAGATCTAAGTGGGCATAAACGCCTTGTTTGCGGGTTGTCATTACTTGATAAGTAGCAATCGTTACCGGGCGGATTTCTTTTTTAGATCCGGAATATTCGCCAATTTCATCTTCATTAAGCGTGGTTCGTTTCAAAAGTTCATCACGCCATTGTCTTGCGGCAATTGTGTTTGTTACGAGAATTAACGTCGTAGCTTTTGCATGTGCCATGGCGGCAGCACCAACAATAGTTTTACCGGCGCCGCATGGCAGAACAACGACTCCAGATCCACCGTGCCAGAAACCTTCAGCCGCAAGTTCTTGATATTTTCTAATTTTCCAACCATCTTGAACTAAATCAATTTCATGGTGCTCGCCATCTACATAACCTGCAAAATCTTCTGCTGGCCAGCCAAGTTTTAATAGCGCTTGTTTTAAGAATCCACGTTGGCCAGGGTGAACGACAATAGTTTCGTCATCTAATTGCAGCCCCAACATTGGCGCAACTTTCTTGCCACGAGTAACTTCTTTAAGGACAGCAGGGTCATGTGAAACTAATACGAGACCATGAACTGGGTGTGCTTCAAGACGAAGTCGGCCATAACGCGACATGGTTTCGGCAACATCAACTAAAAGCGCGTGTGGTACTGCGAATCTTGAATACTTCAAGAGGATATCTACAACTTGTTCCGCATCATGTCCAGCAGCACGAGCATTCCAAAGTCCTAGCGGAGTTAAGCGATAGGTATGAATATGTTCTGGCGATTTTTCAAGTTCGGCGAAGGATGCAATAGCTCTGCGGCATTCATCACTTAGTGGATGATCGATATCTAATAGAAGAGTCTTATCACTTTGAACAATTAGCGGGCCATCAGTCACGAATGAGTTCCTTAATAAAAGCAGTTAGAAGTGTTACTCGCGCCGGGATTGAGGAGAGCAATATTTGTTCGTGTGGTGCATGTGCGCCATCACCAACTGCGCCAAGTCCATCTAGAACTCTAGCTCCAGCAGCAGCTGCAAAATTTCCATCACTTGCACCACCAACTGATGCGTGGCCAATCGGAGCAAATCCGATCTCCTTCGCGACCTTCTCTAATATTGCATAGAGCTCGGCGGTAGAACTTGTTTCAAGCGGTGGGCGATTTATCCCACCAGTTACTTCTAGTTTTGCTTGGCTATTAGATGAAACTAAGGATTTTATTGCAGAATCAATTCGAGATAGTTCGGCGGAAGAGTAAGAGCGAATATCAACGTCGAGGGTTGCAAGCGCCGGCACCGTATTTGTAGTTGTACCTGAGTTCATAACTGTTGGGACCACAGTTGTTCCAAATTCTGGATTAGCAAGTTTCGCAACTTCCAAAACTATTTCTGCAATCAAAGTTGTGGCATTGATTCCTTTTTCAGGTTCTAACCCGGCATGTGATGCCCGGCCATGAAGCGCGATTTGATACATCGCAGTGCCCTTGCGTCCAGTCTTAACTTTTCCATTTAATGAAGCTTCCAAAACCAAAACTGCTTTTGCGGTTTTAGAGAGCCGTTCAATAAGAGCGCGTGAGGTTTGACTGCCAACTTCTTCATCAGTTGTAGCAATAATTGCGACTTTTGTTGCAGCGTTCGGAATATCTGCGACTGCATAGATTGCTTGCAGGAATCCAGCTTTCATATCGAAGATGCCTGGGCCTTTGGCAATATCGCCTGTAACGTTCCAGGTCGGAATAAATGATCCTTTGGGCCAGACGGTATCTAAGTGAGCAAGAATTAAAACTTCTGGATTTGTGCTGCCCCACCAGAAAACCGGGCGACCATTCTCTTCAATAACTTTAGCTTCTGGATTTAATTTTTCATTTGCGATTGTGACTGCAAGTTCAGTAACTCCACGACAGGATGCGAGATCTTCACTTGGCGATTCAAACTCAACAAGTTTCTGGAGATCCTCAATTAGTCCCATGGGATAAGTCTGCCTTACTTTGCCGGACTGACGCCGGTGATTCTCGGAATCCTAAAGCTAGCCATCTCGCCTGTGGCGTGATCGCGTGCAATTAAGGTACCGAGTGAAATTGATATCGGGTCAATGAGTCGATTTGAAACCCCACCATTTGTATCTGCATAACCGATAGTGAGACTTGCTTGCTCTTCAATATATTGATGAAGTAAATCTAAAGTTTCATTTGCGGTAGTTCTAGGAACTTCGCGTGGCTTATGTGAACTCGCTTTTTCGCCAGTTCGTAACGTTCTTACCGCAGCCTTAATAACGATTTCATTTGGCGCTTGAACTTCACTTATAACCCGTGGTGGGCGAGGTCTGGATTTAGCTCTTCTAATTGCGGGCGCAGATATCAAGATGCCATTCATGTTCTCACCAGCAGGTAAATATCCAGCTTCGCGAAGGGTGTTAATTACATCGCCAGCTTCAAAGTCGCAAACCAATACTTGAGGTGCAAGTTTGCGGAATTGCAGGTGTTCTATCTTTTTATCATGAAGAATTTGAGTTATTAAACCTTCATCCTCGCAACGCAGGTATGAAGTTGCAGATCCAACTCGCAGGCGGCCATGTCGCTTAGCAACATCGTTAATTAAATATTCAAGTGGTTGTGGAACTGGGGTCTTTGAAGTTTTCTTTAGGAAATCCTTTATCTGTTCGCCAGTTTGGCCATGATCAAGTCCGCGCCGAATAGAACTTTCGCTAAATCTATAAACAGATGCGCCACCACGACTTTCAATATCTGCAATCGTGCCAATCATGTTGGAAAGTTCAACTGTTAGCGGCCCAGGAGCAATTGCACTGTTATCTGCTTGAATCAAAATATGATCAACCGGTTTAGGAAGGGCGCTCTCGACACCAAGGTTCTCTTCTTCATTTAGAAGTGCTCGGCCAAATTCAGAGAGCGCACCTTGGCCGGTTAAGCCAAGCCACTCTGCTTCTCTAAGAGTCCATTCAATATATTCGGCGTTAAATCGCTGTGGCATCTGCCAGGCAATAATTTCCTGAAGGTTTTTGATATCTGGGTCTTGTTCTAAATTTTGTGCCAAAATGTTTAAAGTTACTTTACGCATGGATGCGATTCCAGCTCTATCTAATTCAGGACCAAGTGCTGCAATATTCTTTTCGCCAGATTTTCCAACGAGACCGCTTACTCGCGAAGTTTCAAACCAGAGCGCAACTAGCGAACTCCAACGTTCCTCGAGTGATCTAGACATCCAAATATCAAAGGAGTTTGTTGGAAGAATTTGGTCATCAGTGTCAACAACAATTAAGCCACCGAGGTAGAGAATTTCCGCAACGAAGGCAAGGGTATTTTCATCAACTCCAAGGTGGTGAGCACTTCGTTTTAAATCGCGGATACCAATTCCACCAGAACGTAGTGCAATTGGTGGCTCATCCGACCAGTTATGCGCAAGCTCTTCACACCAGCGAAGAAAGTTTGAAATATTCGCAATTGCTGCACGATCAACATCGCCCTGCTTGCGTTTGGTGCCAATAAATTTATTTGCAAATGGCGTGAATTCTTTAAGAACTTTGCCGCCACGCAGGTGCATTCCAACTTCTCGTGGAAGTACCACGGTTCGAGAATCCATCACCATTAAATAGTTATTCTCTAAGAGCCAGCCAATTGCTTTTCCAGGAGACTTAATATTCGCAACTTGGCCGCGCGGTGGACCCCAAGTAAGTCTCTCCAGAACTGCCGCACTATCGGCAGGAATATCTTTGAGCGATTTAAAATCAATCTTCTTCTGTGATTGTGGCCCAAGACCTGCTGGTTCATCACCAATTAAATGGCGAAGATTTCCGGGCAATCTAAATTTACTTCCATCTTTATATACCAGCGCTGCTGCCCACAATCGCATGAGTTCATCGCCAGCATCTGCCGTTGTTATTGAAAGTAGTTCTGCCTTCGAAAATGGCTCATTTAATATGCAGGTCGCAGTTAAAACTTCTAATTGAAATTTATTAAGTGATTCAAGTGCACGCATCAAGCTGGGCGTTGAGTTGGCACGTGCAGATAGCGCCGATAAATCAGTTGGGACTGGAGATAATAAATCTGGGCGCACTTGAAAAAGCGCGGCGATCGCTTCATCGCTGCGGGCACGCAATTCATCGGCAAAAGAATTAACAGACATAACTGCCCTACTTTACCGAGTTTTAGAAGCTACCTCGACCGCAATCTTCTAGGCGATAAATAAGTTATAAGCGCAAAAATTCTGGCAAGCAGTGGGCCAAAAGCTGCTTTAACTGCACGCCCTCTTCGGAAATCATGTATCGGCCAGTTTTCACGGATTGCACGAACTTGCAGCAAGGTGTCTGGATTTATTGCAGCCGGATTTCCAACCGCAGTTAAGAGTGGAAAATCATTATGGCTATCGGAATATGCATATGAATTTTTTAAGTCGATTCCATGGGCT
>Ga0114977_10002893_pt1 | contig 11018 bp, 7 predicted proteins | sample S_130805_MF_Meta_FD_87026 | JGI IMG/M metagenome (GOLD analysis project Ga0114977, IMG submission 87026) | Freshwater microbial communities from Lake Simoncouche, Canada to study carbon cycling - S_130805_MF_MetaG | ecosystem: Environmental > Aquatic > Freshwater > Lake | place: Lake...
ACTGGCGACGGCTGCTCCATACGGTGATTGGCTGCACGCTGGAATGGTCAAACTCAGTGAGCTTCCCTCACGCGAACACATTGTCTATCCGCACTCATCAGTTGTTCGACGCCAGCGCGCATTTGGCTACACCGAAGAAGAGCTACGCATATTAATCACTCCCATGGCAGGAAAGGGAATGGAGGCGCTAGGTTCGATGGGAACTGATACACCTATTGCAGCTCTTTCCAATAAACCCCGTCTACTATTTGATTACTTTTCACAACTTTTTGCACAAGTTACTAATCCACCGCTAGATGCAATTCGTGAAGAGTTAGTTACAAGTTTAGGTACAGCGATGGGTCCAGAACATAATCTTTTAGATCCTGGGCCTCTTTCCTGTAGACAGATCTCTCTTGCCTTTCCAGTGATTGATAATGACGAGCTCGCAAAAATTATTCACGTTAATGCCGATGGAGATCACCCAGGTCTCACTGCACATGTTGTCCGCGGATTATTCTTCGTCGCCGACGGTGGCGATTCGCTGCGTGCAAGAATCGATGAGATTAAAGCCGAAGTTTCACAGGCGATTAAGGACGGTGCCCACATCATTGTTCTCTCTGATCGAGATGGCGATACCGAAGAGGCACCGATTCCATCGCTTTTGCTAACATCTGCAGTACATCACCATTTAATTCGCGAGAAGACTCGTACAAAAGTAGGCCTAGTTGTTGAAGCTGGAGATGTTCGCGAAGTTCATCACGTAGCTCTTCTCATCGGATACGGTGCTGCAGCAGTTAATCCATATCTTGCGATGGAGAGTGCTGAAGATTTAGTTCTTCAGGGTGTAATCAGTGGCATTACTCCTGAAAAAGCTGTTCGCAACTTGATTAAATCTTTAGGTAAAGGCGTTTTGAAAGTTATGTCGAAGATGGGTATTAGCACAATAGCCTCATACACAGGCGCCCAGGTCTTTGAAGCAATTGGTTTGAGCAGCGAAGTTGTAGATGAGTTCTTTGTCGGCACTACATCTCGCTTAGGCGGAGTCTCTTTAGATGTCATTGCACAGGAAACTATTGCTCGCCATCACATCGCTTATCCACCAGGGGGAGAAGTTCCTGGCACTAAGCGACTTCCCATTGGTGGGGAATACCAATGGCGCCGCGAAGGCGAACCACACTTATTTGATCCTGAAACAGTCTTCGCCCTACAACACTCGACTCGAACAAAGCGCTATGACATATTCAAGCGCTACACCAACCGAGTTAATGACCAGAGCACTCGGTTAATGACACTGCGCGGACTATTCGAGTTCAAAGATCAGAGCGCTATTTCTATCGATGAGGTCGAACCAGCGAGTGCGATCATCGCCCGTTTTTCTACAGGTGCTATGTCCTATGGCTCTATCTCACAAGAGGCTCATGAAACTTTAGCGGTTGCGATGAATCGCCTTGGAGGGAAATCAAACACTGGTGAGGGCGGAGAAGATCCATCGCGCTATGTTGTGATGGAGAATGGAGATTCAAAGCGCTCTGCGATTAAACAAGTCGCATCGGGACGTTTCGGGGTTACCAGCCAATACTTAGTTAACGCCGATGATATTCAAATAAAAATTGCACAAGGAGCAAAGCCTGGCGAGGGCGGACAACTACCCGGCAACAAGGTATATCCCTGGATTGCAAAGGTTCGTTACTCAACTCCAGGTGTTGGTCTTATCTCTCCGCCGCCTCACCATGATATTTACTCCATTGAAGATCTAGCGCAGTTGATCCATGATTTAAAGAACGCCAATAAAAACGCCCGTGTGCATGTAAAGCTCGTTGCCGAAGTCGGTGTTGGAACCGTTGCAGCTGGCGTCAGCAAGGCACATGCCGACGTTGTATTGATCTCAGGTCATGATGGTGGAACTGGTGCTTCACCCCTCACATCACTCAAACATGCCGGTGCTCCATGGGAGCTCGGCTTAGCTGAGACTCAACAGGTTTTACTACTCAATAATCTGCGTGATCGAATCGTTGTACAGGCCGACGGGCAGTTAAAGACTGGTCGCGATGTAATCATTGCCGCCCTGCTTGGCGCAGAAGAGTTTGGTTTTGCTACCGCTCCACTTGTTGTTTCAGGCTGCGTCATGATGCGCGTGTGTCACTTAGATACATGTCCAGTGGGTGTTGCTACACAGAACCCCGAACTACGTGCGCGCTTTACAGGTAAGCCCGAATTTGTTGAAACATTCTTCGAATATATCGCCGAAGAAGTCCGAGAGATATTAGCTAGCTTAGGATTTAGAACTCTGCTTGATGCGATAGGCCATGTTGAGTATTTAGAGACACGGCGCGCAGTTGAACACTGGAAGGCTAGTGGCCTAGACCTTTCGCCACTGCTTGTTCGTCCTGAAAGCTCAAGTGCGCTGCACAATACTGCACTCCAAGATCATGGACTTGATGCCGCCCTTGATAATCAGCTGATTGATCTTGCACAACCAGCTCTAACACAACAAGAGCTAGTGCGTATTGATTTACCGGTACGAAATGTGAACCGAACCGTTGGAACTATGTTGGGCGCCGAAATCACTCGGGCCTATGGTGCTGCTGGACTGCCCGATGGAACGATTGACATTACCTTGCGCGGATCTGCCGGCCAATCACTCGGTGCATTCATACCTGCAGGTTTAACGATTCGCTTATACGGTGATTCAAATGATTATGTAGGTAAGGGAATTTCTGGAGGTCGCGTAATCGTGCGTCCAAATATTTCATCGACTTTCAACTCACATGAAAATGTTATCGCAGGAAATGTCATCGGCTACGGTGCAACTTCGGGTCATATTTTGATTCGGGGAGTAGTAGGAGAGCGCTTCTGCGTCCGCAACTCTGGGGCAACTGCCATAGTCGAAGGTATTGGGGACCATGGCTGCGAATACATGACTGGCGGAACTGTTGTAGTTCTTGGAAATATCGGACGCAACTTTGCCGCAGGAATGTCAGGCGGAAGAGCCTTTGTTTTAGATTTAGATCCGGTAAACGTCAATACCGACATGGTAGATGTCATCGCGGTACCGGTTGATCAACGCGAAATTCTAAAATCGATCATCACAGAGTTTGCAGATGACACTGATTCGCTCATCGCTAGAGCGCTCTTGGAAGATTGGGATGTGGCAATAAATCGCATCTCCCTCGTCATGCCACGTGATTACGCACGGGTACTCGATGCAATGGCACGTGCCACTCGCGAAGGATTACCAGTTGACGCACTTGTTATGGAGGTAGCAGCTCTTGGCTGATCCAAAGGGATTTATAACAACGCCGCGTGAAGTTCCAACACGTCGCCCAGTTGATGTTCGCATCCAAGATTGGCGCGAAGTGTACGAGCCACAGAGTTTTGAGCATCTACAAAAGCAGGCTGGGCGTTGTATGGACTGTGGAATTCCCTTCTGCCACGAGGGATGCCCACTCGGCAATCTCATTCCTGAGTGGAATGACTTAATTTGGCGCGGAGATACGCGCGAAGCGATTGATCGTTTGCATGCGACAAATAATTTTCCAGAGTTCACAGGACGTTTATGTCCTGCACCATGTGAGACTGCATGTGTAATTGGGATCAATCGTGATGCAGTAACGATTAAGCAAGTTGAACTACGCACCATTGAAGAGGCCTTTGCAACCGGTGAAGTTAAGCCACTCATACCCGATCGACTTACTGGAAAGACTGTCGCAGTTATTGGCTCAGGCCCTGCGGGATTAGCTGCGGCGCAACAGTTGACTCGTGCAGGGCATACCGTCGCTGTGTATGAGCGTGCACCAAAAATCGGTGGCTTACTCCGCTATGGAATTCCTGAGTTTAAAATGGAGAAGCACATTCTCGATCGCAGGTTAGAACAGATGGAGAAAGAGGGAACACGTTTTCGACCCGGTGTAGACGTCGGAGGAGAGCTCACGGGATCTGCCCTTCGCAAAAAATACGATGCAATCGTCTTAGCAGTGGGCGCAACAAAGTGGCGCGATCTAAATATTACAGGGCGCGATCTAGTTGGTGTCTACCAAGCTATGGAGTATCTACCGTGGGGCAATGCACAGGCCTTAGGTGAGGTAGAGGTTCCGATGATTAATGTTGCAGGAAAGCACGTCGTGATTTTGGGTGGCGGAGACACGGGTGCTGACTGTTTAGGAACAGCGATACGCCAAGGTGCGGCAAGCATTACTCAGTTAGAGATCATGCCAAGGCCAAGTGATGAGCGCCCAGCATCACAGCCATGGCCGACATATCCGATGATTTATCGCGTATCTAGCGCTCATGAAGAAAAAGATAATCGAATGTTTTCAGTTAGCACTGAGGAGTTTCTAGGCGATGATGCTGGAAACTTGCGAGCAATCAAAATTGTCGAAACCGAGTTTATCAATGGAAAATTTGAAGCGGTAGCAGGAAGTACCAAAGAGATCCCTGCAGATTTCGTATTTCTGGCTATGGGCTTTACTGGCCCAGAGCAGTCCCCACTACTCACTCAATTAGAGGTTGCTATCGATGATCGTGGCAACATTGTCCGCGATGCTAACTTTGCAGCAAATGATGATGGTGTATTCGTTGCAGGCGATGCTGGCCGCGGTCAATCACTTATTGTTTGGGCGATTGCAGAGGGACGAAGTACAGCATCGGCAGTAGATAGATATCTCACCGGTGATACGCAACTTCCATATCCAATCGAGCCCACTACCCGTCAGTTGATGGTTTAAGGTCTCCTTATGCGTAGAGCAAAAATAGTCTGCACAATGGGCCCTGCCGTTGAATCTGCCGAGAAAGTGAAGGCGCTCATCGAGGCGGGAATGAACATGGCTCGATTAAATCTCTCGCATGGCTCATATGAAGAGCACCAAGCACGCTTTGATCAAGTGCGTGCAGCGGCAAAAGAGGCAGGGCGTCCCGTTGCTATTCTTGTTGACTTACAAGGACCAAAGATTCGGCTTGCTAGATTTATTGATGGCCCACATGAATTAGCGCGTGGAGATATTTTCACTATTACTACCGATGAAGTTGATGGCACACAAGATCGTGTCGGTACTACATACAAGGGTCTACCTGGAGATTGCAAAGCCGGAGATCATATTTTGATCGATGATGGAAAAGTAACTGTGCAGGTTGTAGAAGTTAAGGGCAACGATGTGATTACTAAGGTCATCGAGCCAGGGGCAGTAAGCAATAACAAGGGAATCAATCTTCCAGGAGTTGCCGTCTCAGTTCCTGCCATGTCAGAAAAAGATATTGAAGATCTGCGTTGGGGACTTAGGGCAGGTGCTGATTTCATCGCACTTTCATTTGTTAGAAACGCCGCCGATATTAATGATGTTCATGCGATTATGGATGAAGAAGGTATCCGCATTCCAGTAATTGCCAAGATTGAAAAACCTCAAGCCGTTGAAAATATCGCCGAAATTGTCGATGCATTTGATGGCATTATGGTTGCACGTGGTGATTTAGGTGTTGAACTTCCAATAGAAGATGTGCCACTTGTACAAAAACTCTGCGTCGAACTTGCGCGCGATATGGCAAAGCCTGTCATTGTTGCAACACAGATGCTTGATTCAATGATTTCTAACTCACGTCCAACGCGCGCAGAGGCTACAGACTGCGCTAATGCCGTTATTGATGGGGCAGATGCATTAATGCTCTCGGGTGAGACAAGTATTGGTGAGTTTCCGATAGAGGCTGTACAAACTATGGCACGCATTATTCAAAAGACTGAGGAAGGTGGTCTCGATCGAATCCGCCCTATTCGAACCGCTCCTCGCACCAAGGGTGGCGCAATTACAAAGGCGGCGACAGAGGTCGGTGCAATCGTGGACGCAAAGTATTTAGTTGCATTTACGCAAAGCGGTGACTCAGCACGCCGTATGTCACGACTGCGCTCTCCCATTCCAATTCTTGCAATGACCCCTGAGGTCGAAACATATAACCGCTTAGCGCTCTCGTGGGGAGTCGAATCGATGCTTACTCCCATCGTCGGTGCAACCGATGAGATGGTGAAGTTAGTCGATACAGTTTTAATCGACTCCGGACGTGCAGATATCGGAGATAACGTCATGATTGTTGCTGGATCTCCTCCAGGAATACCTGGCTCTACTAATGCGATGCGCGTTCACCGTGTGGGCGATGCCGTTGGTGGCGCCGCTCCTGCCTACCGCTAAGATTTACCCTTAACGCCTCGGTACTCCAACGGTAGAGAGGGCAGTCTCAAACACTGCATAGTGTCGGTTCGAATCCGACTCGGGGCACGTTAGAAAACATTTATATTCCGAAAGGATTTCAAGTAGTGATTCGTATTCTTGTTGCCGAAGATGAAGCGCTCATCCGCATGGATCTCGTCGAAATGTTACAAGGTGCTGGCTACGAGGTCGTTGCCGAGGCAAGTAATGGCCAAGAGGCAGTTGATTTAGCCAATCTTCACAAACCTGATATTGCAATTTTAGATGTGAAGATGCCGGTGATGGATGGAATTTCGGCAGCGGAGAAAATAATTGATATAGCTCCAGTTTTAATGTTAACTGCATTTTCGCAAAAGGAGCTTGTTGACCGTGCACGTGATGCTGGAGTAATGGCCTATGTCGTTAAGCCATTTACGATCAGTGATTTAGTTCCTGCTATTGAGATTGCAATGAGTAGGCATCTACAGATGCGATCATTAGCTGATGAAGTGGCTGACTTACATGAGCGCCTTGAAACAAGAAAGCTCATCGATCGGGCAAAAGGCATTTTGATGAAGGCGCTTAACTTGTCCGAGCCTGAAGCTTTTTCCTGGATTCAGCGTGCGGCTATGGATCGCCGTATGAGTATGAAGGCGGTGGCCCAAGCTGTCATAAGCCCTGAGGCGGTCCCGCTCGACTAAAGTCAGACATACCTGTAATTACATTGTTTTATAACGAAATTGGAATACTTCAGGCATATTTTCGGCTTGTTAAGCCTAAGTACTTGCCACTATTCTAAGTGTCTCCCTGTCCCGGGACGAAAAGAACAGGAAAGGTCCTTAATGAAAATCAGTCATAAGTTTATAGCCTCAGTTGCAACCTTAGGGTTTACTGCTGCTGCTATATTTTCAGGAACTACATCTGCTAATGCGGCTACGACTGTAACAATCGCCTATCAAGGCCCGCTCACAGGTGATGATGCACAAACTGGTATTGACCAGTACAACGCCGTCAAGTACGCAGTCAAAATCTTCAATGCTGCCAATAAAGGCTTTGTTGTAAAAGTTGTAGGTGTTGACGATCAGGGAAGTGGAACTGAGTCAGCGAAAGTCGCACCAGGTGTTGCTTCAAATACTAAAATTATTGGCTTAGTGGGACCTGCGTACTCTGGAGCGACAATCAATGCGCTTCCGTACTACAAGCAAAAGGGGCTTCCACTTATCTCTCCATCAGCGACTCGAGTTTCGATAACTGATCCGGCGCAGGGTTTGATTTCATTCCCAGTGTTCCACCGCCTGCCTCCAACTGATGCGGTTCAAGGTCCAGCGCTCTATAAGTTAGCAATCAAGGGTGTAACTTCTCCAAAGGTCTTTATTGTTGATGATCAGTCCCCGTACGGTGCTGGCTTGACTCAGTACATGAAGCCTGGAATTCCAGCGGCTCAATTAGCTGGAACAGATAGTGCTCCAGATACCACTACTGACTGGGCAGCAACAGTTGGTAAAGTTTCGACTTCCGGTGCGAATGTAGTTATTTACAATGGTTACTACGCTCAAGCAGCGACTCTTTATCGTCAGCTTCGTGATGCAGGATTCAAGGGTGTACTCGCCGGAGGCGACGGAGTTCTATCTTCTGGAATCCTCAGTCTTGCAAGCAAGAGCATTCTTGAGGGTGTTCGCCTAACAGGAGGAACTGTTCCTTTGACTGATATCTCACCAAAGCTTGAGGCTGATTTTAAGGCCAAGATGGGCGTTGCATCTGGCACATATGCCACAGAATCAATCGATGCAACAAATATCTTCCTTGCATGCATCAAGCAAGGCACAACTACACGTGCAAAAATGCTTACATGTGTAAAGAGTCAAAAAGGCAAGGGTCTAGGCGGCTTATCGGTAGCATTTGATAAGTACGGAGATGTTGCCGGTGGTGTAATGAGTGGATTCGAAATCAAGGACGGCGTAATTAAATACACCGGCCCTGTGAAGTAGTCTTTACTTAATTTCACAAGTTTAAAACTAGATCTAGTTGGCGCCTGGGGAGATTTTCTTCCTAGGCGCCTACTAGATTAAAAATATTGATGAATTTCATGGTTCTTGAGCATTGGGTTATGGAGAATAATGTTTAATAGTTTTATTGACCAATTCTGGACTCTTACATTTTCAGGCATAGCTCTAGGATTCATCTATGTACTTATAGCCCTCGGATACACTTTGGTTTACGGGGTATTGCGTATGATTAATTTTGCGAACTCGGAAATTTTTATGTACGGAACTTTTGCAACGGTGGTTGTAACCCGTGATCTATTTAACTATTCGCAGCAATCCGATCCAGAGACAGGAGCCAAGCTGTGGTTAGTGCTTCTAGTATGTCTAATCGCCTCAATGTTAACTTCGGGTCTAGTAGCAGTATTCGTTGAATTTGTTGCTTATAGGCGCCAGCGCGCCAAGGGCACTAATAGATTAGCCCCTCTAATTTCTGCTATAGGTATTTCTATAGTTCTTTCAGAGAGCATGAGATTACTAACAGATTCACGCCCAGTGGGAAGTCCAAGAGTTATGGAGAAGTCAAGTTTAGGTAATTTTTTCGGTGCAAACATCCGGCTAGATAACGTAATTATCATCATTGCTGGAGCTGTTATTTATTTTGCTTTGAATACTTTTGTTAAAAGGTCAAGATTAGGAAAAGGTATCCGTGCTGTTTCCATGAATGAAGAGACAGCCACATTGATGGGTGTAAATTTAAATGGAATCATCTCCATTACTTTTCTCTTTGGTGGCTTAATGACTGGAGCGGCATCATTTTTCTACACTCTCAAGTATGAGAACACTGGTTTCAATATTGGATTTTCACTTGGCATAGCTGCATTTACCGCGGCGGTACTAGGTGGAATCGGAAACATAAAGGGTGCTTTTTATGGTGGACTAGTTTTAGGCTTACTCGAAACATATGCCGCATCAATTCTTGGTACTCAGTGGAAATCAGTCACAGTCTTCGTGATCTTAGTATTAGTTCTGTATTTCCGTCCTAATGGAATACTCGGCGAAGCGTTACAGAAGACGAGGGCATAATGTTCAATTTGCGTGATTATGGTTCAAATATTTGGGATAACTCAGGTCGCTTAAAGCGCATGCTAATAGTTCTAGTAGCTATAGCTTTGGCAATTTCTGCACCTTTCTTGGGTGGCACTTGGCTAAATACCCCAATCGCCTCTTATGAGTCTGTGCTTGTTTTTCCAATTGCGATGTATGTTCTTATGGCACTTGGCTTAAATATTGTCATAGGAAAAAGTGGCTTACTTGATCTGGGTTACGTTGCCTTCTTTGCAATCGGTGCCTACACAATGGGCTTTCTTGGAACCACAACTTCCTTGAATACTTGGGAAATTCTGCCTATTGGTATTGGACTTGCGATGTTGTCTGGACTAATTCTCGGAATCCCAGCTTTGAAGCTCCGTGGGGATTATCTAGCGATTATCACATTAGGTTTTGGCGAAATTGTACGAATCGTTGCTCTTAATTCTTCAAAAACCGGTGGAGCCAACGGAATTCAAGATATTCCAACCCCTCCAAGTATCTTTGGGATCTATTACTCTTTCGATAGCCACCGATATTTTTATTGGACCATGCTCGTATTAATTTTGGTAACAATCTGGATGATACGTAGATTAAGTATCCGTAGAGCAGGACGCGCTTGGGAGTCTATTCGCCAAGATGAGGATGCTGCCGAGCTCATGGGCGTAGCAACATTTAAGTACAAAATATGGGCCTTCGTACTCGGAGCCTCAGTTGGTGGAGGTGCGGGAGTCATTTACGCGTCAAAAACTCTTTTCATCTCTCCAGATAATTTTACATTGCAAGTCTCGATCACGATCTTGGCATGTGTAGTTTTCGGAGGAATGGGAAATATTTGGGGCGTAATTCTTGGCGCAATCGTTCTTGGTTATTTGCCAGATAGAATTAGGTTTATTTCTGAAGCCCGACTGCTCGTCTTTGGCTTAGCGCTAGTTTTTATGATGAATTTACGACCAGACGGAATTCTTCCCCGAAAGAAACGGGAAAAACTCCTTGTTGTGGGTGATAAGAAATGAAGAAATCTATTTTGAAGTTGGAAAATGTAACGATGAGGTTTGGTGGAGTGAATGCTCTTAACTCCGTCAACTTGGAGGTTTTTGAAGGTGAGATCCTCGCGCTTATTGGGCCAAATGGAGCTGGGAAGACAACTGTATTTAATGTCGTCACGGGCGTTTATAGACAGAGTGAGGGAAATGTAATTTTTAATGATGTGCATATTAGTAGAAACAAAAAACGGCATCATATAACTAGAGATGGGATTGCCAGAACGTTTCAGAATATTCGACTATTCAATGATATGACAGCCTTGGAAAATGTTCTGACTGCAACTGATGTCCACAAGAAATCAGGACTTTTAGGTGGACTTTTCGGAACGCCTCAATCTCGAAGAGAAGAGAAGGCTCACCGAATAGAGGCGCAAGAACTTTTGGTTTTTCTCGGCATTGGAGAATACTCAGATCGCCTAGCGAGAAATTTGCCATATGGAGTTCAGCGCAGACTCGAAATTGCTAGGGCTCTTGGGACTAAACCTAAACTGCTATTACTCGATGAGCCAGCTGCTGGATTTAACCCGGCAGAAAAAGTTGAGTTAGCTTCGACAATCAAAAAAATCCGTGATGCCGGATACACAGTCCTTTTAATCGAGCACGATATGTCATTGATCATGGGCATCTCAGATCGAGTGGCGGTTTTAGACTTTGGTGTCAAGATCGCCGATGATCTGCCAAGTAAGGTTCAAAAAGATCCTAAGGTTATCGAGGCCTATTTAGGAGTGCCAGCAGATGCGTCTTGAAAT
>Ga0114977_10002895_pt1 | contig 11010 bp, 8 predicted proteins | sample S_130805_MF_Meta_FD_87026 | JGI IMG/M metagenome (GOLD analysis project Ga0114977, IMG submission 87026) | Freshwater microbial communities from Lake Simoncouche, Canada to study carbon cycling - S_130805_MF_MetaG | ecosystem: Environmental > Aquatic > Freshwater > Lake | place: Lake...
AAATCGGCGGGATTGATCTTGCCATTGCGCATACGCGTGCTGACCTCGCCCAACTCCTTGGCAATTTCGCGCAGGCCTTTTTTGTCGGCGTCGCGTATCACCGGCACCACCAATCCGTTAGGCGTATCGACGGCCACACCGATGTGAAAATACTGCTTGAGTACCAGGCTCTCGCCATCAGGTGATAGTGACGCGTTGAAATGCGGGCATTCCTTTAAAGCCACTACCACCGCCTTGATCAGAAAACCCAGCAGCGTGAACTTCACGCCCGCAGCAAGTGCTTCATCGGCCTGACTCTTACGGAAGGCCTCGAGTTCGGTGATGTCGGCTTCATCGTTCTGCGTAATATGCGGAATCGACAGCCAGTTGCGATGCAGGAATGCGCCCGATAATTTCTTGATACGCGACAGAGCTTGCGTTTCAACAGGGCCAAATTTTGAAAAATCGACCGGCGTCACCGGCGGCAGATTAAAGCCGAGGCCACTGCCACCAGCTGGCCGCGCAAGTGCGGCTTTCACATAAGCCTGCACGTCCTCGCGCAGGATACGGTTCTTCGGCCCGCTTGCCGCCACCTTGGAAATATCGACGCCCAATTCGCGGGCAAAACGACGCACCGAAGGGCCGGCGTGCGCCATGCGCGCCGCGGCTTCATCAATCACCGCCAGCGGTGCCGGCGCCGCGACAACCGTGCGCGGCGCAACGGGCGTGGCAGCCGCCGGCGCCGCCGGTTTGGCCGGCACTGGGGTAACAGGCGAAGGCGAAGACGCCGGTTTGGTCGCTGCGGCTTCCGTGGAGGCTGCAACCGCAACCGTTTCGAGGGTCATGACCAGCACACCTTCCGAAACCTTGTCGCCAATCTTGACCTTCAATTCCCTGACCACGCCGGACATCGGTGCCGGCACTTCCATCGTCGCCTTGTCGGACTCGAGTGTCATCAACGGATCTTCCGCCGTCACACTGTCGCCGGGCGCGACCAGAATTTCGATCACCGGAATGTTTTTATAGTCCCCGATATCGGGGACTTTGATTTCTACGAGGCTCATCTGCACTTATACCGTGGTCGGGTTCGGCTTCTCGGGATCGATGCCATATTTGACGATCGCCGCGGCGACCGTTGATTGCGGCACGAGCTCCTCGTCGGCGAGCGATTTGAGCGCGGCGACGGTAACGTAATGGCGATTGACTTCGAAGAAACCGCGCAACTTTTCACGCGTGTCCGAACGACCGAAGCCGTCGGTGCCGAGGGCAAAAAACTTCCGCCCCGGAATAAAAGCACGCACCTGGTCGGCGAACAACTTCATATAGTCGGTGGCGGCGATCACCGGGCCGTCGCGGTCCTTGAGGCACTCTTCAATATGCGACAGACGCGGCGGCTGTTCGGGATGCAGCATGTTCCAGCGCTGCACATCGAGACCATTACGCCGCAACTCATTGAAACTGGTCACGCTCCAGATGTCAGCCGACACACCGTATTCTTTTTCCAACAGTTCGGCGCCGGCGATCACTTCGCGCAGGATGGTACCGCTGCCGAGCAATTGCACTTTCGGTGCGCCCTTTTTGGCCTTGCCTTCGCGCAACAGATACATGCCCTTGAGAATACTGGCTTCGGCGCCCGCCGGCATCGCCGGATGTTCGTAGTTCTCGTTCATTACCGTGATGTAGTAATAAACGTCCTCCTGATCCTGATACATGCGGCGCATGCCGTCCTGCACAATGACCGCCAGTTCGTACGCATACGTAGGGTCATATGAAATACAGTTCGGAATCGTCGCCGCCTGCAAATGACTGTGGCCGTCTTCGTGCTGCAAACCCTCGCCATTGAGCGTGGTGCGTCCGGCGGTGCCGCCAAGCAGAAAGCCGCGCGCGCGCATATCGCCGGCCGCCCAGGCCAGATCACCAATGCGCTGAAAACCGAACATCGAGTAGTAAATGTAAAACGGGATCATCGGAATGCCGTGCGTGCTATACGAGGTTGCCGCGGCGATCCATGAAGACATCGCCCCCGCCTCGTTAATCCCTTCCTCAAGGATCTGGCCTTTTTTGTCTTCCTTATAAAACATCAACTGCTCGGCATCCTGCGGCGTATAGAGCTGGCCGACATGCGAGTAAATACCGAGCTGGCGGAACATGCCCTCCATACCGAAGGTACGCGATTCATCGGGCACAATCGGCACGACAAACTTGCCGATCTTCTTGTCACGCACCAGCGTCGTCAGGATGCGCACAAAGGCCATCGTGGTCGACATTTCGCGACCTTCACCGGAGGCCTTGAGCAGCGCATCAAACGCCGACAGCGGCGGCACCTCGAGCGGCGCGGCTTTTTGCCGGCGCGCCGGCAAATAACCGCCCAGCGCGGCACGACGCTCGCGCATGTAGGTCAATTCAGGCGAGCCTTCCTCGAATTTCAAATACGGCACGTCTTCCAACTGCTCGTCGGGCACCGGAACATTAAAGCGGTCGCGGAAAGTCTTGATCGATGAAGTACCCATCTTCTTCTGCTGATGGGTGATGTTCTGCGACTCTCCGGCCTCGCCCATGCCGTAACCCTTGATGGTCTTGGCGAGTATCACGGTCGGCTGGCCGCTATGCTTCATGGCCGCCGCGTAGGCCGCGTAGACCTTATGCGGATCGTGGCCACCGCGATTGAGGCGCCAGATGTCGTCGTCGGACATCGTCGACACCAGTTCAAGCAATTCGGGGTATTTGCCGAAGAAATGTTTGCGCACATAAGCGCCGTCCTTCGATTTGAAGGTCTGGAACTCGCCATCAACACATTCTTCGAGGCGCTTCATCAGCAGGCCCTTGGTGTCCCGCGCAAACAGCGTATCCCAGTAACCGCCCCAAATCACCTTGATGACGTTCCAGCCGGCACCGCGGAAATTCGACTCTAGTTCCTGAATGATCTTACTGTTGCCGCGCACCGGGCCGTCAAGGCGCTGCAAATTGCAGTTGATCACGAAGACAAGGTTGTCGAGCTTCTCGCGTCCGGCCAGTGAAATGGCGCCCAGCGATTCGGGCTCGTCCATTTCGCCGTCGCCCATGAAGGCCCACACTTTGCGGCCTCGAGGCTGGATGATTTCGCGATCGCGCAAATAACGCATGAAGCGCGCCTGATAAATCGCCATCAACGGGCCAAGGCCCATCGATACCGTCGGGAACTGCCAGAAGTCCGGCATCAGCCACGGATGCGGATAAGACGACAGACCCTTGCCATCGACTTCCTGACGGAAGTTGTCCATTTGTTCCTGGCTCAGGCGGCCGAGCAAAAACGCCCGGGCGTAAACGCCCGGCGCCGAGTGGCCCTGCACAAAAACCATGTCACCGCCAAAATTGTCGCTCGGCGCGCGCCAGAAATGGTTGTAGCCGACATCGTACAGCGTCGCCGCCGAGGCAAAGCTGGCGATATGGCCGCCGACGTTGGTGTGCTTGTTTGCGCGCACCACCATGGCCATCGCGTTCCAGCGCACATAGGCGCGAATGCGATCTTCGATTTCGTGATCGCCGGGCGAGCGCTCTTCCTGCCCGGCCAGTATGGTGTTGCAATAAGCGGTGGTAGCGGAAAAAGGCAAATAAGCGCCATTGCGCCGCGCCTTCTCAACCAGCTGTTCGAGCAAATATTGTGCGCGTTCCGCGCCTTCATGACGAATGACCGAATCAAGCGCATCCAGCCATTCCTGCGTTTCCTGAGGATCAACGTCAGGAATTTCCTGCATTTCCATAGTTCTACCTTTGTGGGGTTGTCGGTGTCTGGTGGGTAAGACACCCCGAAACCGCCCTGGGCGCTTTTGGCACCGCGCGATTTTTCATCATTATATCATCGCACTGAGCGCACCGAAGCGCGACGCAGGGGAGCGCGCCGGTTTATCAACTGCGCGATTTAACCACGCTTGAATGTTGAAGCGCAGATTGGCGGCAACAGCTTCATGCCCGCGCCGCACGCATTTACTTTGCCGCCATGCGAATCGCGCCATCAAGGCGAATCACCTCGCCGTTGAGCATCGGGTTTTCAATGATGAAGGCGGCCAGACGCGCATATTCCACGGGTTTACCCAGACGTGACGGAAACGGCACCTGCGCCCCCAGCGCATCACGCACCTCGGCGGACATCGCCGCCAACATCGGCGTATCGAAAATTCCGGGGGCAATCGTCATCACGCGAATACCGACGCACGCCAATTCACGTGCAATCGGCAACGTCATGGCGGCCACGCCACCCTTCGAGGCGCTATAAGCGGCCTGACCGATCTGGCCCTCAAAGGCGGCGACCGAAGCGGTATTGATGATGACGCCGCGCTCGCCGTCGGCATTGGGCGTGTTGCGATTCATCGCCTGCGCAGCGAGCCGCAGCGTATTGAAGCTGCCGACCAGATTGATATTGATCACACGACTAAAATGCTCGAGCGCGTGCGGGCCGTCGCGCCCAAGCACACGTTCGGCGGGCGCAACACCCGCGCAATTGATCAGCCCGTGCAAGGCACCGAAATCGTTTACCGCCACATCGACCGCCGCTTGAACCTGCGCTGCGTCGGTCACATCCGCAGCCACAAACCGTGCGTGGTCGCCGAGGCCGGCCACACACTCAGCACCTGCCACAGCATCGAGGTCTGCCAGCACAACGCGGCCACCGGCAGCGATCAACTGTCGCGCGGTTGCCGCACCCAACCCGGAAGCGCCACCCGCAATCAGAAAACAATGGTCTGTGATTTGCATGGCGGCGGCGCTAGTGGCGCGGGAGGATTAAGCAGCGGCGAGTTTAACCTTTACATAAGTGCCCGGCGCATCTTCCAGCGCCGGCAACTTGCCAGCGCCAGGCTGGCGCGCCGTGATCTTGCCGCGCCCCAGCACCGCCGCCCATTGCGCCCAGTCGCTCCACCATGAACCGGGGTGCTGCTGCGCCGATTCAAACCAGGCCTGCGGAGTCGCGGCCTGGGCTTCCTGCGTCCAATAACAATACTTGTTGGCAGCCGGCGGATTGATAATGCCGGCGATATGCCCGGAGCCGCCGAGCACAAAGCGCGTCTCGCCCGCAAATAGCTGCGCGCCCGCATAGGTCGACTTCCACGGTGCGATGTGATCTTCGAGCGTGGAGATGAAATAGGTCGGGGTTTTGACCCGCGTGAGATCGATCGGCACACCGTCGAGCGTGATACCGCCGGGCTGGCGCAGGACGTTACGCAAATACATGTTACGCAGATAAAAACTGTGCATCGCCGCCGGCATACGGGTCGAATCAGAGTTCCAGTAGAGCAAGTCAAAGGGAAACGGCGCCTTGCCGAGCAGGTAATTGTTGACCACAAAAGACCAGATCAAATCGTTTGCACGCAGCATGTTGAAGGTGGTTGCCATCTCGGCGCCCTCGAGATAACCGCGCTCCTGCATCTTTTTCTCGAGACTGGCGACCTGCTGCTCGTCGATGAAGACCTCGAGTTCACCGGGCTCTGAAAAATCGATCATGGTGGCGAAAAATGTCGCACTTGCGATGCGCTTGTCGTTGTTCGCGGCCAAATAGCCGAGGGTAGCGGCGAGTAGCGTACCGCCAAGGCAAAAGCCGATCGCATTGACGGACTTTTCGCCGGTCGCACGTTCAATTGCGTCAAGAGCTGCAAGTGGACCGGCCTTCAAATAATCATCGAAAGTGCAATCGGCGTGCGCGCTATCGGGATTCACCCACGAAATCATGAACACCGTGTGGCCCTGCGCCACCGCCCAGCGCACAAACGAATTGTTCTCGCGCATATCAAGAATGTAGAACTTGTTGATCCACGGCGGAACGATCAGCAACGGACGACGCCAGACTTCAGCGGTTGAAGGCGCGTACTGAATCAATTGCATCAATTCGTTCTGAAACACCACTTTGCCGGGCGTCGTCGCCAGATTGCGCCCGACTTCGAACGCCGCCTCATCAGTCATCTTTACGCGCAGCTGTTTGCCGTCGCCAGACTCGAGGTCTTCAAGCAGGTTGTTCAGCCCCTTGAGCAGGTTTTGTCCGCCCGAACTGATGGTTTCGCGCAACACTTCGGGATTGGTTGCCAGAAAGTTGGTGGGGGCGAGTGCGTCGATGTATTGACGCGTATAAAAATCAACTTTCTTCGCCTCGGTCGCCTCCAGCCCTTGCACGCCGCCAACCATCTCGTGCAGGTTGCGAGCAGCGATCAGATAGGACTGCTTGATGTAATCAAACAAAAAATTCTGCTGCCAATCCTCATGCTTGAAACGACGGTCGCCCTTGGCCGGCTCGATCACGGGTTTGGGCTCCATGCCCCACAAGCGCAGCATGGAGTTTTGCCAGAGCGCCGAATAATCCTGCCAGAGCTTCATTTGCATCTCGGCAATCTGCGCTGGGTCGGCAAGCAACTTGCCCATCATGTCGTAGAAGGCTTGCGCGATACCGAGCTCATCGCTGAAGGCCGGCGCCGCAGCCCCCTGGTGGGAAGCGAGATAGCGGCTGACGATCTGGCTACTACGTTGAGCGATCTCGGCATACGCACGCGCGAGTTCGGCTGGATCGGGGGTAGGGTTTGATTGCTCTGCAGTCACTGTGGATCTCCGCTTTTCGGCACACCAGGTTGACAATCACCGCATAGACATTACGTTGACGTTAACGTAATATTCGAATTGGCTGTTAGAGTTACTGGATCAGAAACCACTCATGTCAATATATTGCATTGCAACATGGCGCTAGTATACACGATTACCGCGTTGGCAAAAGAGTTCCAGTTGACGACACGCGCAATCCGCCATTACGAAGATGAGGGGCTGTTACAACCCGTACGCGAGGGTAGCAACCGCTTGTTCAGCCATCGCGATCGCGTGCGCCTCAAACTCGCGCTACGCTGCAAGCGCCTCGGCTTTAGCCTCTCTGAAACCCGCGAACTGTTTTCCCTCTACGACAAGGCGCGTGATGAACCGGCACACGTCGCAACTCTGCTCGCCACTCTGAAACATCATCGCGCGCTGCTGGAGCAAAAACGCGAAGACCTGGCGGTCATGCTTAACGAAATCACCTTCTTCGAGCAGCAATGTCGCCAGCAACTGGCGAGCCAGCGCGACACGGCCGTGGATCGGCAAAAATGATGCTACGCAAAATATATTCTCGTTTACGTTAACGTAAATCCTATAAATGGGCTTTCCCGCCCCTTAACCAAGAGGTCTCATGGATGATCCGGTCGTTATTGTGTCCGCCGCCCGCACACCGATCGGTGGATTCCAGGGCCACTTCAAGAACCTGACTGCAGCCACGCTAGGCGCCGTTGCCATCAAGGCCGCCCTCGAACGAGCCGGTGTCGCCGGCGCCGAGGTCGACGAAATCATCATGGGTAACGTACTGTCGGCCGGTCAGGGGCAAGCGCCCGCGCGTCAGGCCGCGCTCGCTGCCGGCGTCCCGAACAGCGTAGGCTGCACAACCATCAACAAAATGTGCGGCTCCGGCATGAAAGCCGCCATGCTTGCCCACGATCTGCTGCTTGCTGGCAGCAACAGCCTCATGATCGCCGGCGGCATGGAGTCGATGAGCAATGCGCCCTATCTGTTACCGAAGGCGCGAGCAGGCCTGCGACTGGGCCACGGCGAAATCAAGGACCACCTGTTTCTTGATGGACTGGAAGATGCCTACGCACGCGACGAACGCGGAGCAGCGCGATTGATGGGCAGTTTCGCCGAAGACACCGCCGCGCATTATCAATTTTCCCGCGCAGCGCAGGACGCTTTCGCCATCACTTCGCTACAACGCGCACAAAGCGCGATCCGCTCCGGCAGGTTCGAACCGGAGATCGCCGCGGTCAGCCTATACCCGCGGCACGAAGACACCACGATCACACAAGACGAACAACCGCTCAAGGCCAACCCGGAAAAAATTCCACACCTGAACCCGGCGTTCCGCAAGGACGGCACTGTCACCGCAGCGAACTCAAGTTCGATTTCAGATGGCGCGGCGGCACTGCTGTTGATGCGCTTGTCGGAGGCCACCAAACGCGGCCTCGCGCCACGCGCACGCCTCGTCGGTCACGCCACGCATGCACGCGCCCCCGCCGACTTCACAACGGCGCCAGTCGGTGCGATCAAAACACTGTTCGCCAAAACCGGCTGGCACAGTGACAGTGTCGATCTTTTCGAAATCAATGAAGCCTTCGCGGTGGTCACCATGGCGGCGATGCACGATCTTGACCTGCCACACGACAAGGTCAATGTGCATGGCGGCGCCTGCGCCCTTGGTCACCCGATTGGCGCCAGCGGCGCACGTATCCTTGTCACGCTGTTAGCGGCACTGGAACAATATGGCCTGAAACGCGGCGTTGCGGCACTGTGTATCGGTGGCGGCGAAGCCACTGCGATGGCCATCGAAAAATTCTAATCACGGAGCGCACATGCCTACCCCCATCGATTTCTACTTCGACTACTCGTCACCGTATGGCTATTTCGCGGCGATGAAAATCGACCCTCTCGCAGAAAAATACGGACGCAGCGTCAACTGGAAACCCATACTGCTGGGCGCAGTGTTCAAGGTGACCGGCGCCAAACCGCTGCCTGCGCTGCCGCTCAAAGGCGCATACGCGATGCACGATGTGGCGCGTTCGGCACGTTTTTACGGTACCCCTTACGGGCATCCGGGAAAATTTCCGATTGCCGGTCAGGCACCTTCCCGCGCGTTCTACTGGGTCAATGAAAAAGATCCGGCCTTGGCGCACACACTGGCCCGCACGCTCTATCAAGCGTACTTCGTTGATAACCGCGACATCTCCAGCCCCGAGATCACCGCCGATGTCGCCGCCACCCTGGGCCTCAACCGCGACGCGTTACTGGCGGCACTCGGCGACGAAACCGTCAAAGACAAACTCAAACTGGAAGTCGAAACGGCGATCGCGCGCGGCGTCTTCGGGTCGCCATATTTCATCGTCGATGACGAACCGTTTTGGGGTGCTGACCGCCTTGAGCAACTCGAACGCTGGCTGGCCGACGGCCCCTTTTAACGGATGCGACAAACACCATGCGTAGTGCGGGCGATTGAAGCGGATATCGTCACGCTTAACGTGGGCGCCATCGTCAACGCCGCCAACACCACGCTACTCGGCGGCGGCGGTGTCGACGGTGCGATCCATCGGGCGGCGGGCCCCAGGCTGCTGGAGGAATGTCGTGCACTCAAAGGTTGCCGCACCGGTGAGGCCAAAATCACGCGCGGCTATCAATTGCCGGCGAAATACGTGATTCATACCGTTGGCCCGGTGTGGCACGGCGGCGACCGCAATGAAGCCGCGTTGCTCGCCTCATGCTACCGCGAGAGCCTCGCCCTTGCACAAGCGAACGATCTACGCACGATCGCATTTCCAGCGATCAGCTGTGGCGTCTACGGTTATCCTCTCGGACAGGCGGCGGCAATCGCGGTGCGCGAAACCATCGCGTTTACAAAAACCAGCCCTTCGATCGAGGAAATCATCTTCGCCTGCTTGGGCCGTGAGGCGTGCGACACCTACGCGGAAGCGCTGGCATCCACCGCGGAGCGAGCCCCCTAAAACGCGTAACGTCTCAGCCCGCCATCGACGGGGATTACCGTGCCAGTCATGTAACGCGCCAGAGGCGACGCCAGGAACACCACCAGATTAGCCACATCCTCAGGCTGCCCGAACTCCCCCAGCGGTATTTCTTCGCGCGCGAGTTTGGCGCGCACGTCGGGCGCGTAGTTGCGCAGTATCTGCTCGCTGATGATTTTGCCCGGGGCGATCGAGTTAACCGTGATCTGATAACGCCCGACCTCGCGCGACAAGGCCTTGGCCCAGCCGTGTATCGCCGCCTTGGCGGCATACGCAATGTTCATACGGTCCGGCTCGGATTTACCCGACAGGTTGATCACCCGCCCCCAGCGACGCGCCATCATGTCCGGAATCACCGCCTGCGTGAGTTGACGCACCCGCGTAAAGTTGAGCATCAAGCCCTCCTCCCAGATGTTCTCGCCACCGATGATCGGCAACTGTCGGCTACCGCCGGCGGCGTTGACGAGTATCTGTATGTGATTGAAAGCCTGACGTGCAGCTGTGGTAATTTTGACCGGCGCATCAGGCTGCAAAATATCGGCGACGATCACGGTCGGCCGCACACCACCCGCGGCTTCGATTTCAGCGGCCAGCGCTTCGAGCAACTCTCCGCGCCGCGCCACCACCGCCACCTGTACGCCTTCGAGCGCCAACGCCTTGGCGCAGGCGCGGCCAATGCCGGAACTGGCACCGGTTACCAGCGCGGTCTTGCCTGTTAGTTGGGTATCCATTTTTCCTCGCTTGCGGGTTCATGTCGGTCGACACGGGGCGCGGCAGCATTGACCATCACTGCATCGTTTCATGCCCCTGCCGGCAACCATCCTTGGATGGCTGATCATACGTCAGCCCGGCGTCGCGCCGAAAGCGACGGCGCATGGCTATAATGACGCCTGTATTTTCCGCGAATATCGCGCCCGCTGCTGAGGGTTGTGCAGCCGTGATAAGCGCCCCCGCCAAAGCATAAGAACAACACAAACCGCGACTGGAAAAATCATGGCTAGCAAGGTGTTGTCGCAAATCGACAAAGACGGCAATGCGACCATCGCGTTAAACCGCCCCGACGTGCATAACGCACTGGACCCCGAGATGGGTGCGCAGCTGATCAGCACGCTCCAGGCGCTCGACGCCAACCCCAAGGTGCGCGCGGTGGTCATCATGGGCCAGGGTGCAAGCTTCTGTGCGGGCGCTGATATCGGGCATATGCGCAAGAGCGCGACGTATTCGAAGAAACAAAATTACGAAGCCGCCCTCGCGCATGCGCAGATTTATCACACGATCTACACGCTGCAAAAACCGACCATCGCGCGCGTGCACGGCGCGGTGCGCGGCGGCGGCATGGGCATCGTCGCCGCCTGCGATATCGCGGTCGGCTCGCTCGACGCGACCTTCCGCCTGTCGGAAGTGCGGCTGGGCATTGCGCCGGTGATGATCAGTCCCTACGTCGTGGCGGCGATCGGTGAACGACAGTCGCGACGCTACTTTCTAA